>OGXB01001376.1_pt1 | contig 12508 bp, 8 predicted proteins | sample 1576161 | NCBI WGS metagenome assembly OGXB01 (sample SAMEA3541474, study PRJEB24748) | human gut metagenome | biome: human gut; feature: human-associated habitat; material: faeces | place: China | collected 2012
ACCCGGCATTTCCATTCCTTACACCTGCCGGGAAACCAACGGTCAATTTTTATTTGAGATTCCCAAGCCGGATATGTTTCTGCAAAATTTCATCGATCACTTCAAAAAGTTTCAGGGATCCGTCTTTTGTTTTGTTCTGTCTTGCATAAACCTGTTTGGCACTGACACCGTGTTCTCTCCAGTCGCCACCGCCATTGCTGTTATTGAGCATCAGAGGCTGCAGATTGTCCATCGCATGTGCAAATCTTGATTCTGGCGTTTCATTTGCCTCAAATTCATCAAACAGTGCGGAAAGCTCTTTTTTCTGATCATCAGGAAGAAGAGAAAAGATCCGTTCTTTTGCGGCTTCCTCCCGGGCTTTCTGTGTTTTGAGCCCTTCGGCATCATACGCATACGTGTCTCCTGCATCAATTTCCACAATATCGTGGATCAGGCACATGATCATTACCCGTTCAATATTTACTCTTTCATTTGCATATTCCCGTAGCAGATATGCCATGATCGCCATATGCCATGCATGTTCCGCATCGTTTTCATTGCGTCCGTGACCGGACAGATGTGTCTGTCGGAAAATATTTTTTTCCTTATCAATTTCCAGTGCAAAATCCAGTTGTTTCTGTAATCTTTCGTTCATGTTTTATCTCCTCAGATATATGAAATATTTTTGGCGTATTCATACCATTTTTGACTTTTGTTCCATGCTTCCTGTTCTATTTTTCTTACAAACCCATCGTTATTTCAAATGTCGTTCCGCCCTGTTCATTTCCATGAACTTCGATCGTTCCGTCATGCACTCGGACAATCTCACGTACCAGTGCAAGCCCGAGACCTACACCGCCAAGTTCCCGGCTTCTTGATTTGTCTATTCGGAAGAACGGTTCAAAGATCTGTTCCCGGAACGATTCCTCAATTCCGTTTCCCGTATCTGCGACAGTAAGAACAACGGTATTCTTCATGCGGACTGCTGATACGGTAACGTTTCCATTGGTGTGATTATATTTGATCGCATTCTCCACAAGATTATAAAGCATCCGGTAGATCAGGATATCACTTCCTGTCAGGATCAGATCAGCAGTTTTGTTTTCAGCTTTTTCATCCCTCAGGTTCTGGGTTTTTTGGATCAGTTCAACGTTTTTTTCCTGTGCCAGAGGTTCCAGATCAGTCAGTACTTCCTCAATCAGACTGTGAAGTTCGATCTTGTCATTACGTGCCACGCTCTGCAGCTCGCTCATGTCAAGAAGTGTCCGGACCAGCCTGGTAAGACGCTCGTTCTGTTCTGTTACCATCTGAATCGTCTCTTGTGCAGCAGCGTCACACTCAGGATGGCTTGTTGTGTGATAGAGATCTAGCTGTGCCTGGATTAATGCCAGAGGAGTCCGCAGCTCATGTGCCGCATTTCCGGTGAACTGACGCTGCGTCTCGAATGATTCCGAAAGCCGCAGAAGCATTTTATTATAAGAACTGCGGAGTCTGTCCAGTTCTGTAATCTTATTTTCTCCGATCGTACAATCCGTCAGATTCTGTGCCTGAACTTTTTCTACGGTTTCTGAGAATTCTCTGAGCGGCTTCAGTGCCCGGTCATGAAAAAGAAAAGAAGTCGGCACTGGAAGTAGCGATGACCGTTCTGCACGCCGGAGGTAAGTTCGACAAAGGGTCGTATAAAGTTTCCGGAGGTTTGCACGGTGTAGGTATGTCTTGCGTAAATGCACTGTCAACACACATGACTACACAGGTATTCCGCAATGGTAAAATCTATCAGCAGGAATATGAAATTGGTAAGCCGCTTTATTCTGTGAAAGAAGTGGGTGTATCGGATATTACAGGAACCCGCCAACAATTCTGGCCGGATGATACAATCTTTACCGAAACGGTGTATGATTATAAAATACTGGCTTCACGTCTGCGTGAGCTGGCATACCTGAATGCAGGTCTCCGCATTTCACTGACCGACCGTCGGGTAGTGAATGAAGAAGACGGTAGCTTCAAGAGTGAAGTATTCTATTCCGAAGAAGGGCTGAGAGAGTTTGTACGCTTCATCGAGTCTTCACGTGAACACTTGATCAACGACGTTATCTATCTGAACTCTGAGAAGCAGGGAATACCTATTGAAATAGCCATTATGTACAATACAGGATTCTCCGAAAATGTACATTCCTATGTCAATAATATCAATACAATCGAAGGAGGTACGCATCTTGCCGGTTTCCGCCGTGCACTGACCCGTACGCTGAAGAAATACGCCGAAGACAGCAAGATGCTGGAAAAGGTGAAAGTTGAAATATCGGGAGACGACTTCCGCGAAGGTCTGACTGCCGTTATTTCCGTTAAAGTTGCCGAACCACAGTTCGAAGGACAGACCAAAACAAAGTTGGGTAACAACGAAGTAATGGGTGCCGTAGACCAGGCTGTCGGTGAAGTTTTGGCTTACTACCTGGAAGAACATCCAAAGGAGGCAAAAACGATTGTAGACAAGGTAATCCTTGCTGCCACAGCACGCCACGCAGCAAGAAAAGCCCGTGAAATGGTACAACGCAAGTCTCCGATGTCCGGAGGCGGTCTGCCGGGTAAACTGGCCGACTGTTCGGATAAAGACCCCTCAAAATGCGAATTGTTCCTCGTCGAGGGAGACTCGGCAGGTGGTACTGCCAAGCAAGGACGTAACCGTATGTTCCAGGCCATCCTTCCGCTACGCGGTAAGATTCTGAACGTCGAAAAAGCGATGTATCACAAAGCACTGGAAAGCGATGAAATCCGCAATATATATACGGCACTGGGTGTCACTATCGGAACAGAAGACGACAGCAAAGAGGCTAACATCGAAAAGCTGCGCTATCACAAGATTATCATCATGACCGATGCCGACGTCGATGGTTCTCACATCGACACACTGATCATGACATTCTTCTTCCGTTATATGCCGCAGATTATTCAGAACGGTTATCTATACATCGCTACTCCCCCGCTCTACCTCTGCAAAAAGGGTAAAGTAGAAGAGTATTGCTGGACAGACGCGCAACGCCAGAAGTTTATCGATACCTATGGCGGCGGTCTGGAAAATGCGGTTCATACACAGCGCTACAAAGGTTTGGGTGAAATGAACGCCCAGCAGTTGTGGGAAACAACAATGGACCCCGACAACCGTATGCTGAAGCAAGTAAACATCGATAATGCCGCCGAAGCCGATTACATCTTCTCCATGCTAATGGGTGAAGACGTAGGTCCGCGCCGCGAGTTTATCGAAGAGAATGCAACATATGCGAATATCGATACATAATTTTAATATTACGTTTTTATAAACCAACCTCACATCTTACAACGAAGAAGCGTCGGCAAGCGAAGGAAAATCCTCCGTGTCGGCGCTTTTCTATGTCTTAATAAAACCTAACAGTTAAATCTTTTTCCGGTCAAAATCACTATCTTGCCGAAAATGAAGGAGGACACTTATGAAAACGACTACCCCAAATCCTGTATTTGCCAAGATCAGGCTCTATCTCAGAATTCTGGCATCCTGTGTGATTGTCACTTGCCTGTTCCTGATTATTATCCATCCGGAGGCATGGATTACTCCGGCTTGCATTATCGTAGCTATGATCTGCCTATTATTTCTTCTGATACGATCCAAACACAAAGAGTCGAGGAAATGAAAGAAATATCAGATCATATCATGCGCCTTTAATTCCTTCACTGCGACTTCCAGTTCCTGGTACCACTTCTCGCCGAATTTACGGATCAGAGGTTCTTTCAAGAATTGGTAGACAGCCACATTTTCTTTTTTCCCCAGCAACACAGCCGCCTTACACACATCCCAACGATGATAGTTCACCGCCTTATAAGGTCCGTAATCTCCAATCCGGATGGGATAGAGATGGCATGATACCGGTTTGTAAAAGTCCGTCTTGCCATCCCGATAAGCCTTTTCGATGGCACAGTAACAACATCCTTTCTCGTCATAGCAAGTAAAGACGCAATCCTTATTATTAACAATAGAAGTCACCAGATCACCTTCCTGATCCGTGTATACCACTCCTTGCTTCTCAATGACAGCACGTGCTTCCGGCGACAGCTCTTCCCATATTATCGGCAGAACCTCTTCCAGCTTTTCCACTTCATCCAACTCTACAGGCGCCCCTGCATCCCCTTCAATGCAACATTCGCCCTTACAGGCGTCCAAATTACAAAGGAACTTTTCCCGAAGGACATCGAAGCTCACTACTACATCTTCTATCTGAATCATAATTTCATTCTTATGTTAAGCCCACAAAAGTACGAAAAAGTAGTAAAAGAGATTTTAAATTACTGCATTTGTATGTAGTAAACACTAAAAAATCATCTATGAGAGCACTATTCTGGATATTATTAATTGTCTCTTCGAACTGCTGGGAGCAAACTTGGAAAGAATTTAACCCTACATTGGGTAAAACAATCGACCTAAGTAGAGAAGGAGAAAAAGCATTCATCAAAGGACTTGAAAATGATGAACTCATTGATGGAAAAGACAATTACTAAAAAAACTAGAGACATTATGAATGTTAGTCAAACTAATGGATGACGGACTTTACAGAGTTTTTTGCTTTCTCTTTTATCCATTCTACTTTAGAAGATGGTACTTTCACCTTTTTCTTCAAAATAATTTCTGCAATTTGAATTGTTTTCTTTTCTTCCCCCTTCAACTGATACAACTTCATTAATTCATGCAATGGGACAAATCGAGCCGGGCACATCAAAGAAGCTAACTTCAAATGCTTTTCAGCGTTATCATATTGAGTCGTATTTATACAATTATCAGCCATCAGCAATTGTAAATTATAATCAGCCCAAAGTTCACTACATTGCTCTGCCATCTCTTGACTTTGATTGTAATATTTTCCATAATTAAGTTCAGCAGCATAATTATAGAGAAACAAATAATTGTCTCCTAATTTAGGCAACAACTCATTATAACGAGCAAAAGTCATATCTGTTTGCTTTATTAATGAAAATTTAGCCGTGCGGTTCCATGCTGTGGTATAGAGTATATGTCGGGTTATATAAATGAAAGCCGCCAATGACAAACCGATTATCAACAGACACATACTTCTCCGAAGCCATTGAGGATATTTAGCTATATATCCGGCGTGAAAAATAATAACATATATACTGTATATCATCATCACCCATACAAAAGGATAAGATAGCGGATAAGAAAAGCAAGCAAAAACAGCAATGCCTATCAAGCAAACGGTTGCAATATTAGTTTCGAGACAAGAATTACGTCGATAACATTTCCACAAAAAATAAACAAAAGTAAGAAAAAGAAGAAAACCTATTAGACCATAATTTACAACCAACAATATATATTCATTAAATGGATGTTTAACATCACCTGCTAACATCGCATATTTATTATCAGTATCTCGCGCAAAATATTCAGCCTGATAATTCATATAATTAGCCAAAAAGCCTCCACTTCCATATCCTGTAACCGGGTTGTCTTTTATCATTAGCGCGGAACATTTCCAAATGAGCAGACGACCGTCTGCCGAGTCTTTTTTAAAGAAATACAGCAAAGTTACAAATACCGGAAATAGTAATAAAAGTAACAACAAATATTTCTTTCGAGAACCTATTTCTGTTTTCTGTAAAAAACAAACAATACACATTACCGCAATACTTAATATCCCTGTTCGTGAACCGGACAATACAACAACTATTATAACACATAGCCCGGCAAGAATAACACTCCCCCTTATTAGTTTTGAACAATAATGCATATAAATATAAAACACTGCAGGAAATCCAGCACAAAGGGAAGCGGCATATCCGGCAGGATTATCGAAACTGCCACTAAGACCTAAATAAGAATGAAATGGAATAATATGAGTATATTGCAATATCCCATGCATCGCTAAAACAACATCAGATAGAAGAACAATGATATAGAAAGATGGCAGTAACTTATTCAGACTCCATGAAAAAGAGGACATACTAAAAGTACTGTTTGCTATTAGAAATAGTAATAAAAGGATAATGGAAGCATACCATTTATCCCCTATAGTAATAATCGGACTCTCTATCTGCAAGAATAGAGAATTGGCACATAAAAGAAATGCCAGTATATAGAGAACCTTATATCTCATACCAATCTTAGGCAGCAGTCTCCTTCCAGTCATTTTGTTAAAGTATTATCATCACATTTTATTTTCAACTTTAAATTTATTATTTCATTTTATCTCAAATTCTCTTGTTTCGTACACCATTTCTCCTTCCTCTGTCAAGCCCTCAATTACCACTTTATATGTGGTAGCCTTATCTGCTGAATAAAATAAAAAATCACATTCTCCTGATGAATCTGTTTGTAAGCTAGGATTCCAATAAAGTGTAGAACGAAAATCCGGTATCAACGCATTATCCTTATTGCCTTTATCATATTTGGGAGAATAGAAAGCTACTGGTTCTTGGTATCCTCCAGAGGGATAAACATCCGTTTGAATATCATCAAGCTTGCCATAGCCCTTAAATCGTTGTTCAATAGAACATAAATGTAATAAAGGATCCAATATTACGCCTGGATAAAGTACTAATTCAAGAATGGCAACAGAAGTATGCTGCTCATATTCCCATAAATACAAATAAGGCTTTAGGATTTTTTTTCTATCAATACTATTTAAAGAAATAACTTGAATATCACTCAATGACAAATAATTAAGAATTCCAGCATTGGAATGCATGTTACCATTTATCATTAACACAAGAGGCATATCTTTATAAAAACATGCCCAAGCATTCATTATCTTCACAGAAGCTTTACAAGATCCTTTCATTGTTGAGGTATAATATGGATATTTGAATTTAACTCCCATATAGTCAACCAATTCCCACATATTCTTAAATTTAAACTTTGCTATCTCCCTTAAGGTCAATCTCTTATTCAGTAATTTGGATTTAACCGTCACCTGATTTAATAAATAATCACTCATACCAACCGGATACACCATATCCCGCTGAATTCCACCGGATATTTCTGACAGAAACGGCTGTGGCACTGTTTTGTCTGACAGAATATACAGTTGGTCCTTATCGAGAATTATTTCTGCCTTATTACGCCCATAATTTTCACCTTTCCGTATGAACCGCTTGCCTATCATCCCAATAGGAACGCCTTCCGCAAACTCAACACTATCCACTCGAAACGCTCCATCTTGACCAAGTTTTATTACCCTATTAAGACCGAACTCCAAATTCCTCACGTACACATCATAACGGCTTTTACCTTCTCCTTTCTCATTTTTCAGCCTTCCTGATAAGGAGGTAAACTTCTCCGGCTCCATTACAGGTCTTTCAAAGTTTCCTTTTATAATCTCCGGCAATCGGTATCTCTTCCATCCGTGTATCATAAGAAGCAAGTCCAGTGCCTTTTCAGCCTCGGGATTATCCGTTTGCAAATAAAAAGACGGAGTTTCAATTCTCCCCTTCAATTCGGATGAAAGCAGCAAAGTAGACAAAATAGAATGTGTGGTATCCGCAACTGCCATGGACTTGTCTGTGATTGCAACAGAAAGGTTACCCTTTACAGGATTGCCATTCATATCCGTAAGCAACAGGCTCGTGCGAACCGGTGTTCTTTTTCCATAACTGTTTTTATCATTCTCCATTTTACACACAATGGTCTTCCGGTAAGGAATAAAACCCAGCCTTTCACTTAATACATTATAATTCTTATCCAACAACAGACATTGAACGATTCCGGACGGATACTGATCTTTTGCAATAGTGATTATGTCGCCTTTATCGGACAGTAACCATCGCGCACAAATCATTTTTCCACGTACATGCGCCAGCAATAGAAGTTTCTCGTGAGGTGAATGTAAAGCGGAATTTATGGATATCTGTATATCTTTTTTTCGACTCTGCACAACGATTCCGTATGCTGATTCCTGCACTTGTGGCAGTTCAAAGATTTTTCTTATACCCTGTTTATTAAGCACTTGCACGCTATACTTTTTTCCACTTTTGGGAGTAAAGGTAAATGCACCCATTCCGGCATACAGAGTTTTACTCTCTGCCATCACATTCCCCTGTTCATCTATCAATTGTAAGGTGGCATCTATGCTATTGCCACTAACATCCAGCACTTTATAAGCAGTCCGACAAGGCGTATCTGCCAACAAGTGTCCCCCCTCCGGGTAAAAAGTGACATCATAATCCTCCATCCCCGTACTGATAGCGGCATATTGTCGAAAAGTATTGTTTCGGACATCGGTCATATCCAGCCGCACACATGCGTCGGGAGTTACTTTTTTATTGCGAATGCTCAGCTCTATTTTTTTTTCTTTATCCAGTTTGACAGAGACTGCTTTTCCCTTATCGCAAACAGCTTTCACTTTTTTCAACGGGATTTGCTCCTGCCTGTTATTCCAAAGTTGAAGTTGCAATTCTGTATTTTCTTCATGTGATGATGTTTTGCTGCAAGCTTTCAAGTGCGTAGTCTCCCAATTACTTGCCATCGCGATGCAGACTTCCCTTTTAAATACCAGCTGATTCTTTTCCGAAAGCATATAGCGGGTATAAGCAAGAAGAGCATACTTTCCACCTGGCAGACCTTCGGGGAGGGAGATATATCCATGAAATTGATTCATATCATCCGGTCTAACTTTTGCCCTACCCACTGTTTCATTCTCCGGATTGACCAGTTCGACATATACATATCGGCTTAGCCGAATAGGAATATGAGAAGACGCATTGACCATGTAGGCTTTGAACCACAAAGTGTCTCCGGGAAGGTAGCACGAACGGTCGATGTGAATATGCAATTTTTCCTTGGGATAGATACGAAACTGTTCTGTCATACAATGGGCAATAGTATCGAATGATACTATTGTCTGTGCAGACAGGGAGTGGACGGTCAATGAAATCAGGGCAAAGCAGCAGATTTTCTTATATTTATTTATTAAATCCTTCATAATAATCAGTTTAACCAACGACCAAAACAATCATTCCATTAAATATACCAAACAATGAATAGGATACTTGAAATTAAACCTCCTAATTCTTTATTCGATACAATGTAAATAAAGAGAATTTTAAAACTTCAAATTGAATATAATCTCTTAAGTTCCTTCATTAAAGAAGTTATAATACAAGTCATATTACCAAAAAGTCTCATGCCAACTAAGACTAGCATTCCACTCTTGTGCTACAGGTAGCCATGTAAGCATTAGCGTATAATCATAATTTTCATCAACCGAATAAATCTGCCAGCCCGAATATCTAGAAACAGTTATATTTATACTAAAATAAAGACTACCTTTACTATAGCCTGTATTAGGATTGATATCTGGAAAACCACATATATACTCAGGGTCTCTAGTAGTAAAAGTGCAATTCACATTATCGGATTTCCAATATCCTGCAATATCTTGCCAGCATTCAATCTCAATGTCTCGAACTGTATAAGTTGCCCAATGTGTAAAATCGAACTCTTCCTTGTAAACAGTTCTTGTTCTTGAAAAATTCTTTTTTTCAGAATTACATTTAACTTTCACTACCAAATGACCATCTGGCTTCAGCTCTATATTTTCTGAAGGTATTTGAATCGAACCGGAGCGTTCCCTATTTTTATACGCTGCTAAAAAAAGAGATGCCTCCTTTTCAGTCATTGGAGGATTAACTGGTTTACTACTAAGTTTTTCCACTTTAAACCCCGCTTCTCTAAACATTTCTGCTACTCTATCTTCTTCACTTAATTCCGTATTATCTTCTTCGAAATTAGAAATACAACCCTGCATAAAAAGGCAGGGTATCAAAGCAGTTAAGAGTACTAATAACAATTTATGTTTCATCTTTATGATTTTTAGAATAAGTTATGAGCTAATTTAATTTTACATACCGAATCAAGTATCTGCATCTCATACAAATCTTAGACAGTAGCCCACCGTCTATCTTGCAAAAGCATAATCTTTACATTTAAATTTATTGTTTCATTTTATTACCAACTCTCTTATTTCGTACACTATTTCTCCTTCCTCTGTCATACCTTCAATCAACACTTTATATGTGGTAATCCTGTCTGCGGAATAGAAAGAAAAATTACATTTCCCTGATAAATCTGTTTGTAAGTTAGGATTCCAATAGAGTGTAGAGCGAAAATCCGGTATCAACACATCATTATTATTACCTTTTTCATATTTAGGAGAATAAAATGCTATCGGTTCTTGATATCCTCCAAAGGGATAAACATCCGTTTGAATATCAAGTTTGCCATAACCCTTTATACGTTTATCAATGCCATTAACATATTCTAAAGATTCAACATCAACATCAGAATGAAGTTTTAATTCAAGAATGGCCACTGAGGTATGGTGTTCATAGCTCTGTGCATAGCTGTATAATCCCAAAAACTTTTCTCTACCAATACTATATAAATGAATCGCGCAAAGATCACTCAAAGATAAATAGTTAAAAATCCCAGGATCCAGAAGTGGGATATAGCCGTTTACAATTAATGCAAGTGGCATATCTTTATAAAGACACTTCCAACTACCCCACAATGTGACACCAATATGACAACGTCCTTGCATTAATGAATCAATGAATGGATAACTAAATTTAATACCTAAATATTCAGCCAATTCCCACACATTCTTTAATTTAAGTTTTGCAATCTCCCTTGAATTTAAACTCTTATTTAGTGCATCCGACTTAACTGTCACCTGTTTTAAGAAATAATTACTCATACCAGCCGGATATATTATATCCCGCCGGATACCACTGGACATTTCCGAAAGAACAGGTTGTGGAACTGTTCTGTCGGAAATATTATATGTCTGTTCCTTATCCAGAATTATTTCTGTTTTACTACGCCCGTAAGTTTCTCCTTTCCGTATAAATCGCTGGCCGATCATTCCGATGGGAGTACCTTCCGCAAATTCAAGACTATCGAGCCGGAATGCACCATCCGGACCGGGGGTTATCGTCTTATTCAGTCCGAATTCCAGATTTCTCACGTAAACTTCATAACGGCTTTTACCATCACCTATCTTATCTTTTAGCCTTCCGGATAAGGAAGTAAATCGCTCCGGCTCCATTGCTGGTTTCTCAAAGTTACCTTTTATGATCTCCGGCAGTCGGTATCTTTTCCATCCGTGTATCATAAGAAGCAAGTCCAATGCCTTTTCAGCCTCAGGATTATCCGTTTGCAGATAAAAAGACGGAGTTTCAATTCTCCCCTTCAGTTCGGATGAAAGCAGCAAAGTAGACAAAATAGAATGTGTGGTATCCGCAACAGACATGGACTCGTCTGTGATTGAGACAGAAAGGTTACCCTTTACAGGATTGCCGTTTACATCAACAAGCGACAGATTCGTGTGAATCAGTTCCCTTTTCCCATAGCTATCCTTGTCATTTCTCACTTTACACATTATAGCCTTTCGATAAGGAATAAAACCCAGCCTTTCGCTTAGCACATTATAATTCTTATCCAACAGCAGACATTGAACGATTCCGGACGGATATTGATCTTTTGCAATAGTGATTATGTCGCCTTTATCAGACAGTAACCATTGCGCACAAATCATTTTTCCACGTACATGCGCCAGCAATAGAAGTTCCTCGTGAGGCGAGTGTAAAGCGGAATTTATGGATATCTGCATATCTTCTTGATGGTCTTTTATGACAATTCCATAAGCAGATGATTGCACCGGAGGAAGTTCAAAGACTTTCTTTACCCCTTGTTTGTTGGATGTTTGTACGATATACCTTTTTCCACTTTCCGGAGTAAAGGTAAATACTCCCATTCCGGAGTGCAGCGTTTCACTTGTTGCCATTACATTTCCCTGTTCATCCATTAATTGCAAGGTAGCTGCTATACTATTACCACTAACATCAAGCACTTTATAAGCTGTTCTACAAGGGGTACCCTCCAACAAGTAGCCTCCCTCAGGATAGAACGTGACATCATAATCTTCTGTTCCTGTACTTATCGCAGCATACTGTCTGAAAACGTTGTTCCGGATATCCGTCATATCGATTCGCATACAAGCCTCGGACGTCACTTTTTCATTTTGAATACGCAACTCTATCTTTCCTTCGTCATACAGTTTTGCAGAAACCGGCTTCCCCTTGTTACAAACGGCTTTCACTCTTTTCAAGGGTATCTGTTTCTGGCTATTGTCCCAAAGCTGGAGTTGCGCACCCGTGATTTCACCATGAGGTGACAAGATATTCGCTTTCAAGTGTGCAGTCTCCCAATTGCTTGCCAGGGCGATGCAGACGTCCCTTTTAAAGACAGGCTGATTCTCTTCAAAAAGCATATAGCAGGTATAAGCTAGCAGGGAATAGTTTCCACCGGGCAGATCCTCGGGGATAGAGATGTATCCATGAAACTGATTCATTTCATCCGGTCTGATTTTTACCCTGTCTATTGTTTCATTCTCCGGATTGACCAATTCTACATATACATATCGGCTCAACCGGATGGGAATATGAGAAGACGCATTGACCATGTAGGCTTTGAACCACAAAGTGTCTCCGG
>OGXB01001377.1_pt1 | contig 12501 bp, 9 predicted proteins | sample 1576161 | NCBI WGS metagenome assembly OGXB01 (sample SAMEA3541474, study PRJEB24748) | human gut metagenome | biome: human gut; feature: human-associated habitat; material: faeces | place: China | collected 2012
GCAAAATCCTCTGCTGTAAGGCGGAATTCCTTCAGCATTTCTTCATATGGTGATACCGTATGAGGATATTCGTCAGGCAGCCCTAGCTTTACCAGCCTGCAGCCATATCCCTGAGCAGCTAAAATATTGGCCACCACACTGCCCAGGCCATTGACTACGCTGTGTTCTTCCACCGTAACAATCACCTTGGATTCCTTCGCCATATCCATTATCACATTCTCATCCACGGGTTTAATACAGAACATATCCACCACCCCTGCCGAAATCCCCTCCTCACTCAGGATGTCCCGCGCTTTCAAAACCTCTGATAAAAGAGGACCTGCCACGATGAAGTTCACATCCGCGCCACGCCCATGAACCACTGCGCTTCCTACCTCAAATAATTCCCTGCCCTCATAAGTACATTCAGGAATTCCTCCATTCATTCTGAGATAGACTGGTCCTCTCATTTCAATGGCCCTTTCCAGAAGACTGATCATTGACACATTGTCCGCTGGACAGAAAACAGTCATGCCCGGCAGAGATGACATGACCGCTATGTCTTCCCATCCAAAATGTGTTACTCCCTGGGTTCCCATACCCACACCGCCTTCGCTTCCCACAATGACCACATCCAGTTCACTGTAAGCTACATCCAGACGCACCTGCTCAAAACACCGTTCTGAGGCAAATGGCGCAAATGCAAATGTTACCGGTTTTTTCCCGCCTCTTGCCAGACCGGCAGCCACTCCGGTCATATTCTGCTCTGCTATTCCGCAGTCCACAAACTGTTCGGGACACCGTTCGAATCCATCGCATCTGCACGCTCTTCCCGAATCAGCCACAACCAGAACAATATCCTCATTTTTTTCTGCCAGTTCCTTGATGGCCTTCCCGAACATAGGCCGGAACTTTATGTTCCAATTATCAATATCAGATAAATTCACTCTATTCATAATTCCTCCTAAGTCAGTTCCTGTAGCGCAAGTTCCAGATCTTCTTTGCTCACCTTGGCATGATGCCAGTCATTGTTATTACAAGATTTGGTAAATCCTGCTCCCTTAACGGTATTTGCTACAATACAGGTAGGTTTATCATTCCACAGCCGTTCCTTGGACATTGCCTCTTTAAGCTGTGCAACGTCATTTCCATCAACCTCAGTTACATACCATCCAAAAGCTTCCCACTTATCCTTAACAGGTTCCAGATTCATAAGTTTCCTTGTTGTCCCACCATACTGGAATCCATTTACATCAATAATTGCTGTCAAGTTGCCCAATTTATATTTTGCTGCAAACATGACTGCTTCCCAGATGCTTCCTTCCTCCATTTCCCCATCGCCTATCAAAGTATAAACATCATAGCTGTTTCTCTTTGTCCTGGCTGCCAATGCCATTCCGCATGCAACTGAAAGTCCATGACCCAGTGAACCTGACGGATGTTCCACCCCGCTTAGGTTTTTACCGCTCGGATGTCCTGCCAATCTTGTTCTGATCTGGTTAAATGTCTTTCCTTCTTCATGAGATACCATGCCGGTAAGAATGAGAGGCACATAAAGCCCCAGAACTCCATGTCCTTTGCTGAGCAGGAACCGGTCTCTGTCTTCCCATTCCGGTTCATCCACCCGGTATTTCATCACATCAAAGTATAATACAGTCATAATATCCATGATAGATAAAGCTGGTCCCACATGTGCGCCTTCTGCTCCTGCTATATATGACATTTCCATGCAAAGCCGGCGCATCTCCCGTGCTTTCGCCTTTAAATCTTCCACTCTCAAACCATTCCCCTACCTTTCTATCTGCTGCGCAGCCTCTTTTTCAGAGAGTTGTTTTTTCTCATGTAATCCAACAAGACTGCCGCCAGTATTACGATACCTTTTGCCACGTACTGCCAGAAGGAAGCCACGTTCAGCATGTTCAGCCCATTATTTAAGACACCAATAATGATTGCTCCAATCAAAGTTCCTCCAATGGTTCCCACACCTCCTGCAAAACTGGCGCCTCCCAGTACTACTGCCGCAATCGCATCGCACTCATAGCCTTCGCCCGTAGCCGGAACTCCCGCAGAAAGCCTGGCTCCCAGTACGATACCAGCCAAACCGGCCAATACAGCCGACAATATGTACACCATGATTTCCACCCTGGACACCCTGATTCCTGCAAATTTAGCCGCCATTCGGTTACCGCCGAGGGCATATATTCTTCTTCCAAATTTTGTCTTATTCAGCAGTATATAACATATAATCATAACTATTAGCATATAGAATATGGGATATGCAATAGGACCCAGATAGGAGGTTCCAATCTTACAGAACTGCTCGTTGGTCACCCTAATGGGACACCCATTTCCCAAAAGCATGGCAGCTCCACGTATAATGGTCTGTGTTGACAATGTCACCACAAAGGGTGCAATGTTTGTAGCAGTGACTATTGTTCCGTTAAAAGCTCCAATCAATATGCATAGAATCATGGCAGCCAGAACTGCAGTTGCGGCCGACCAACCCCAGTTCGCCATTGAATAAGCTACAAATACACCTGAAAACGCAACCACAGGCCCCACGCTCAGGTCAATTCCGCCGATTAGGATTACAAAGGTCATTCCAAAAGCAAGGAAAGCATTGGTTGATATCTGTCTCAATATATTCAAAAGATTGGAACCTGTCAAAAAATTATCCGACATAGTGGACGTAATCGCCATAATCACCGCCAACCCTACAATAATTCCGATATTCCGTTTCAGATAATCTTTTATCGGAACAAATACCGCATTTGTCTTTACACTCTCACTAATCTTCTGATTCATTATGCATTTCCCCCTCCCAGACAATAATTCATGATATTCTCTTGTGCAAACTCAGCCCTGTCATTCAAGACACCCGCTATCCTGCGGTTCTTCATGACAATGATCCTGTCACTGGTATTAATGACCTCCGGCAGTTCTGACGATATCAGCATAATGGCAACTCCCTGTTTTGCCAATTCGTCAATAATAGAATATATCTCTGTCTTTGCACCAATATCAATTCCCTTAGTTGGTTCATCAAGAATTAGTATTTTAGGATTTGTGGCCAGCCACCTGGCAATAATGGCCTTCTGCTGGTTGCCTCCGCTCAGGTTTCCGATATACTGCTGGGGTGATGACGCCTTGACCCTTAACGCATCCATGTACTGCCCTATAATTCCCTTTTCCCGCTTCGTGTTTACTTTAATAAGCTTAATAAATGCATCCAACACTGCTAGAGATATGTTATATCCCACCCCCATCTGGGGTATGATTCCCTGCTCTTTGCGGTTTTCCGGAACCATGGCGATTCCCATACTGATTGCCTGGGCCGGATTTCTTATTTCCAGTCTTTTTCCCTCAAATATGATTTCTCCCTTGTCAGGCTGCAGTAAACCGAATAATGCCGATGCCATCTCCGTTCTGCCAGCTCCGATAAGACCTGTGACACCCAGTACTTCTCCTTTTTTTATCTCAAAGCTCACATCATCTATATATCCCTCTTTATAGAGATTTTTCACGGTGAGTATCACTTCTTTTCCCGGCGTATGGGTTAATGTATAGTAGTTCTTTATCTCCCTGCCCACCATATCAAAAACCATCTGTTCTCTGGTAACCTCATGGATGTCCTTTGTAACAATGGACTGACCATCACGGAACACGGTTATTCTATCGCATATTTCTACCACTTCTTCCAGCTTGTGTGATACAAATAAAGTGGAGATCCCCTTCACTTTCAGATTATGGATTATTCTGTACAGTATTTTTACTTCTTTATCACTTAAAGACGAGGTAGGCTCATCCATTATGATCAACTTTGAATTGCGCGAAAACGCTTTTGCAATCTCCACCATCTGTTGTACTGCTATGTCCAGTTTACATACTTCCTCATCCAAGGGAAGATCCAACTCCAGCATGGAAATAATCTCCCTTGCCTTCTCTCTTGTTTTGGCTGCGGAATATGCCTCTCCTTTTCCAATCTCAAATCCCAGCATAATATTTTCGTAAACCTTCATATGAGGAACAAGACAAAGTTCCTGATAGATAACACTGATCCCTCTCTGCAATGCCTGGCTGATACTTTCATTTCTGCCCTGCAGGAAGCAAAAGACACCCTGGCGGATCTGGAGGATTTCCGGGAAGGAATCATCGATTATACGGATGCCGTGGATGAGATTGCGGATGGCAGCAGGGAACTGCGGGACGGTGTGCAGGAACTGCAGGATGAAGCCAATGATATGATCGATGAGTATTTTACTTTCGATATCGACAATCTGACACAGTTTCTGGTGGCAGGGGATAATCCCAGAATCGATGCCGCCAGCGGGGATGTGATCATCAATAAATATGCCGGTATGGTATCCGGTATTATCCTGATGGTCATGTTCACTTACGTGATCTCCGTATTTGTGGTACATAATATTGAAAAAGAGAGCAGCGTCATCGGTGCGCTGTACGCTTTGGGTGTGACGCGAGGGCAGCTTTTGTTCCATTATCTGCTCAATCCCATGATGATCTCCTTCTTAGGAGGTGCGGTCGGCTGTGTCCTGGGCTTTTCGAAGTATGGTACCGGCTGGCAGATGCAGGACAGTATCGTGTATTTTTCCCTGCCACCCATGGAAATCGTGACTCCGGCCTATCTGCTGGTCTACAGTCTGGTCATGCCGCCGGTGACGGCCGCATTGGTAAACTGTCTGGTGATCAGCAAGAAGTTGAAGCGCACGGCACTGTCTCTGCTTCGAAATGAACAGACCGCAGGCAGGGCCGGGAAGATACAAGATGTAAATCTGGGAAATATGAAGTTCCTTCACAGATTCCAGGTCCGTCAGCTCCTTCGGGAGATGCGTTCTGCCGTGGCGGTGGTGATCGGTATGTTTATCTGCCTGCTGGTACTTTTGATCTCTGCAGACTGCTATGTTCTGTGTAAGAACTTTGGAGACGCCTGCCTGGATGAGACGACCTATGCTTATATGTATACTTACAAATATCCCACGGAGGATGTGCCGGAGGATGGTACTCCGGCTTATGTGGAGAGTCTGAAAAAAGAGGCTTACGGTTATAATCTGGATGTGACGGTACTGGGAATCGATAAGGATAATCCATATTTTCCGGTGGAGACCAGCAATAAGAAAAATGAGATCGTGATCTCCAGCGCCGCAGCACAGAAATTTGGCGTGAAGGTCGGTGACAAACTGGTGCTTTCCGATGAAGTGAACGAGAGAGATTATGCGTTTACTGTCAAAGATATCGTTCATTTTGCCTCCGGTGTTTATGTATTTTTAGACCGGGATGCCATGCAGGAACTGTTCGATCAGGAAGACGACTATTATAATGTAGTATTCGCCGATCATGCACTGGACATCGACAACGGCAGACTGTATTCTACGGTATCCAGAGAAAACGTGGAGGAAAGCTCTCAGATATTTACGGATATGATGGGACCTATGGTCAGCATGCTGGCGGCCATCTCCGCACTGATCTTCATGATCGTCATGTATCTGATGATGAAGGTCATGATCGACCGTTCTGCATTCTCCATTTCCCTGATGAAAGTATTCGGCTACCGAAAGGGAGAGATCCGCAGACTGTATCTGGACGGGAACTTCTATATTATAATGTTGGGAGCATTGTTGGGAGTACCGTTGGCAAAATGGTCCATGGATCTGATCTTCCCGTATTTTATTTCCAATGTGGCCATCGGAATGGATTTACAGTTCCCGCCGCAGTTGTACGGCATGATCTACGGAGGCATCCTGATCTGCTATCTGGTGATCAACTTCCTGCTGGTGGGCAGACTGAACAAGCTGGTGCCTGCGGAAGTATTGAAGAATAGAGAGTAAATAAGTAAGTAAATATAGGTAACAGTTCAGCCATGAACATATCTGGGCACAGAAATCATGCTTGCATGATTTTGCGGGCAAATATGTTCATGAGCTAAGCTCCGATCTATGAGCAAAGGCAGTCACGAAGTGACGGAAAGCGTGATAACGCGACTTTGCGAATGGCGCGTGCTGAACTGTTACCTAACTTTTTTGCATAAATACATACTAACCCTATTGACAAACTAGGAAATATAAGGTAATATCATCTAAAACATAGAAAACATATAGACTTACTAGGATATAAAAGACGAGGAGGATGACACCGTGGCAGCAACCTTTGATACGACAGAACAGAGAATCCTTAAGATCATAGATGACAACCGGGAGACCATCGTAGAGTTCGCAAGAGATATTTACGATCATGCAGAGCTGGGCTACAAGGAATTCCGCACTTCGAAAAAGTTCGTGGATTTTATGAAGAGCTTACAGCTGCCGGTACAGACAGATCTGGCCATCACCGGAGCAAAAGCCTATTTAAAAAAAGAAAAGGCCGGAAATGCATCCCTGGCATTGATCGGAGAACTGGATGCCCTGAGGATTCCGCAGCATGCACATGCAAATCAGGAGACACAGGCAGCTCACTGCTGTGGACATCACGCACAACTGGCAGGAGTCATCGGAGCGGCGCTGGCACTTACGGATGCAGAGGTGGCACAGAAGCTGGATGGACAGGTGATCTTCTTCGCCACACCGGCGGAAGAGTACGGTGAGATCGAATTCAAGAATCAGCTGATCGCTGATGGCAAGATGACAGCAACTGTTAAACAGGATGCAGATGGTATGGCAGCTTGTATCGCAGACCTTGCTAAGAATGCAGCAGGTGGAAAAGATCTGATGGATGGAACAGATTCTTACAACATTTCTGATAAAGTAAGCAACAAGATCTTCATTCCTTACCAGGAATACTCAGGAAAATAAAAATGTAAAAAATAAAGGTGGCGGCCAGGTGGTTGGCCAGCCACCTTTTCTAAAGTTGTGACGCAGCCGGATGGAACTGCATAGTGGCAGGTTCGAAAGGTATGCGAGATTAGAAGATGAGAGACAGGAGGACAGCTATGAAACAGGATGTTTTACTGCAGATGACGGATATCTGTAAAGAATTTCCGGGCGTAAAAGCATTAGATCATGTGTCCCTGACAGTTAAAGCAGGCACTGTCCATGCACTGATGGGTGAAAATGGAGCCGGAAAGTCAACACTGATGAAATGCCTTTTCGGAATTTATGACAAAGACAGTGGCAAGATTGAGCTGGAGGGAAAAGAGATTAATTTCAAGAATTCGAAAGAAGCTCTTGAAAATGGAGTTGCAATGGTTCACCAGGAACTGAACCAGGCGCTCAAAAGAAACGTCATGGATAATCTCTGGCTCGGACGTTACCCGAAAGTGGGCGGCGTTATGGTAAATGAGAAAAAAATCTATGACGACACAAAAAAAGTATTTGAAGAATTGAAAATTGATGTAGATCCGAAAAGGATCATGAGTACGATGCCGGTATCACAGAGACAGATGGTAGAGATTGCAAAAGCAGTATCTGTGAATGCAAAAGTCATCGTATTTGATGAGCCGACTTCTTCCCTTACAGAGCAGGAAGTAGAGCATCTGTTTGATATCATTGAGATGCTGAAAAAGAGAGGATGCGGAATCATTTACATTTCACATAAAATGGCAGAGATCAAACGGATTTCAGATGAAATCACGATCATGCGTGACGGAACCTGGGTAGCAACCGAGAAAGCAGATGATCTGGAGATGGATGATATCATCCGCCTGATGGTTGGACGTGAGCTTACCAATCAGTTCCCGCCAAAAACAAATAAACCGGGCGATGTAGCGCTTGAAGTGGAACACCTTTCCGGAATGTATTCGATCCTGAATGATGTTTCCTTCAAAGCAAGAAAAGGAGAAATTCTTGGAATTGCCGGACTTGACGGAAGTGGGCGTACAGAAACTCTGGAGACAATTTTTGGAATTGCAACCAGGAAATCAGGAACGATAAAACTTGACGGAAAACAAGTCAGCAATAAGAATGCACAGGATTCGATCAAGAACGGATTTGCACTTCTGACAGAAGAGAGAAGAGCAACCGGTATCTTCGGCATCCTGAACATTCGTGAAAATACCGTTATCTCCAGCTTAAAGAGACACAAAAAAGGATTTTATCTGAGTGAAAAATCCATGAAAGAAGATACGCAGAAATATATTGATGCGCTGCGGACAAAGACACCGTCGCAGGAGACAAAGATCCGTGCACTTTCCGGTGGAAACCAGCAGAAGGTTATCCTTGGAAGATGGCTTCTTACCGATCCGGAAGTACTGCTTCTGGATGAGCCGACAAGAGGAATCGATGTCGGTGCAAAGTATGAGATCTATCAGCTCATCATCGATCTTGCGAACCGCGGCAAAGTAGTTATTGTAGTTTCTTCAGAAATGCCGGAGCTTCTCGGAATCTGTGACCGTATCATGGTTATGTCCGGTGGAAGACTTGCCGGAGAGATTGACGCAGAAGAGGCGACACAGGAACTGATCATGACTTACGCAGCAAAGTATGTGTAATTTTCAAACAAAAAGAAGGAGGCTTCCCAGATGAAAGCATTTGCAAATATAAAATCACGCTATGCAGAATACAAAGCACTGGATTCCGCAGACAAGGTAAAAGCGTGGAAAGAAGGACTTATCAATAATGCGATTTATCTTCTGATCATTATCGCAGTTATTTACACTTACACACAGAACAGCAGATTCCTGAGCGTGGCATCTATTGTTAACATTATCTCGCTGTCTGCAGCGAACATTCCGATCGCGTGTGGTATTGCAGGAACGATCGTACTTACCGGTACAGACCTTTCAGCCGGACGTGTTGTAGGTCTTACAGCATGTATTTCTGCATCACTTTTGCAGTCAGTAACTTATGCAACCAAAATTTTCCCGGATCTTCCGGTTCTTCCGATACCACTGGTTATTCTGATCGTAATCGTAGTCGGAGGTATTGTTGGATGGGTAAATGGATTCTTCGTAGCGAAATTCCACTTACATCCATTCATTGTAACACTGGCAACACAGCTGATCGTATACGGAATTCTTCTGATGTACATTATGCTGAACGGTAACAACGGACAGCCACTTTCCGGACTGGACAAATCCTTTAAGAATTTTGTAACAGGAAGTTTCTTAAAGATCCGTGGCGTTCCGATACCGAACTATGTATGGTACGCTTGTGTCGTAGTTGTATTCATGTGGTTCATGTGGAATAAGACAACATTTGGAAAGAATATGTTCGCAGTTGGTTCCAACCCGGAAGCTGCCAATGTATCTGGTGTAAATGTTATGAGAACAACCATTCTGGTACATACACTTGCAGGATGCATGTATGGTATCACTGGATTCATTGAATCTGCACGTATCGGTTCCAACCAGGCAAATACAGGTCTGAACTACGAGTGTGATGCGATTGCTGCCTGTGTAATCGGTGGTGTATCTTTTGTAGGTGGTACCGGTAAGATCAGCGGCGTTGTTTTAGGGGTGTTCATTCTGAGAATCATTTTCGTTGCACTGCAGTTCCTGGCAGTAAGTCAGAATATGCAGTATGTGATCAAAGGTCTGATTATTCTGATCGCATGTGCAATTGATATGAGAAAATATCTGGTAAGAAAATAAAAAGAAAAGGCTGGGAAATGTTATGGACGAGAATAAGATGCCGGAGAATGACGGATGGAAGAAAAATGCAAGACTGGCGATTTATGCAATGGCCGGGTTTTATCTGCTGACACTGGCATACCAGATGTTCAAGGCGATTTCCACAAGTCATGGTAATGAACAGCTTGTTATGATCGTGGCGACGATTCTGTTTCTGATAGTTGGTGTTGGACTGATCGGGTTTGGACTGATCGCAGGATACCGCAATATAAAAGCAGATCACAGAGAAGACGAAAAGTAGAAATCATAAATATTACCTCACAAGAGAAAACTTCCGGTAAAGTAAAACTTGCCGGGAGTTTTTTTGCGTATATGATGAGTCAGGTGCAGATTGGTGCTTGCACAAGAATCTGTATCTGACAAATATAGATCATCTCGCACCACATTTTCAAATCTCAAAAAATTCTTAAGAAAATCCCGCCCTATCTCTTAAAAAATCTCTGCTAATCTTGTATAGTATAGAGGAGGTGAAAAAGATGGCGAAAATATTAGTATGTGATGATGATAAAGACATTGTAGAAGCAATAGATATTTACCTGACGCAGGAAGGATACGAAGTCCTGAAGGCGTATGATGGCGATGAAGCGATCAAGGTATTGAAAAGTAATGAAGTTGATCTTTTGATCATGGATGTGATGATGCCGCGGCTGGACGGAATCCGGGCGACACTCAAGATCCGGGAAAACATGAGCCTCCCGATTATTATTTTATCCGCCAAATCAGAGGATGCGGACAAGATTTTAGGACTGAATATCGGTGCAGATGATTACATAACCAAACCGTTCAATCCGTTGGAGCTGGTAGCAAGGGTAAAATCCCAGCTCAGACGTTACACCCAGCTTGGAAGTACGGCGAGATCTGACAACCAGAGTGAGTTCCGAACAGGCGGACTTCTGATCAAAGATGATCTGAAGGAAGTGACGGTGGACGGCGAAAAAGTGAAGCTGACACCGATTGAATACAATATATTACTGTTACTCGTTAAAAATCAGGGAAAGGTGTTCTCTATCAATCAGATTTACGAAAATATCTGGAATGAAGAAGCAATCGGAGCGGACAATACCGTTGCCGTACATATCCGCCATATCCGGGAGAAAATCGAAATCAATCCGAAAGAGCCACGTTACCTGAAGGTAGTATGGGGTGTCGGATATAAGGTAGAGAAGATCGGTTAGGAGGTCTTATGAATAACAAATGGTATCAGAGCGCACCATGTAAAGGAATCCTGATCGTACTGGAGCATATTTTAGCGGTGGTGATGATCACATGTCTGGTTTTTACATTCAGTTATCCGGGCGATAATCTGGCAGGAATCCTGTTTGAAAAGCCACATAAGAAGTATGAACAGTCAAAAGGGTTTACCGACAAGCTGATGAGTGCTGCAAATGATATTACGGCTGCGGAAGGATACGACAGCAATTTTGAAACAGAAGGAAAATATGATGAAAACAGAATTGTAGATCTGAAAGAATATGATTCAGATCGTAAGATTTCAAATGAAAATGTAAATGGGCTTGCATACCGTCTTGGTGATCTTGTGAATTACTGGGAAAACGATCAGGAGATGTACTACGCAGACGGGACCAAGATGGCAGATGGAGACAATGATGATGAGATCATCGTCTGCCAGAAGGATGACGGAACCTACCATTATTACTATGAAAAAGAATTTCGTCGGGAATTTAAAAACGGGAACCTTCAGTTTGGTAATATGGATGAGGCAAAAGATGAATATTCACTGGAAAGCACCGGAGAAGTGATCGATTCTCTGATCAATGACTGGATTGAGAGCTCCGCAAGTATTTACCGCAATATTCTGGACAGTGAAAATCGCCAAGTCTACACAAAGTGCTGGCGGTATGACGGAGAAAAAGTTTCCGAAAACTGTGCACCGGTGGGCGCGAAGAATCTTCTGGAAGTTGTGAACAAGGATTCCAGATGGAACGGCAAGTTAAGTGATGCGATGTCCATGCTTGGAAATACTGTGGACAGTGTACGGGATGAATTTTTGACGTGGCAGTATGTAACGGAAGAATATAAAGAAGGTAATACCAATCTTGCATATATGATTGTAGATCTGGACAATAAAAAAGTTTATACCAACCGTCTTGCATATCAGAGATTTGATGAATGGGAAAAGAATCTGGAAAGTATGAAAAAGCTGGGAGTATATGCGGTTGCCACACCAAAGCTTACTGAGTACCAGAGTGATATTGATATGGACGGATCACAGTGGAAATCACTGATCGGTGGCAATATGTGGATGGATAATTACGAATGCATGTTCGCGGTAGATACTTCCTATCCAATCCAGGATGACTTTTATCAGGAGAGCAAGATTTATCAGGAGTATGCACCGCAGGTAAGATTTACCTTCTGGATTGCGATTGCAACCGTATTTGCAATGCTTGTAATTCTGGCATGGCTGACAATTGTTGCAGGCAGATCAAACCGGGAAGAAGGCATTGTGTTAAATCGGGTCGATAAAATGAAGACAGAACTCTTTATTCTTTTGTCGGTTGCAGTTATGGTGATATGTATTTACGGGGAAATCAGTTTAAGTTACAGTCTGCTGAACGGAGTCTGGTTTAGCGGAGATGGTTTCAATGGCACATCGGTACTGATTTTTGCAGGGATTGTTGCGGTAAGCGTTTGCATGACAGGACTTACTTTCTGGCTTGGAATGGTAAGAAGGATCAAGGCAAAGACCTTGTGGAAGAACAGTATTTTATGTCTGATCATCAAATACGTCCGGATTGGAATCCGGCATCTGGGGGAGGTCTGGAAAGCTGCGATTTTGTTTGGAGTACTGGTTGTAGTTCACTGGATCGCGATCGCCATGTGGGAGCCGGGAATCTGGCTGTTCGTAATGCTTGCGGCAGAGGCGGGGGCAGCCTGTCGGGTCAACCAATGACCTTCCGCAGATTCCCGAACCGGACGGTTCT
>OGXB01001393.1_pt1 | contig 12307 bp, 13 predicted proteins | sample 1576161 | NCBI WGS metagenome assembly OGXB01 (sample SAMEA3541474, study PRJEB24748) | human gut metagenome | biome: human gut; feature: human-associated habitat; material: faeces | place: China | collected 2012
GACTCCCTCCAAGTACAGGTAAGAAGATTGTAATGGATAATTAGTATGACATGGTAAAAGTTGGCGGTATTGAAAATCCGGATAAGAGTGTAAAACTGGAAGACAGAATCTACAATGACCTTTATAAAGAGGCACTTGATGAAGCTGTTGAAAAATGGGGAGACGAAGACAAAGACTTCTATGACAATGCAGTTCAGTTCTATCAGGAGAATAACGAGTAAGAAGTAGAAAAATGGGAGATGATGTATAGGTATGGAGATGAGTAGATGAAGAAGGTAGTTAATTTTATTAAAGATTATTGGATTACGGCATTGATTTGTGTGGGCTTTGTCCTGTTATACAAATATATATCTGACCATAAGTTGTTTAGTGCATTAATGTTCCCACCATTAAAGGGAATTTGGGAATCGTTTGTAGAGGATCGAGATGTAACATTGCTGAATCTGGTGTCTTCAATTAAGTTATTGATTCCATCTGTGGCAATTACATTGGCAATTGCTTTGGGACTAGGAGTTTTGGTTGGTATGAACCAAAGACTGCGTAAGATTTTACATCCGATTATCTATGCATTTAGTTGTGTACCATCAATTTTGTTATCACCATTTGTAGTATTATTATCACCTACATTTTGGTGGGCATCTGTAATTTTGATTGTTTATGGAACGGTATGGGCAACATTATTTGCAACAATTACAGGAATTCAGGCGATTGATAAAAGATATTTGGATAACGCGGCAACGCTGGAATTAAAAGGAATGAAAAAGTTTTTTAAGGTAATTTTACCGGCAGCAAGCCCTTCAATCTTATCTGGATTTGTCAACTCACTTAGAAGTTCATTTGTAATGCTTGTGTATGCAGAAATGTATGGAGCATCACATGGACTTGGATTTTATGCACTGGAGATCACAGAAATCGCCAAAATATGGAAGAGAGAAGTGATTTCTTTAGAAGTCTCCGTTATATAATGAATGCCGATAAATGACACCCAGGTACAAATCAAAGCTATGAATGTATCAATTCCTAATACAATCCAATAACTAAAATAGTTTTTCTGCAAATATTGAACAAAACGGTCAAATGCGTGTTTCATAATTTAAATACCCCAATAAATTATAAAGTCTTTTTCCAAAAAGTAGATTTACTATGACAATAGTTTATCGTAGATTGTGTGTAACTGAATTTTCAATGGTGAAGGCAATTGGTTTTTCAGAATCATTTGCGAACGCCTCAGAACAGTTTCTTTCTTTGCCTCATCCTCCGAATTGGCATACATAGACACACTATATCCCATCAGAAGAGACAGACACAAAGCAGCTTCCTGCTCAGCAGTCTTACCGTGACAAGGATACAGATCATTGATCTGTTCATGGATTTCGTTGTTCAGTCGTGCAAGATCATCAACATACACACCCGCCATATAATTACTTTTATGGAGCAGAGCATGAACTGTATTTTGAAGTTTATCGATTTTTTCTTGTAAACAGGAAGTCGTCATTACCCACTTAGTTTTTTTCACCTATAGGCTCAACATAGCCAATCGGCATGTCTACGCAGGCGCAACCAAGCATGTTCAGTCGAACAGCAATCTTACTTTTACCATCTACATTGACAAGCTCACCCACAAGCCCCTGCAGAGGTCCTTTAATTACTTGAACTTTCTCACCACGTGCCAAAGGAGAGCTATTCATACAGATTGTTTCATCCGAATAATCAAGCATGAAACGAAAACGTGCCATCTGGTCGTCAGGAATAACAGCAGGACTGCTCTCACCGCGCATCACCATATAGCGGCTCACAGTAGTAAAGTTCAGGACTTCCATACGTTCTTTCGGATCAGCGTGTACAAAAACCATCATCGGAAGAAGAACGGATTCAACTAATTTACGGCGATCACTCCATTGATGGATTTCCTTCTGAACAGGTACAAAATTCTCAATCCCCACCTTGTTCAAATACTCGGAAACCTTCTTTTCATGATGCATACGAACTAATGCAACATACCAGCGTTTTGAGTGTGCTACGCCTTCCCCTGTCCCATAAATAGGCCCAGCATTTAGTGATTTCTCTTTTGTTAAAATCATACTTTTTTACCCCATGTTTTTCCGTTACTTCTTAGGTAACGGATTTAAATTTGACGCAAAGATAGACAAAAACACATGTATTAAACAAATAAAAACCTACTTTTTTTCGATTTAACCCTGAATTTGAAAAAAAATGTATCTGAACATGAAAAAGGCCTATTTTCATGCTTAGGAATTTATATGCCCAATTTTCCTAAGAATCTCTACTTTCTCTAAAGCCAAGATGCTCTCAACCCTCATTAGCCGGTACTTTTCGACTTTTTCCTCCCGATTTATTATGAAGTGTACTTTTCCGTTACCTAAGAAGTAACACACCAGCATCAGTACTGATTATCAATTTTTTAACCATTCAAATTCGACCTAAAGGGCAAGTCTTCACGTAATGCAAATTCTTACGATTTACCTCTGTACGCTCTTTCAACTCAAACCCCTTCAGATAAATTTGTGTCGTCTTTATAGACTTATGCCCTAAAGATTCACTGATCATTTCAATTGGAACTCCACGGAACTTTGCAGTAGTTGCCCAAGAATGGCGAATCGTGTAAGAAGTTACCGGAGAAGTCAGGTGCAAAGCCCTCGCCAAACTTTTCAAATGATTATTAAACCGGCGAAGTGCAGACTGATATTCACGATAAGCACGTTCATCCTTACGTTTCTTATCACCGGAAAGGATACTGAAAAGGTAATCGGGGCAACCCGGACGCGATGACTGGGAATTGCGAAGCTGATTCATCATTTCCTTAGCTGTATCCAAAACTTCCACACTCATTGGAGTTCTGGTTTTAATTCGATTATATCGGATCACATTACAATCTAAAGCCGACTTTTCCAAATGAGCCAAATCGGCAAAAGACATCCCACAGAATTGAAACATCAAAGCAGCAATCGATTGTGTGCGCCGCAAACAATCCGTCTTGGGATCTTCGTAAAGAAGCCGTCGGAGTTCACTCACCGGAAGAGCCCTTTTCTGACGGATATCCACTCCTGTATACACATCACGGAACAGGCCATGTACATAGGGCGCACTACCCAACTCTACCCCACGGTTATAGATACTGCGAAGCATACGCATATACGTTGATACCGTATTCGGTTTTAAGCCCGAATCATACAGATGTTCCCCGTAACGACGCAATCGGTCACGAGTGACTTGCCTGAAAGATACACTGGCATTACCACAAAATTTATTAAAAGAGAAAAGAGCATTTTGATAGACATGTGCCGTAGAAAAACGACCTTCTTTTCGTAAAAGGCCGATGTATAGTTCCCCACATCGGCTAAATCCATTTTTATTCATTATTTGCATCACTAGTTATTTTATATACAATTATAGGGCGAAAATTTGGAATTTCCATCTTAATGCCATTTATTAATTTTATTTAAATCAAAAGAAATGACAACGACAAAAAAATGCCTGAAAAATGCAACTGGCACACAAAAGAAGAGAAGTCTTGAAACTGATTATCAGGATGATGACGAAATTATTGACATCGATGAGGTCAGAAAAAGAAATGGCATCACAGGCGAAAAAAAACACTATTTCATTGCCTGTCTTCGCACTTATTACGAAGATGACGAGTTTAATTCCTACGTAAAATCTTTAACAGGACTAGCCAAGTACATTGCAGACTGGAGAATCTTTTACGTAAACACACATCATGGATATAGATTAATGAAATTCAGGAGTATACTCAGCGAAATTAGCAGTTTAAGCAAAGGAATCGGAATAATTTCGAAGCACGAAAAAGAAGAGAAAGAACAATACAAATCAAAGTATCACAGTAGAAAATAGCAAGAATAATTGGAGCGAAAAAATACAACTTATACTTTTGCCCCCGTTTTTTAGATAAAGAAATGAACGAACTATCCCGCAGAAATTATAGTGTCACTATAACAGCAAGATAGTGTCACTATCCCGACAGGATAGTGTAACTATCATCGCACGATAGTGTAAGCATCCTACAGACAGTTCCGCCTTTTCTTTAAATATAACTATTTTACTAACAAATTTATAATGTAATGACAAAAGAAAAACGGCTGATAGCCACTAACAAAACAGAAGAAGAAAGAGATCGATTAACAGAAGTATGGAAAAAACGTATCGTATCAGAGAAAGGTTATTCGGAAACGATCGCAGAACGAATAGCCGAAAAAGTGAAATCACTGGCAGACTACATGCAATATGGCCATGCCATCATCGCATACTACAGACAGAACGGTAGTTTTCAGTTAGTTACAGGCACTCTTATTTCTTATTCCAAAGACTTTCACCACTCTTATGACATGAAGCAGGTACACAGTACCTTCATATTCTGGTGCATGGAAGAGAAAGGATGGAGAACCTTTCAGATTGAGAATTTTCTCGATTGGAAACCAATTGTATAAACTTAAAAACAAACAATAAAACTGATATGAGCACAACTTATTTAAGCGTAGACTATTTCCCGCTTACCGTAAACTTTTTCGACAGAGATGCCATTGAACTGGCTGAAGCCAAATATGGCATCAGAGTGGATGGAGCTGTATGCAAACTTCTATGTAAAATATTCAAAGAAGGATATTACATCCCATGGGGTGAGGAACAATCGTTGATTTTTGCCCGCAAACTGGGAGGAGAACTGAAAGGAAAAGAGATAGACGGAATCATTCAAATTTTGCTTGACAAAGGATTCTTTGACAAAGAAAGTTATGAGAAGTTTCAGATATTGACTTCCCTTGAAATTCAGCACATCTGGATAGATGCTACCTGCCGCAGGAAAAGAAAGTTAGAAGATTTGCCCTACCTGTTGGTCAATGACACCCAAAAACAGGAAAAGGAAAATAATACAAAGGATGCAAACAATTCGTCAGTACAAGGTGAATTGAAACTGGAAAATGAGAACATTTCACCCGAAATTGCTGACATTTCCGGACAAAGTAAAGGAGAGAAAAGAAAAGCAGAAGAGGAAGAAGACAATACGGCTTCGCCTTCGCTCGAAATCCCCGGTTATGCCTACAACAAGAGTACGCACAACGTCAAAGGACTTCTGGACAGCCTGGCACAACATGGAGTAACAAACAAGAAAGAAATTACAGCTATTCTCAAGCTGTCGGATTATGGAAAGAAGGGGACGCAGATATGGATCACGCTGTCTACCACCAAGTGGGGAAAGATTGATAATCCGGGAAGGTATATCATTTCAACGTTGAGGACATAGAGATAAAATAAGGCACGGATTACACGAATTAACACGGTTTTTAGTTACTCAATTCCTGAAACCGTGAAATCTGTGTAATCCGTGCCTAAAAAAAATTACCACTTATAGTTAATACCGAAGCTCAGCAATTCCTTCAGCTGGAAAAAGCTGCCATTTTCAACGGTTGGTTTTGAACTGTCGTCAAAACGGGCGTGTACGTAAAGTTTAGTAGAAAGATAGCGGTTCAAAACAAAGTTGAATGTATTCTCCCACTCCACACGTACCCATTCGTAATTGGTCAGATAGTTCAGACGGGATTCCAGCGAAACAGCCGAAATGATTTTCCAGTTGAACGTTGACTGCAACTGAGAACCGAAGTCGTTTTTAGAGCATTTGCCTTTCTCCAGACCGAACTTGGTTTCATCTACTTCCGAATTGTCGATATATCGCAAGTTATAAGTCAGCGGACCGATGAAAACAGAAAGATTGAATTTCTGCTTATTCAATTTGTAGTCCATACCGATACTGACTGCCAAATCCGCCGGAGACAGGAATGCGGAAACAAGTTCTTCGCTATTGGCTTTGTAACCGTGGCAGAACTGAGTCTTAAACTCGGAAGAAATAGTATAGTACCAGTTCTTTAACGCTCTTAATCCTAACTTATTGTACAGACGGAACTGGTCGGTATTAATCAGGTAATCATGGAATTTATCCGACGGTGTGGATGTCATACCCAGTTTAGCCTCCAACTGATTTTCGAAAAGGACTTTCTCATTATCATTGTAGTTGGCATAAAGCTGCAAGGTAGCCAGACCAGCAAAGTTACTTTCTCCTCCCTTGTACCAGTTCTCAGAAAGGTGGTTCTGGCTGATTTGCAAAGAACCGTTACCTCCGGTAACCCACCAGTTAGGACGGCTGATTTTCATTTTTGCCTTGCCTACATCGTTGCTCATTTCTTCCGGCTGGAAAAGATGGACAACAGATGCCTTCGGAGAAATCTTCGGTTTCACATCCCTACGGAAGACATCACGGCTCATGATACGGTTTTCCGTGGTGACAACCAATTCCGGATGATTGAGATAAAGAGCCATCAGTGCTTTATTGACCGATTGATTGGCACGCTCGGACTTCGTATATGCCAAAGTATCATAAGGAAGAAGTTCCGCTGTCAACTTTTTCAAGTTGTCGGGCAAAGAGTCAAACTGTACCGGTTTCCAATCCACCTTTGAATACTGCGCCATCGGAGCATAATAATAGGCTAACGGAGTAAACAGACGAAAATAGTCAGGATCGGACGGAATATAACGTTCCGGTACAGACGGGTCATTCAGGTAGTCCAACTGACCGATATACTTATTATATAAGATTGATACAGTGTCCAATTTAGGAGTTTCTCCGGACAGATTCAATTTAAGCATTAAATACTTCTGAAGTTCTGACGAAAGCGTGTCTGCCTTCACAATTTTCGCTTTTGCCACTACGGTAGAAGGTTGAGTGGCGGTCTGTGCTGAAAGCGATAAAGATAAAGTCGAGGTAAAAACTACGAATGATAATAACTCTCTTCTCATAATATTCCTAATTTGGTGCAAATCTACATTATTTTGTTTAGAAAACATAGGAATCTTTCAAAATTGCATTTTTTAATAAAATTGTAGAGGGGAAAGTCTGCATTCTTCCCCTTTTTTTTATAATTTTGCGCTTTTTAAGTTCGTAAGAAACTACTAAGTAAAAATAATTAAAACAGTTATAGCTGTGGGAGAAACAAAGTATATTTTCGTCACCGGTGGTGTTGCCTCTTCTTTAGGAAAAGGGATCATCTCATCCTCCATCGGTAAATTGCTGCAAGCAAGAGGTTACAATGTAACCATCCAGAAGTTTGACCCGTATATCAACATCGACCCGGGAACATTGAATCCTTATGAGCATGGAGAATGCTATGTGACCGTAGACGGCCATGAAGCCGATCTTGACCTGGGACACTACGAACGTTTCCTGGGTATTCAGACTACAAAGGCTAACAACATCACTACGGGACGTATCTACAAAAGTGTTATTGACAAAGAACGCCGTGGAGACTATCTGGGTAAGACGATTCAGGTGATTCCTCATATCACGGATGAAATCAAACGGAACGTAAAATTGCTCGGTAACAAATACAAGTTCGATTTTGTAATTACCGAAATCGGTGGTACGGTAGGTGATATCGAATCACTCCCCTACCTCGAAAGTATCCGCCAGTTGAAATGGGAGTTGGGTAAGAACGCTCTTTGCGTACACCTGACATATGTGCCTTATCTTGCCGCTGCCGGAGAGCTGAAAACCAAACCGACACAGCATTCTGTCAAGGAACTCCAGAGCGTAGGTATTCAGCCGGACGTATTGGTGCTCCGTGCCGAACACCCGCTGAGCGACGGACTCCGCAAAAAAGTAGCTCAATTCTGTAATGTGGATGACAAGGCTGTCGTGCAGTCTATCGACGCAGAAACAATTTATGAAGTACCTCTCCTGATGCAGGCACAGGGACTGGACAGCACAATCCTTGAAAAGATGGGGCTGCCCGTAGGAGAAACTCCGGGACTAGGTCCATGGCGTAAATTCCTGGAACGCCGCCATGCTGCTGAAACGAAAGAACCCATCAACATCGCATTGGTAGGTAAATATGACTTGCAGGATGCTTACAAGTCAATCCGTGAAGCATTGTCACAGGCAGGTACTTACAACGACCGCAAAGTGGAGGTTCACTTTGTGAACAGCGAAAAACTGACAGATGAGAACGTAGCCGAAGCCTTGAAAGGCATGGCAGGCGTGATGATCGGTCCGGGATTCGGTCAGCGTGGTATCGACGGTAAGTTCGTTGCCATCAAATATACACGTACACATGATATACCGACCTTCGGTATCTGTCTGGGTATGCAATGTATCGCTATCGAATTTGCCCGCAACGTATTGGGATATGCCGATGCCGACTCACGCGAAATGGATGAAAAGACTCCGCACAACGTGATCGACATCATGGAGGAACAGAAAGCGATCACCAATATGGGAGGTACGATGCGTCTGGGCGCTTACGAATGTGTGCTTCAGAAAGGATCGAAAGCATACCTTGCTTATGGTGAAGAACATATTCAGGAACGTCACCGCCATCGCTATGAGTTCAATAATGACTATAAGGCTCAATACGAAGCTGCCGGTATGAAATGCGTGGGTATCAACCCCGAATCGGATCTGGTGGAAATCGTTGAGATCCCGGCATTGAAGTGGTTTATCGGCACTCAGTTCCATCCGGAATACAGCAGTACGGTATTGAACCCGCATCCGTTGTTTGTGGCTTTCGTGAAGGCAGCCATCGAGAACGAGAAGAATTGACAATTGACAGTTGACAATTGACAATTTATTATTCAAAAATTTATAATTCATAATTAATAGGAATGGATAAAAACACCATTACAGGTCTCGTTTTAATAGGTATATTATTGGTAGGATTCAGTTATCTGAGCCGTCCAAGCGAGGAGCAGATAGCTGCGCAGAAGAAATACTACGATTCTATTGCCGTGGTGCAACAGCAGCAGGAAGCGCTGAAAGCAAAAACAGAAGCCGCACTCGCCAATGAAAACAAAGGTGCAGCGGCGGCAGCAGATTCTTCTGCCCTGTTTTTCAACGCGATGCATGGAACTGATTCCAAAGTAAGCATCCAGAACAGCGTAGCGGAAATCACTTTCACTACGAAAGGCGGACGGGTATATTCGGCTATGCTGAAAGAATACAAAGGACAGGACAAGACAAACCCTGTCGTACTGTTCGACGGTGATGATGCTACCATGAGTTTCAACTTCTACAACAAGCAAGGAGCCATCCAGACAAAGGACTATTACTTCGAAGCTGTCAATAAGACAGACAGCAGCGTAACTATGCGTCTGGCTGCGGACAACGCCAGCTACATCGATTTTATCTATACGCTGAAACCGAACAGCTACCTGATGAACTTTGAAATCAAAGCAACAGGCATGGAAGGCAAACTGGCCAGTACGGAGTATGTAGACATCGACTGGACACAGCGTGCACGCCAGCTGGAAAAGGGATTCACTTACGAAAACCGCCTCTCAGAGCTGACTTATAAGGTAAAAGGTGACAATGTAGATAATCTGTCGGCTGCCAAGGATGACGAAAAGGATCTGGGCAATACAGCGATAGACTGGGTAGCATTCAAAAACCAGTTCTTCTCTTCTGTATTCATTGCAGACCAGGACTTCAACAAGGTTTCTGTGAAGTCAAGAATGGAACAACAAGGAAGCGGATATATCAAGGATTATTCTGCAGAAATGAGTACCTTCTTCGATCCGAGCGGAAAACAACCGACAGAAATGTACTTCTACTTTGGCCCGAACCACTTCAAGACCTTGAAGGCACTGGACAAAGGACGTACAGAGAAATGGGAACTTAACAGACTGGTATATCTGGGCTGGCCGTTAATCCGCTGGATCAACCAGTTTATCACGATCAACGTATTCGACTGGCTGTCGGGCTGGGGCTTGAGCATGGGTATCGTACTGTTGATTCTGACAATTATGGTGAAGGTGGTAGTTTACCCTGCTACCTGGAAAACATACATGTCTTCTGCCAAGATGCGTGTATTGAAACCGAAAATCGACGAGATCAACAAGAAGTATCCGAAGCAGGAAGATGCGATGAAGAAACAGCAGGAGGTGATGAGCCTTTACAGCCAGTATGGCGTGAGCCCGATGGGCGGTTGTCTGCCAATGTTATTGCAGTTCCCGATCTTGATGGCATTGTTCATGTTCGTACCGAGCGCTATCGAGTTACGTCAGCAGAGCTTCTTGTGGGCGGACGACTTGTCCACTTACGACGCGTTCATCACATTCCCGTTCCATATCCCGTTCCTGGGCAACCATCTCAGCTTGTTCTGCTTGCTGATGACGGTAACCAACATCCTGAACACAAAGTATACAATGACGATGCAGGATACAGGAGCACAACCGCAAATGGCTGCGATGAAATGGATGATGTATCTGATGCCGATTATGTTCCTGTTCGTACTGAACGACTATCCTTCGGGATTGAACTATTATTATTTCGTGTCAACACTGATTAGTGTAGGAACCATGATTTTGTTGCGTAAAACTACAGACGAAACAAAATTACTGGCTATTCTGGAAGCTAAGAAAAAAGACCCGAAACAAATGAAAAAGACCGGATTTGCTGCACGCCTGGAAGCTATGCAAAAGCAACAGGAACAGTTACAGCAGCAAAAACAGAATAAACGATAAGAAATTATCCGAAGATATATTCTGAGAAAGCCGGGCAACCGAAAGGGGTTTGTCCGGCTTTCTTTCTCTAAAAAACAAACTTAATATGAAGACCAAATATACTTATAAACAAATCTGGACGATCGCCTACCCTATTCTGATCAGCCTGATTATGGAGCAGCTGATCGGCATGACGGACACGGCCTTTCTTGGACGTGTCGGGGAAATTGAATTAGGGGCATCCGCCATCGCCGGGGTTTACTACCTGGCTATTTTCATGATGGCATTCGGATTCAGCGTAGGAGCACAGATATTGATCGCCCGTCGCAACGGGGAAGGAAACTACAAGGAAATCGGACCGATTTTCTATCAGGGGATTTATTTCCTGGTAGTGGTTGCTGCGATTCTGTTTACACTTTCCATCGTATTCTCGCCATTTATTTTAAAGAATATCATTTCGTCCCCTCACATTTATGATGCAGCGGAAAGTTATATTCATTGGCGGGTGTACGGGTTCTTTTTCTCATTTGTCGGAGTGATGTTCCGTGCCTTCTTTGTCGGTACGACACAGACCAAGACGCTGACGCTGAACTCCATCGTGATGGTGCTTTCTAACGTGGTATTCAACTATATCCTGATTTTCGGTAAGTTCGGTTTCCCACAACTGGGCATTGCCGGTGCAGCCATCGGTTCATCCCTCGCTGAGCTGGTATCGGTGATTTTCTTTATCATCTATACCTGGAAGCGGATTGACTGCAAGAAGTATGCGCTGAATATCCTGCCGAAATTCCAAAGCCGGACATTGAAGCGGATTCTCAATGTCTCCGTGTGGACAATGATTCAGAACTTCGTGTCTTTATCTACCTGGTTTATGTTCTTCCTGTTCGTGGAACACCTGGGAGAACGGTCATTGGCTATCGCGAACATTATCCGAAATGTGTCGGGCATCCCGTTTATGATCGCCATGGCTTTTGCTGCAACCTGCGGATCTCTGGTCAGCAACCTTATCGGTGCGGGCGAAAAAGATTGTGTACGGGGAACCATCAATCAGCACATCCGTATCGGATATGTGTTCGTACTGCCGATATTGATATTCTTCTGTCTGTTTCCCGACCTGATTCTGCGCATATACACGGATATGCCCGATTTGAGGGATGCGTCCATCCCTTCTTTATGGGTATTATGCGCAGCCTACGTAGTGCTGGTACCAGCCAATGTGTATTTCCAGTCGGTATCGGGAACAGGTAACACACGCACGGCACTGGCCATGGAACTTTGTGTACTGACAATTTATGTAGCTTACGCTACTTATTTTATTCTTTACCTTAAAATGGACATTGCGTTTGCCTGGACAACAGAAAGTGTGTATGGAATCTTTATCCTCCTCTTCTGCTACTGGTATATGAAGAAAGGAAACTGGCAGAAAAAGCAGATTTAAATCCTTTTTTCATTATCTTCGCAAGAAAATAAACATTTTTATAAAATATGAGACAAGCAAATCTATTTATGATGTCGGCAGCAATGTTGTTAGCTGCCTGCGGCGGAACAAAAGACGCGGGCAAAACGGATCAGGTGCTTATCGAAAAATCCGATATTAAGATCGAAGGGAAGCGTATGACGCCTGAAGCCCTTTGGGCAATGGGACGTATCGGAGGACTGGCGGTATCGCCCGACGGAAAGAAAATTGCGTATACGGTAGCATACTACAGTGTACCGGAGAACAAGAGTAATCGCGAAGTTTTCGTCATGAACGCGGACGGCAGCGATAACCGGCAAATCACCCGCA
>OGXB01001398.1_pt1 | contig 12281 bp, 10 predicted proteins | sample 1576161 | NCBI WGS metagenome assembly OGXB01 (sample SAMEA3541474, study PRJEB24748) | human gut metagenome | biome: human gut; feature: human-associated habitat; material: faeces | place: China | collected 2012
TTCATCGGCATACTTGACATTGAAGGTGTAAAAATTTCCGTCTTCCGTGATCACGCTCATATTCGTCTCGTTACGAAAATGCTTTCTGGCCGCTTTCACACGGATCACATTTTCCGCGCCGTCCGCCTTGCCGGCAACCAGGTTGGTGGAACCGAGGTCCACATACTTGATGGGAGAAGGGAAAATCACGTGTACGGTCTTGTCGTAAGTGATTTCCAGACCATGCGGGGGTATCATCCGACTGAAGCCTATCTTGCGGCTCAGTCCCTCGAAATAATCTCCGCTACTCTGCTGCGCGTACGCAGCCATGAAGCCCGTCAGTAGGGCAAACATCATCAGATTCTTTCTCATGTCCGATTATTGTTGATTGGTTGTTGAATAATTGGTTTCCGTTTTCTCGTCTGTATACCGTTTCATTGTTCCGGAGAGTGAAGCAGCAGCCTGTGTCCGGCTTTCAGCGTGACCTTGACCGTGCGCATCTTCTTGGTGATGTACTGTGACACGCCCTGTATGACGCCTTTACCCAGATCCGAGGCTATCTGCGCTCCCGCGTCGGTGGAGATGCTGATGCTGCTTCCCATCGAACCGCCCATGCCCGCCGCTATTTCACGCACGGCATCATACTCCAGTGAGTTGGGCACCAATATTCCTTGCTGACCGTCCGCATCATACACTTCCAGTTCCACCGGAATGACGGTTCCTTGATATTCCACATTGGTGATGACAACATCCATGCGTTCTCCCTGGATCCGTGTTCCGCCAGTCAATACCGTTCCTTTTGGTATGAGGCGGTCGTCCACCGCCATCGCTTCCAGCAGGCGGACACGCAGGGCTTGTCCGTCCGATACGGTCTGCGTGCCGTGCACACAGGCGGCAATGGTATTACGGTCCGATACCAGTGTTCTGCCCACCGGCGTATGGAAACCGGTGTTCCTTTCTTCGGACGTTCCGGCTATGAAATCCCCGTCACTCACCGGTTGCGCCAGAGAAGATACCACCTCTTGTCGTATCCGCTTGACCGGCTTGACCGATGTCCTGTCTTTCCGGTCATCCGTAGGGGTAACGGAGGGTGTCTGCTTGCCGTTGTACCGGGCCGCCAGTTCGTATGACTTTTCCATCAGGGCCATCTTTTCCTCCAATGACTGTTCCTGGGACGGTTCCATGTTCTGTCTCTTTTCCAGTTCTTTGATACGCCGGAGCAGTTCCTCCTCCCGGGAGGTTTCCCGTGGCGTATAAATGGTCGTAAGCGAGCGGTTCATGTCACGGTAGGCGGAGGTGGAGGAACGTACCGGATTATGCGTTTGCGCGGTTTCCGGTACGGACGGCAGTTCAAGGTTCACTCCGCTGTCCACTGACGGTACGGTGTCTTTCCGGTCCTTGTTCCGGTTGAACAGTTCTGACATTTCCAGGAAAGTGTCTTTCCGTCCTCTCTCTTTCTTCGACAAGGCTTCCCGCTCGTAAGCGCTAACCTTGTTGCCTTCCATACGGCTCTCTTCGGGAGACGGGATCTCGGTATTGAATCCCCTCTCTTTTTCCGCCTCCGCTTTTTCCTTTTCGGTCGGACTGTATATCAACAGGACGATCCCCGCGAATATCAGGAAGAAGAGCGGATAGACGGCGAACTTCATATACCGGCGCTTCTCTTGGAGAGTCAGCGGCCGGTCGCTTGGGAATCCCAGCTGTTTTTTAATCCTCTGGATATCTATTTTCATCGGATGGGGTGTTTAAATTGATTGTACTTTTTTCCGGTCGCAAGTCAAGCGGCCGGAGATGTTCTATTTTCATTTTTCCCCCAGGCTCTCCCAAGCCGGATAGCGAGGCGAGGATGGCATGGAGGCAGGCTGTCAGAAACAGGAGGAATGCCGTGGCTGTCACGATCTTCCGTTGTCTCCTTGTTAGGCGGTGGCAGAACAGCCGGATACAACAATCCATACGTCTCAGGTATTTTTTTTCTTTTCTCATCGTTCCGTGCTTCTGATATCCCTGTTCTCTAGAATGGTAAACTGTTCGATGATGAACCCGTTCGGATTGTCGTCCGAACGTCCCGTAGTCTGGAGTGAGCAGGTGGTGACCAAACTGCGCTCGGTCACGTTGCTCTCACGGATTATCATCTGACGGGCATACGTCCTCGCCTTGTAAGGGTAACGGGCAAAATCACACACCACGCTGTCCACATGCACCACCTGGTTGATGTTGCCCGATATCAGGCGGTTGTAATATCCCTTCTCGGCAAAATCCACATAATAGTGGTAGGCACTCTTGTCCGCCAGTTGCAGGGCACGGTCGATGTTGTGGCTGATGGCCTCTTTCTGTGGAGAGAGCGAGAAGAACAGCTCGTGAAAGCGTCTTACGTGTTCCCTCGCCTCGGCAGGACGGTTTTGCGAAAGATCCTGCGAAAGGGCCATCATCAGCGACTTCCCCCCGTCCAGTACATAGATTTTCTCACGCTGCCTTTCGGCGAAGCGGTACGAGCTCCAAAGCGCGTAGCCGGTGACAAGAGTGCAGCAGCAGATAAAAACGGCCGCCATCATACGGATGCGGCGGAAACTGCTCTCAATGTTGGTCAAAGACTTGAATTCCATTTCTCGAATGATTGGTTTGAATGAATGAACAAATGTTTCCGGCAAGGCTTATTTGCCTCTCAACCGTCCTCCGATATTTCCCAACACGGCGCCGCCCACTCCTGCCGCAAAGCTGCCGGCTTTCGTGGCGGTACGGTTCAGGTTGCGGCTGAAATTCCCGGCTCCTCCCGCCTGCACGATCCAGCCCGCCACCGTCGGAACGGTAAAATACCCGATAATCCCGATAAGCATAAAGATGATATAGACGCTGTTCGAGTTGTCTATCGAGTAGTCAGGATTGTTCTGCAATTCCTGGATGTCGTTCTGGAGCATCAGCACCTGGAGCTTGGCGAGCAGGGTGCTGAACAGATCGCTGACCGGAAGCCACAGGTAGACGGAGATATACCTCGTGAACCACTGCCCGAGCGTGGACTGGAAACCGTCCCATACGCTGAAGGCGAACGCTACCGGTCCCAGAATGGAGAGCACGACAAGGAAAAAGGTCCTCACGGTATCTATCAGCAGCGACGCCGCGGCGAATATCAGCTCCAGCAGGCTGCGGAACGCGTCACGGATCTTTTTCTCCAGGTTATACATGCCCACCTCCACGTACATCCCCAAGCGGTGGGCGGCATCGGCGGGTGACCAGCCCAGCTCATCTATCTGGCGGTCGAACTCCTCGTCGCTTACCAGGTGGGCGGTTTCAGGATTCCGCAGCATGGCCTCCTTTTCCAGCTCCTCCTTCTGGACCCGGTACCGCTCCATGTCCAGCGTCTGCCCCTCAAGCATCTTGTGCGTACCCTGCACAATAGGACTGAGCACGGTGTTCAGCGTGCCAAGTACCAGTGTGGGAAAAAGCAGGATACAGATGCCGATGGCGAAGGGGCGCAGCAGGGGATACACGTCTATCGGCTCGGCACGTGCCATCGACTGCCATACGCGCACGGCGACATAAAAGAGGGCGCCCAGCCCGGCAAGCCCCTTACCCACGTCCATCATGTCCTTGCAGAGGGGGAGCATATCGTCATACAGGGTTCCCAGTATGGTATGCAGGTTGGCAAAATCTATCGTCAGAGGTACCATGGGCTACCAGTATTTGGAGGTTTCATTTCCATAGAGCCGCATCACACGTTCCATATCGTTCTTTTTCCTGGCACGGAGATAGCTCACGGCTATGTTCTTGTTAGTATAATAGTTCACCAGGTTGCGGTAACGGCGCATCTCGTAATAACAGTTGTCCACCACGTCCATACGGTCCTTGTCGGTCATGGAGAGCGTGCTCACGTTGATAACCTGTTTGAGGTCCTGCAACACGCCGTTGCTCTCCTCCAGCAGGCGGGTGTAACCGAAGGCGATGGCGTCCAGCTCGCGGGACGAGAAATTGTCGTCGTTCATCATCTTTTTGAAGTTCGTCACATAGATGTCGGACACGTCGCCTACCATCAGGATGATGTCACGCACCTTGCGGGCGTCCTGTATCAGGTTGTTCACAGCCTTCAACTGGTCATAGTACTTCTTGGCCTGCTCGTAGATCTTTACCGTCTCCGCAAAATTGTCGGCCGTATTGACCGCCGTCTTGGAGGTATGGGCGATGTTGTCCGACATGTTGATGATGCTTTGGGCCAGATTTCCGGGATCGGTCACCACCCATTGCGCCCGGGCCATGTTCCCGCCCAGCACAAGCACCATCCCGATCAGGAATGTCCTCGCTCTCATGGGCGTTCCTCCTTCCGTACATAATCCCCGTTGGGTGAGAAAGTCAGAATATCCGTCTCCTCGTTGTAGGATACATCGATACGGTACCCCGTATTAATAAAGAGGTTGCCGTTCTCTTCCACCAGCAGGTAGGTCTGCGGCCTGAGGCGGCGTGTCTTGCCACTACGGGCGAATACCGTCACCTTGTAAGCCTCTCCTTCCTTATACACCAACACGTCCGGTTTGCCGTCCACGCTGGTCCACGATCCGCAGAGTCTGTCACGGTCGGTACCACCGTCCGCACAACTTTGCAATACCAGGGCGGCCATGCCGATCAGGCATACCGCCAGTCTCATAAGGGGTTTGTTTCTCATAATCGTTTTCATTTTAGGGTTGATCTTTGTCCTTGTTCCTCTCGCATTTTCTCTGCCAGATGGCGGACGGCAAGTTCCAGGTTGCCGTCCAGTCTTTCTGCCAGCCGCTGTACTTCCATCTTTTCGGACTCCTCGGTCGTGAACGTGTAATATTCCTCCCCGCTCACTTCCGTGGCATATACCGCCGAGTGGGTTCCGCCAAGCCCGATCCACACTTCCCGGTAGAACCGCCCGGGATGGTTCGCCTGGTTGATGGAGAGTATCTGCCCTTTTTCTTTCTCTGTCAGGCCGAGAAGCCGCTGGATGTGCTCGAACTTGTTCATGTATTTCCGTTGGTCAAGCAGGATCTTACAGTCGGAATTGTTGATGATGGCCTCCTTCACGATAGGGGAGCTGATGATGTCATCCACCTCCTGGGTTACCACCACGGCCTCACCGAAATACTTTCTGACCGTCTTGAAAAGGTATTTGATGTACTCGCTCATATTGGCGGACATCAGGGCCTTGCCGGGTAGGTCAGGGGCATTACTGCCCCTTTCCCCCCTCAGAACCGTACGTGAAAGTTTCCAATCATACGGCTCAAGCGGTGTTAAATTTCTATTCAATAGAAACCAGCTCATAGTTACATCTTTTTAGTTTGAATGACTTTTCTTCTACAACTGTCATGCAGCAGGAATTTTACTTTCTTGCCGTTGACTATTTGTTGGGAAGTTCCCCAAGGGTGTTCCTTGTCTATGGGTTTACCACATACGGGACATAAATGGTTCTGTCTTTCCCACATGTACAGCAACGATTTTCTACCGTTGAGTGACTGTAGCATCTTGTAAGTCTTGCGCTTTTCAAAATACTCTGTCCATTCGGGGTCAAAGGGATTTGCTTCACCTTTTACCTTGACATATCGGGTAATCTTTGTGTCATACAGCCTTTTCAGGGCAATCCTGTCATCAGTCTTGCCTTTCTTGAAGTTTGCCACGAAGCACCAGTTACGGTTTTTTACCCGTGTGAAGTATCGGTCGGCAATCCAATATTTGCCTTTCTTGGGGTGTCGTCTCTTGGCCCATTGCCATAACTTTTCAAATATCAGGTAGTCAGCTTTTCTGAATGTGTCAGAAGCCACACAATTCTTATAGTAGTTTACCCAGCCTGTTATCACAGGATTCAAGAGCCTTATAAGTGATTCCTGCTTGCTTCCTTTATTGGAATCAATGATTCCCCGGATTTTCTGCATGAATTTCTTCAGGCTCTTTTTGGATGGTTTAATTAGAAGTACTCCTTTGTATTTTCGGATATTGTACCCAAGAAAATCAAATCCGTCATCAATGTGTGTAATCTTTGTTTTCTCTTCCGACAGGGTTAATCCCCTTTCTTTGAGAAAGTCCACTACTAACGGTTTGATTTCTTCCAAAGCTTCCTTGCTTCTACCCGTGATGATAAAATCATCCGCATAGCGTACAAGATGTACCTTGGGATAGTAGATCGTTTTCTTGTTTACAAATTTCTTGTGATACTTCTCTGCAAGCATAGTTTGCAGTCCGTCCAGTGTCATATTCGCAAGAGTTGGTGAAATGATACCGCCCTGTGGAGTACCCTCTTCCGTGGGGAATAGCTCCTTGTTGAAGACGAAACCGCATTTGAGCCATTTCCGCAGCATCACTTTATCCATAGGGATATTGTTCAGTAGCCATTCATGGCTGATGTGGTCGAAACAACCTTTGATGTCACCCTCCATAATCCATTCGGGAGAAGCTTTCTTTGCAAGGACACAAAAACATTGTTCCCTTGCATCTCCAGTACTTCTCTCTTTACGGAAACCGTAGGAATTACTGTCCGCAGTTGTTTCCGATACTGGTTCCAGAGCAAGCAGATACAAAGCCTGCATTGCCCTGTCTTTCATCGTTGGAATACCTAAAGGGCGTAACTTACCATTGCTCTTTTTGATATTGACCCTCTTTAATGGCTGGGGTTTGTAGCCTCTTCTTTTCAGTTCGCCGATTGCCTTGAATCTGGCTTTGGGAGTTGACCATTTTACCTTGTCAACGCCTGCGGTGTCACTGCCTCTGTTTGATGTAACACGTTTTACGGCTAAAGCCTTAGCGTAAAACGAGTGCGTCAGCACCCACTGCAAAGCTTTTACTCTGCCGTGTTTGCCTGCCTTTTGAGCTTTTACAATACGCGCTTGTAGCTTATTAATCGCCATTTCACACTTGTTCCAGTCAATGCTTTCCCAAGTATTCCATTTCCGGTCAGTAGATGCACACGATGTTTGAATTTCGTTCATTTGCTTTTCTCCTTTCATAAGTTCCATAAGTTTCTTGTAAAACAACCACCATGCGGAAGTCTGCCCACTTTCGTGTGAGGTGATGTTTCAACCTCTATCCGTCCCGTTACAGGATGGCGTTCGCTTTTTCCACATTCCTCTGCCCGCACTCCATTCGGCTTCACTTACGGTCTGCTTACCTGCTGTTACACAGGAGAAGTACGGGTTTACCATGTTTCTTGTATATGACAAATGAATGGGTTAGAATCCGTCTATCCGCCGACAGTCTTTATATCCGTGTAATTCCATGCTGGAGGGAATTATCTGGCTGCGTCCCTTTTGGGTTAGAGCCCAGTATCATTGGCGGCTCATTCGAAGTTACGACGTTTATCAACGGTTCACATTACATTATTCATACCATTCAGCCTAGCTCCCATGCCATTCGATACTAACGGCAGTTGTCATCCCCTCGCGGTTCAGACTTCTCCTTTAGGAAGGGCTACGTTGTTGGTTCTGTTGACGCACGAGTTCATTACTTAATGTCGCACGTTCCCATAGGCTACTGTTGACGGAACAACAGGTTTAATCATTCTATTTCCAACTCGTGGAATTGAACGTCAAACAATCATATACAAGACTTACATGTCACAGCCAACATTCCTCTATTAAAATCATCTTGCGGACCCCCTTGAGCCTGCGCATCTTGGCGATGAAGGTCTCCATGATGATCAGCGTCACCACGGGAAGCAGTACCTTGTTGCCACTGATGTTGTCCAGCTCGAACACGATGAACCGTTTGCCTGTCAGGTCCAGCTCCTTGTCGGAATTCAGCAGGAAATCATAGTCTCCGCCCTTGTAAAAAGGTGCCAGCACATTCAGGAAACCGTCAATGTCAAAGTCCTTCTCACGCACCTTTTTCTCCTCAATCATTCTCCTGTAGTCATCGGCGACAAACTCGTAGAAACCGTTGAAATCCGGTTTGATACTCCGGTTCTCCGAAATCATCCGGATATAGGCGTTCACCGCCCCGGAAAGGGCCACCTCCTCCGAACGTTTCGGTGCCTCGTCCTCCCGTTTCCACAAGGTCAGGATCAATGTCTTGATACTTTCCCGTTTCTCCACGTCAAACAGTCCGCAATCCGTATAGAACGGATTGAAGGCTATCGGGTTGTCCTCCTCGTACGTAATGTAGATCCCGTCCTCCCCACGGGTGCGGTCGTGAATCATGCGGCACAATCCCTGATAGCTGTTGCCCGTATCTACCAGCAGGATATGTGTGCCCTGCTCGTAATATTGCCGGACCAGATGATTGGTGAAGAAGGACTTCCCGCTGCCTGAAGGACCGAGGATGAACTTGTTCCTGTTGGTGATGATTCCCCGTTTCATGGGCAGGTCGGAAATGTCCACATGCACCGGAATTCCGTTCTGACGGTCCGCCATACGGATACCGAAAGGACTGGGTGAATTTCTGTAATTGGTCTCTCCGGAAAAGAGGCAGACCGCCTGTTCTAGGAAGGTGTAAAACGACTCCTCGGCTGGAAAATCACCCGCGTTGCCGGGAATACCCGCCCAATAGAGGACCGGCGTGTCGATAGTATTATACCTTGGCGTGCATTCCATCATGGCCAGCTGGCTGCCCGTGTCGTTCCTGACGCGACGGAACTCATCCGCGTCCTCGGCCCAGGCGATGACGTTGCAATGGCATCTGACGGGAAGCAGCCCATTGGTGTGCGCCTCGTCCAGATACATTTCCGTCCATTCCTGGTTCACGGCGTTACTCCGGCTGTATCTTGACAGCGAGAGCATGTTACGTGAATTCTTCTCCATCATCTGCAGGATTTCCTGCGCGTCGTCAATGAACACGTACTGCGAATAAATGTGGTTGCACGGCAGCAGCAGTCCCACTGGCGCCGCGAAGGAGAGGCGGCAGTCGCTACGGTCCGTGGACATCCTCTCGTAACGCATGTCGGTGGAAAGCTTGCCGGGCAGGTCCTCCGTATCCGAGAGGGTATGCAGGCAGAGCCGCTTGTCTCCGATACGCATCCGTCCGGGCTTGAGGCAGATGTCCTGCAATACGGCGCTCTCATCCTCCAGCGAGAGCGAGAGGTATTTCTCCACCAGTCCGGCACGCTCCTCCGTGCCGGTAATCTCGTCCGTTTCCAGACGCCGCAGCCTTATATGCCCGGAATCGTTCATGATGCGTTCGAACTGTTCCACCGACTCCAGAAAGCGGACGGCCGTGTCCTTGTCGGTTATCTCCCTGGGCAGCAGGAATCCCCGGCAGAGGGTGCTGAAATCGCTCCGTCGGCGGCTGCGCTCGCGGGTCGTCTTTGTCAGGAACAGGTAGCATCTGTGGTTCAGGTAAGGTCTTTCATTGAAATGTAGTTCATAGCTGCGTGTAAGAAAGCTTTGTTCCTCACCATCACTTTTGGGACGGTATGTTTCTTGAATAAACCAGTCCTGCTTACAGACGATGCTATGCTCCGGCAGCACCTTCATGGCCTTTATCCAGGAAGAGTGCATGGCCTCATACTCGTCCTCCGTCACCGTGTACAACTCGGGCAGTTCCACCTCGAAAGCCACGGTCAGGTCGGCGTCCTTGCTCACAATGCAGCCGTTCTCCACCGAGAGAAGGGGGAACCTGCGTTCCAGCGTTTCCGCCTTTAAAACATTTCTCATGATTGTCGCTTTTTTCTTTTCGTGAATAATCTGAAGGCTCTCTTGCGGTGAATCAGGTAGCGCGGATGGCGTCTTTCGGCCAGCAGCTTCATCAGTCCGTGTTCACCGTAGCGGACGTTCAACCGGAAAGTCACCCATACCAGCAGGCCGCCGGATATGCTCCCGAAGGGGATGCATATCCATTGGTCCACACCCGCCAGATAGAGGATGACCACCACAAGGAGCACCATCGCAAGCCCACCGGCGAAAACGAACAGGTATTGAGACTTGAGCCCCTTGAACTCGACGGGATTGCCCGCGCCTTTGTTTACCGGATACCTCATGCCTCTAGAGGAAGAAGGAACGCAGGATGGTGGCGGCCACGATCAGGAAGATGCACGCGAAGAACCAGCTGGCGGCTGTCTTCGAGGTATCAGGATCGCCACTGGAGAACTTGCCGTAGGTCTTGATACCGCCCACCAGCCCCAGGACGGCCCCGATGGCGTAGCATAGCTTAGTGGCGGGATCGAAATACGAGGTCATGAGACTGGTCGCCTCGTTGATACCGGCAAGGCCCTGACCTTGGCCCTGCGCAAAAACACTGGCGGCAATAACCGCACACATCACAGAAAAAAGGATTCTTCTCTTCATTGTCGAATCATTTAGGTGAGACATAAATTTGAATTCGACAGCGAATGTAAAATGGAATAACGTACTGTAATTCAGTGCTGTCATCAGATGTCATCAAATGTCATCAGATGTCCGGATTTGGCAGTAAACGTCTTTGCGATGACGTAAGTATCTATATTTCTTTACAGATTGCCAGGAAACTGAACTTGAGACTAGAGGTTACCGATATCCGAGCCTGTATGTCTAATCATAGAAGAATGAGAGTGAAACACGTATATGTTGTGAAAACGTTTAAACTTAGCATAAAAGAAACAGTCTAATCTTAATCAGAGTATTTTTTTGTATTTTTGAAAAGAATAGCGCGACAATTAAGTAAAACAGGTCCATGCGTATAAAGAGATATTCTATCGTAATCTTGTTTCTATTCGTCTTTTTGTATATAAAGGCGACGGGACAGTCTTGTGATGTCATTTACATCAATGGTGAGCAATGGTGGCTGATGGCCAGACCGATAGACAAGGATTCCGCCCTATATGCACGGTTAAGGGATTTTCTTCCGGAAAATCACTGTATGTCAACCGCCAACTGGGATGGTTATACGGCCTTTTGGAAAATAGAGGACAGCTGCCTTTACCTGCAACGTATGGAAATATGCGTATATGACAAGGCAAGCCGGAAAGATTCCACTTTGATTTACCATACGGACGCTCTGAAAACACTTTTTACCCCTTATTATGAGAACGGAAGGATTCCTGCCCGCTGGTTCAGCGGTGAACTACGGGCCGGCAAAGGTGATTTGGTTCGTTATGTCCACTCCGGTTTCGACCGTAATATGGAAACCGAACAGGTAATTCTACTCAGGCAAGGCAGGATACGAAGTGTACGGACATACCATAATTTCAAACAACATGGAATAAAGATTTTAGAATCACAAGATGAGATCATCCGGCGGTTCCCCTGGCATCGTTTCCCGAAGTACAAAGGACAGCGGCTGATATTCAGTATACGTAATATCCAATGTACCCCGGATGGACATCTCCTGAACTTTGATGTCCGGACTTTGTTCATACGTCCCAAAGGAGAAAACATTGAAGACCGGAACCACCCATTAGTGAAAGCTTTCAAAGAAACACTGAAAAGTATTTATCCATGGGAGATACTATTCATCAACGGGAAATATACCATGGAACCTCCAAGCTGCGTATTAGGTATTTGGGAGAAAAATGATTTACCATCCAAAACGGATAACGATACAACCGAATATTCCATTATAGGTAAAGTTTATGGGGAAGAAGTGCGACAGATTCCGCCCTATGATGTTATAAAAAGACCGTTGACCGGTTCCAATCTGAGAGCAGAGGGATTGCCTTTTCAAGGTTGGCTGACTGATTCTACAGGAACTTTCAGAATAAAACATTTAAAAAAAGGACAATGTCTTTTGCGGGCAGAATTTATTGGCTTGAATCCTTGTGACACACTCGTCACCGTGTCCGGAACAACATGCACGGACACCTTACAACTGGTATTGACATTGCCTTATGACTATATCGAAGAATACGTATGTTCACCGGAATTGTCACGTGAATATATCAATAAAGGGCACCCGAATCTAAAACTGGTCATACCCATTGAACAAGACAAAAAAGTACGGGAACATATCTTTTGGAAAAAGTATGGAGTCAAATATTATAGCTATTATCCCCTGAAAGAAAACGGAAAGATGGATTGCTATTTAAACACGCCCAATTGTCTGTTGACAGCCTACAACCGGGAAGTGTTCCGCTATCTGGATGAAAAATTCGGGAAAACATGGCGCGAGGAAGTACCTCCCGGCATCTTCGGACAGGATAAATCATTGGATGAGCTACGGGATGAAAGCTGGCTTATCAAGACTTTGAACCGACGATGTAAATACCCGATAGTCTGGCAGAAGAAGAACAAAGGCCGTGTCTTGCGAGTTGCTTACGAAGTAAATCAGGATGGTTACATCACCACGGCCACTATTCTTGGTAAAACGCCCCGTACATTCCGAAAATCGGTACTGGATGTTTTACAATCGCTTAGAAATGAACCTACTGTCTTATGCCCCGGAAAGGATACGCTATG
>OGXB01001402.1_pt1 | contig 12273 bp, 10 predicted proteins | sample 1576161 | NCBI WGS metagenome assembly OGXB01 (sample SAMEA3541474, study PRJEB24748) | human gut metagenome | biome: human gut; feature: human-associated habitat; material: faeces | place: China | collected 2012
GTCCTTGATGGCGTCCCGCCAGCCGATGACGAGGGGATTCTCGGTGATGTCCGCCCCCATTTCCGCGAGCTTGCGGCCCATGCGGGTGGCCATAAGCCTGGTTTCTTCGTTGAGCTTGCGGCACAGGACCTCACGGTCAACGCGGATCAGCTCTTCCAGATCCCCGGCGAGGGCCGCGCGCGTCGCCCAAACGACGGCCACGGCATCGCCTTTCGCCGCCTGTTCGAGAGCCGTATGCGTATATTGACGCAAGGTTTCGGCATCGTGGACCACGCCTTTCTGGACGGCCGATTCCAGGCCGTTCGAAAAGGCGAAGGCCCCCACGGGGAGCATGGAGTCGCCGAACTGCATCATTCTGGAGAGGGAAAGAATATTTTTCACGGTATGCTCCGGGGCCTTAGTTGTGGCAATGGCCGTCGTGGCAATGTCCTTCGTGTGCGTGCGTGTGGTGATGGTCATGGTGGTGCGCATGTCCGTCGGGAGACGCGTGGGTGTGACCGCCGTCCATGGGGCGCTCCGTTCCGCCGAACAAACGGCGGGCCTGCGTAGGTTCGAGGAGATCTACAATCTCGGAACCGGGCGCGAAGCGGAAGGTGATGTCTTTAAAATGATGTGTGTTCATGACCGAATTCATGACGAGGCGGTTCACCGCCATGGGCACGTACACGAAGCCGTTCTGTACAATGGCTGGCCAGTGTTGGTTGCCGAGGGCATGTCCGAGCTGGACGCAGCGCTCGATGAGCTGATCGGCGGGCAGCTTCTGGAGGCCGCCCAGATCGATGATAAGCACCTCACACAGGTCGATTTTGCAGATGACGGCTTGTTTCGTTTTTTCGTCCCAAAGGAGGATGTCGCCGTCGTGCAGGAACGCGTTGCGGTCAAGGGATACCGCGATGGCTTGTCCATTGCGGGTATCCTTGCGGAGCCTGTTTTTCTGAGCGTCCCATTGGCTGAGTTCGAGTGTATCGATGGTGGCGTCGGCCAAGCGGGCCTTCCACGCGGGATCGTTGCTGTTGCCAAGTACATTTTCTACAAGCTGCATGGGTTTTCCTTTATTGTGATGCCTCCGGCGACAAGGACCACCGGGGCAATGATTTCCCGGCTCCCTTGGAGCTGCCGCAACACGGCCTTGCAGCCGTATCCCGGCGGCTCCAAAGGCGTCGGGGAATTGTTTGGGAGTCCGTCGGAACGGACTCATCTCGAGCAGCCTCCCCACCCTTCAAAGTTCTTACAGGTGGGGGCTGGGGGAGGGCACTTTTTCCCAAAAGCGTCTTCCCCCAGTCTTTCAACATTTAACTGAAGAAGTAGAGCTGGCCGAGGGCAACCTTCTGGGCGGGTTTGACGGTGGCGTGCACGCCATCGACCTTGACCGCGAAGGTTTCGGGATCAACTTCGATTTTCGGCAGGTTGCCGTTGCGCACCATGTCGTGCTTGTTCAGGCCACGGATGTTGCACACGGGTTCGACGCAGCTGCGCAGGCCGAGCTTTTCGCGGATGTTCCGTCCCATAGCGGCCTGCGAAACAAACGTGATGCGGGTGCGGGGCTTGGCAAGGCCCATGCCGCCGAACATCGGGCGGTAGTAGGTGGGCTGCGGCGTGGGCAGGGAGGCGTTGGGGTCACCCATGTTGGCCCAGCTGATCATGCCGCCCTTGATCACCATCTTGGGCTTGGCGCCGAAGAACTGCGGTTCCCAGAGCACGAGGTCGGCGTATTTGCCCACTTCCACGGAGCCGATGAGGTGGCAGACGCCCTGCGTGATGGCGGGGTTGATCGTCAGCTTGGCCACATAGCGCAGGACGCGGAAGTTGTCGTTGCCGGGCGCATCTTCGGGGAGTTTGCCGCGGGCGGCCTTCATGGCGTCGGCCGTCTGGATCACGCGCAGCCAGTTTTCGCCCACGCGGCCCATAGCCTGCGAGTCACTGGAGATCATGGAGATGACGCCCATATCGTGCAGCACGTTTTCAGCGGCGACGGTTTCGGCGCGTACGCGGCTTTCGGCGAAGGAAACGTCGGAAGGCACGTTGGGGTTCAGGTTATGGCAAACCATGATCATGTCGAACAGTTCCGACTGGGTGTTGATGCCGAAAGGCAACGTCGGGTTTGTGGAGCTGGGCAGCACGTTGGGATGGCTCGCCACGCGCAGGATGTCGGGAGCGTGGCCGCCGCCCGCGCCTTCCGTATGGAAGGTGTGGATGACGCGGCCCGCGATGGCGTCGATGGTGTCTTCCACATAGCCGGATTCGTTCAAGGTGTCGGTGTGGACGGAAACCTGAACGTCCATGTCGTCGGCGACGCTCAGGGCGGCGCGGATCATGGAGGGCATGGCACCCCAGTCCTCATGCACCTTGAAGCCGCACGCGCCGGCCTCGATCTGTTCGACCAGCGGAACGCTGTTGTAGGCGTGCCCCTTGCCGAGGATGCCCATGTTCACCGGCATGGCGTCGATGGCTTCGAGCATTTTGCTGATATTCCACGGGCCGGGGGTAATGGTCGTTCCGTTGGTGCCGTCGGTGGGGCCGACGCCGCCGGCGAAGAAGGTGGTCACGCCGTTGGAGAGCGCGGCGTAACCCTGTTGCGGGGAGATGTAGTGAACGTGAGAGTCGATGCCGCCGGCGGTGAGGATGAGATGCTCGCCGGTGATGGCGTCGGTGGAATTGCCCACGATAAGATCAGGATCGACACCATTCATCATAGACGGGTTGCCGCTCTTGCCGATGCCCACGATCCTGCCGTCCCGGATGCCCACGTCGGCTTTGATGACGCCCTGCACCGCGTCGATGACGGTGACGTTGGTGATGACGAGATCAAGCACGCCGGCATCGCGGTTCAGGCGGGCATCGCCGCCCATGCCGCCGCGCAGGGTTTTACCGCCGCCGTACATGGACTCGTCGCCGTAGTGGCGCAGGTCCTTTTCGATTTCGACAAACAGATCCGTGTCCCCAAGCCGGATTTTGTCCCCAACGGTCGGGCCGAAGAGGGCAGCGTGTTCCTGACGAGAAATTGTCGGCATATGAAACTCCTTTCCGCCGCGTCGGTGGCGCGGGGATTACTTTTTGGCGTTCTTGAAGCCGAGCTTGTCGGCACGTTCTTCGTTGATGACCCGTTCGTGTTCGTCCCCGGTCCAGCCGTCCACGAGGTTGTTGAACCCGTAGGTGCCGGAAGTCCCGCCGATGGAGACGAGGGATACGGTTTTTTCATCGCCCGGCTCGAAACGGATGGCGGTCGTGGAGGAGATGTTCAAACGCATTCCGTAAGCTGCGTGGCGATCGAATTCGAGGGCGCGGTTCACTTCGAAGAAATGAAAATGGGAGCCGACCTGAATGGGGCGGTCGCCGGTGTTACGGACTTTGAGGGTGATGGTTTTGCGCCCCGCATTGAATTCAATGGGATCGGAACCAAGGATCAGCCCGCCGACCGGCGTTTTGGTCTTGTTCGGAGTCTTGTTGGTCATGGGAAAATCCCCCTTTAGTTGATGGGGTTGTGAATGGTGATGAGGCGGCTCCCGTCGGTGAAGACGGCTTCCACCTGCACGGTGGGGATCATTTCGACCACACCTTCCATGACGTCGTTGCGGGTGAGGACTTTGCGGGTTTCGGCCATGACTTCTTCGACGGTCTTCCCGGCGCGGGCTTCCTCAAGTGCGGCGGCGGAGAGCACGGCCACGGTCTCGGGATGGTTGAGCTTCAAGCCTTTGGCTTTCCGCTTGAGCGCGACATCAGCCAAGGTATGAATCATGAGCTTGTCGAGCTCGCGAGGAGTAAGGTGCATATGGACCTCCTTTGCACTGTCTGTAACACGCATTGTATGAATGTAACACGAATGTTTCATGACGAGTACATCACGTCATGAAGTAACCAAAGGTTAACAATGCAGAGAAAATATGAACAATTATAAAGTGTATTATATTGTATAGATATGTATTATGTCTATTTTCATTGTTAAAAATGAAATACGATGTACTGTAATATCATAATATGTATTATTTGTGTTATTATAATGGTAAAAGTGTATCGTATACATAAGTATTAACGAATTGATTATTAAATTATAAAAATCAGTATATGAATTTTATGGTTAATTTCTGTATAGAATAATAATTCTACATTGTTTATAAAATAAAAAAAGAAAAATAAACAGAAAATGCAGTAGGGCATGATTCAGTAGTGTGGATCACGCGGTGTGCCGCGTGCTGGCGAGAAAAGACATCGCGGAGGGGCCATGCCGGGAAAAAGAGACTTGACGTTGTTGTTCGGAGTCCGTTTGCTAAGCGCTATGGGGGTCACGCTGATTCTGCCGGTCATGCCGGCAATGGCGCGGACATTCGGCCTGAGCATTGCGGAGGCGGGCATGGTGGTTGTCTGCTTTACGTTGGCGGAAGCCACAATGACGCCTGTTGCGGGCGTACTGTCCGATCGGTTCGGGAGAATGGCGGTTTTGCTTCCGGCTCTGCTGGTATTCGCAGGAGGGGGGATTTTGTGCCTCTTTGCGGAGAGCTGGCGAGATGTGTTGATCTGCCGTGTCATCCAAGGGATTGGTGCTGGGCCGCTTGGCGTGCTCTACACCATCCTTGCGGCGGATATGGTGGATGAGAAGCATCTGCCGCGTATCATGGGGCGGCTTACGGCAGTTTCGAGCCTCGGGACCATCGTCTACCCCGTCATTGGCGGCCTGCTCGGAGAATGGTCATGGCGGGCGCCTTTTTTCGTCTTCACGCTGGCCCTGCCGACAGCGGTTTTGTCCCTCATGGTGACGCTGGAAAAACCGCAAGGGGCGATGGACTGGCGGCGCTACTGGAAGCAAACGGGGAATATCCTACGTGAGAGGCGGGCCATTGGCTTCTTTGTGCTGGTATTTTTGTGCTACTGCGCCATCTATGGGCCCATCAACACCTGTTTCCCGATGATGGCCGAAGCGAAGTACCACGCATCTTCGTCTCGTATCGGCCTTGTCTTTTCGTTCGTAGCCATCGGTTCCTACTTGGCGGCCGCAGGGCTTCCACGCCTCCATGCAAAGTGGTCTTTCCGTACGCTCATCTTGGTTGCGGGATTCTGTTATACGCTGCCTCTGGCTTTTCTGGCCTCCGTTCCGGGTTTGTGGCTTTGCGCGGTGCCTCTGTTCGTTTCCGGTGCGGCGCAGGGGCTTTCCTTACCCATCATCAACGATAATGTGGCACTGCTCGGCACGCCCGATGACCGCGCCGCCATCCTTGCTGTAAGCGAGACGTCCGTTCGCGTAAGCCAGAGCGTATCACCGCTCCTGTTCAGCATCATTTCCATGAAGTGGCTCTGGGATGGCGCCTATGCCTCCGGTTTTGCCGTGGGTATATTGATTCTGCTGGTAGCGTTTTTTGTGTTCGAACCCCGTACCGCTCCATCGCAGAAATAAAAAAGCGTTTACCCTCCAGCTCTCGGGGCAAACAAAAAGGCCGGGAAATGCTCCCCGGCCCTTTTGTTTGCAAAGAAAACTTCCCGTTAACCAGCATATTCTCAAAATTTAAAATTTCCGTGTGTGCGGCGCCTTGACCGGTGCGGGGAGCACCGTCTGAGTATGGTCCCGTCGTTGGTTTTGGGACTGTGAAACGGGAAGGCTGTAAACAGACTGAGGCGTGCCTTGTTTATACGATATTCAGTTATATGCTATAAATATGGATGACAATAGTGCTCTATAAAAAACTATATCAAAAAATAAAGCTGTATGGAGCATGGAAATGGCGCATTGTGCCGCTTTTCGTATGGTAGCTTCTTGCTTCCAACGATGAACGTATGATAAAGAAATGTATCATTGATAAGAGAATGTCCATACTTTTACGAGGCCGTACATAGGCGAACAGGTTGTATTCCGTTTGTCTCGTTCTTTGTTATCGTTGGAGTATACGATGCCCAAAAGGCTTCTGTGCTGTATTTTTTTGGTATTGATGTGTGTCAGCGGCTGTGACGATGCACCGAAGCCGAAAATCGGCATTTTCTTTGGCGTGGGTGAAGCGAAGCGCTGGCCCGCCGAGAAGGGCTACATGGAGGAAAGGGCTCAGGAACTGGGGATGGAAGTGGAAACCCGTTTCAACAAGGCCGATCCTCCCAAAACCCAGATGCAGGATTGTTTTGAGCTGATCGACAGCGGTATCTCAGCGGTATCTCAGTGCTCATCCTTATACCGCGCGACGCCAGAAAAGCGAACGAAATCCTCGCGTATGCGAAGAAAAAGAACGTTAAGGTCATCTCGTACGCCAGGGCGGTGATGGGTGAAGACATCGATTTTTTTGTGGGCTACGATACCTACAGGATCGGGCAGAGTTTGGGGCTGCATCTTACAGAAAAGACCTATAAGGGAAATCTTGCCATTTTGAAGGGTGACAAGAACGATTTTAACTCCCCCTTGCTTTATGATGGCGCGATGATTTCTATCAGGCCCTTGGTGGAACGGGGGGCTATCCATATGATTCTTGACGAATACGTGAACGGATGGTCAGTGGATCTTGCGAAGCGTATGCTCACTGACGCCATCATCAAAAACGATTACAAGATCGACGCTGTTTTTGCCCACAATGACATTTTTGCCGGAGCCGCGGCCGAGGTCGTCAAGGAGCTTGGCATCAAGAATCCGGTGATCATCACGGGGATGGACGCCGAAACTCCCGCGCTCAAGAGACTGCTCAAGGGAACGCAGGACGCCACCGTGTACATGGACCTTAAATCGATGGCGTATACGGCGGTCAATGAAGCCTACAACATGGCTACCAAGAAGAAGCCCAACGTCAACTCCGAGTTCGATAACGAGAGCAAGTTTAAGATCGACGCTTTCCTTATCAACGGGAAACTCATTACACGTGAAAACATAGACAGAGTGCTCATCGCTCCGGGCCACTTCACACATGAACAGATTTACGGCAACTGAGTAGTCTTCCGATTGCTTTTTGCAAGAAGGCCGGGACAATCCCGGCCTTTTCTCTGCCTTTTAGCCATCGGAGCATCGGCTATCGAAGGGCTTTGAGGTAGTCGTCCGTAACGGCGTTCATGCGCCGCAGGCGCTGCCGGTCTTCCTTGCGTACCATGCCGATGCTTTCATAGAATGCGGCAATGTCTGTAAGCCAGTTTTGAAGTTTGCTTTTGCCTTGTGCGTCATCAAAGAGGGCAAGCTGTTCCTCGAGATTGAACACCGCATGATTCGCCAAATCCTTTGCGGCGATTTCGGAGGTAAGTTTGCGCCCCGTCCATTCTTCATAAAAGCGGACATAATCGGGGACGAGCGTTTCGACGGGCGTTTCCCGCATGAATGTGATTACCCTGAGGTACATCTTCAAGAATGCCTCGACCCGTTCCGGATACTGGATGGCGTACTCATGATTGGCGACGATGAGGACGGGCTGAGAGACGCCGCAATTGCTGGACAAGGCGGCCGGTTTGAATCCCTTGGCGTCGGCATCGTAGGTCAGAGGAGCCCACAGTGCCACAACGTCGCCAAGTCCGCCCGCGAAAGCCCCGAGCGCCTGTACCGGAGACATATACTTGACGCGCACATCTTTTTCCTCAAGGCCCAATGACTTGAGCCATGCCGCCATCATATAGTGGGCGGAAGTGCCTTTCGGACAGAGTATCTCTTTTCCCTTGACCGTGGCTTGATCGCCGTAGATGTCAGGATAGGCCGGGTTTGTTCCTTTGATGCTGAGGAGCGGGCTGTCAGCGCGGACATAGAGGGCGTTGGCGGCGGATTCGTCATTGGCGACGGCAATGATGTCGAGGCGCTCGCTCAGTGCTGCGGTAAGCGCGGGGACAGCCCCACAACCGGCAATGGCCCAATCGTAGGCAAGTACGCCCTCCACAATGGCCTTGCCCGAGTCAAAGCGGAGCATGGTGAGATCCAGCCCGGCTTCCTTGTCCCATCCTTTCTGCTTGGCATACCAGACGGCGAAGGTTTCGTGTTCACCCAGCCATGCCGTCTTCATGGGGATGGGTGATGCGGACCGGGCGGGAGTGCTCCAGGCCAGCGCAAGAAGCACCAGACAGATACCGACGAATGACCGTTTGAATCCCATAACGCACTCCTCTCAATGGTCCCGGACCGCCGCGATGGCGATCCGGGAGAGCCGTCGCTAGTTGAACTTGTTTTCCCGCATGATGTCGCCGATGGTCTTCCACATATTGTCGAGAGCCTTCTGGAAATCCTCGGCGGACAGATAATCGGTGGTCAGGCCGGCCTTGGCGAACTTGGCCTGCACGTCGGGATCGGCGAGGGCTTCCTTGACGAGATTCTGCATGGTCAGGATACGGTCTTCAGGGACGCGCTTGGGGGCAACCAGGCCATGCGAAGAGGCAAAAGTATACTCGGGGCCGATCTGTTCGGCGAAGGTGGGCACGTCTGGGAATTCAGCGAGGCGTTCGGGGCTGGATACGCCGATCATGGTGAAATCGCCGGAAAGGACATAAGGCTTTTGGTTGGTGGTCACGCCAAAGCCGCTGGTGACATGGCGTCCGAGGAGGGCTGTGGAGACTTCATGGCCGCTGGTGTAGCTGACATGGGGGAGATCGACGCCGGGGAACGCCTTCAGCAGGCGGCACATGAACAGGCGCTGCGTGGAGAGGGCTCCGTGGGTGGCATAATTGTACTTTCCGGGGTTTGCCTTGGCTGCGGCCATAAGCTCGTTGATGGTCTTGATGCCGGAGTCGGCGTTTACGGCGAGGCTCAGCCACATATTGGTGACTTGCACCACAGCGCGGAAGTCGGCCAGCGTATAGCCGGTCTTCTTGATCTGCGGCGTGGTCGAGAAGGTGGCTATTGCCGGGAAGCCGAAGGTATAGCCGTCGGGACGGGCCTTGGCCACGTCGAGCATGGCGGGGGCCCCCGCGCCGCCGGCCTTGCAGACGATGTTCAGCGTGATTTGGTGCTTGTTTTGAAAGTACTCGGCCAGGATGCGGGCTGCGATATCCACGGCTCCGCCGGGGCCGAACGGGATAATGATGGTAACGGGCCGATCGGGATACGCGGCGGAAGCGGTGCGAGGCAGGCCGGACAGCAACAGGGTGCAGACGAGGAGGGCGCAAAACAGGGCTTGAAGCTTCTTCATGGTCTCTTCCTTGCGAGGGTAAAGGTTACAGGGAAACCTTCGCGGCGGGTGCGAATGCCCGTGCGGCCTGAATGGCCGTGAGCGCCGCGAGTTTGCACCGGGGAACAAAGGTAGACGGAATCATGTATTCATCCGCGGAATGCAGGTTGGAGCCTTCCGGCCCCATGCTGCATATCGCCGGAACGCCGAGGACGCTGGAGCAATAACCGGACTCAGCCGTCCCCTTGGAGGGTGCCGAGTGGACGGAATACCCGATGAGTTCCCCGGCCTGTTCAGCCAGGGAAAAAAGCTTCATGACGCCGGGAGTGGGGACAAGCGGAGGAAGGCGTACGCCGCCGCTGATGTGTGAACTCGTGCCCGGGATATGGTTCTTTGCGGTTTCAGCGCGGAGCGCTTCAGCCAGTCTCCGTCCGGCTTCAAGCGTCTTGAACGTAATATGGATGCGTGCGGAAGCATTGGGAGCGACCGAGTTCGCAGACGTTCCGCCGTTGACGAGCCCCGTGTTGACCGTGGTGTCGTGGTCAAGATCCACATAGGCATCGAAAGCGAGGATCTTGTGGGCCAGTTCGAGGATGGCGGAAGCGCCGTCCTGATAACAGCGCCCCGCGTGGGCGGATATCCCCATGATTTCAAGGAACATGTGGCCTGAACCTTTACGTTCCAGCGTCACCCCGCCGCCGTGATAGCCCGGTTCGGTACAGATGACGGCCTGCGCGCCGTTGAGCTGCTCGCCCAGAATGGGGGTTGTGGAAGGGGAACCGAGTTCCTCGTCGGGCGAGAACGTCAGCGTCATGGGGACGTCCATCAGGCCGAGTTCCTTGAGGGCTCTGGCGACAAACATGTTTTGGACAATACCGGCCTTCATGTCAGTCACGCCGGGACCCGTGGCGCGATCCGCCGCACGATCAAGCCGGAAAGGACGCGCTCCCGCCGTACCCGCAGGGAAGACGGTGTCCATATGCCCAATAAAGGCCACGCCGGGTCCGCATTCCACAGAATGGGTACGCGCCGAGAAGACATTGCCAAGGCCATTCATCCACTGCTCGTCAGCCGGTGCGGGCTTTTTCGGAAGTTTTGCCGTGTGGAAACCGGCCTCCGCAAGCCATCCTGTCACCACTTCGCCTACCTTGTTCACGTCGGCGGCATCGTTGGTGAAGGAATCCATGTTGACGATGCGTTCCAGCATGGAGAGCATTTCCGGTTCCTTATCGGAAAACCATGCATCAAGCCGTTCCTTACATTGAGAAAGTTCCATAGCTGAGGCTCCTTTTGAGGATTACGCCGCTGCCTTGCGACCGGCGCGGAAGTCGTCGTAAATGGGCTTGAGGAGGACGAGCAAACTGACGAGCAGAATGATGCAGGCCACAGGGCTGGTATAGAAGATGCTGTAGTCGTTCTGGGAAATCGTAAGCGCCCGGCGGAAATTGGCTTCGGCGATGGGCTCGAGGATCATGGCGAGCAGGAGCGGCGGCTGGGGAAAGTCGCACTTGATCATCAGGTAGCCGACCGTTCCGAAGATGGCCACGACAAGCAGGTCGAAGGTGGAGTTGTTGACCGCATAGCCGCCGACCACGCACAGGGTGATGACGATGGGCATGAGCACGGCGCCGGGGATGGCAATGATCTTGCCCGCGCCGCGTACTGCAATGAGCCCGCACACCAGCATCATAATATTGGCGATGATGAAGGCGGCGAAGATGCCGTATACGGTAACGGGATGTTCCACGAACAGGAGCGGGCCGGGGGTGAGCCCCTGAATCATGAGCGCGCCGAGCATGATGGCGGTAATGATGTCTCCGGGCACCCCGAGGGTCAGGAGAGGGATCAGCGCGCCGCCGCATACCGCGTTGTTGGAGGATTCCGTTGCGGCGATGCCCTCCACACAGCCCTTGCCGTACATTTCCGGCGTCTTGGAAAAGCGTTTGGCCTCCGAATAGGCGAGGAAGGATGCCGCACTGACGCCCGTAGCCGGGATGATGCCGATAAGCGTGCCGATGACGGAGGAACGGATGAAGTTCACGACGTTGCCCGTCAAATCCTTGAGCGAGATGCCGCGCTTCGATACGGTGCTTTCCTTAAGGGACACGCCACGGACTACGTCTTCAACGGTTACGAGCACTTGAGAGACGGCGAATAAGCCGACAAGCACGGGAACCAGAGACAGTCCGTTGAAGAGGTTGGGGTTGTCGAAGGTATTGCGCATGTCCCCCGTTACGGGATCGAGGCCGATAGTGGCGAGGAACAGGCCCGCAAGCGCGGAAATGAGCCCTTTGACGAGATGCCCGGACGACAGCGAGGCCACCACGGTAAGACCGAACACGGCCACCGCGAAATATTCGGGAGCGCCGAAGGACATGGTCGCCCGGGCCAGCATTGGAGCGATGAAAATCAGAGCCAGAGCACTGACGATGCCGCCGACGAAGGAGGCTATGGTAGCCATGTCCAAAGCCCGGCGGGATTCTCCGCGGGCCGTGAGGGCGGGGCCTTCAAGCATGGTCGCGGCGGCAGACACAGTCCCCGGCGTGCCGACGAGAATGGCGGTGATGCAGCCGCCATAAATGGCTCCCACATACATGCCGAGCAACGCGGAAAAGGCTTCCACGGCGGGCATACCGAAGGTTAGGGGGATAAGCAGGGCCACCCCCATGGCTGCGGTAAGTCCTGGAAGCGCGCCAAAGATGATGCCAAGGGTGACGCCCATAAGGTTTGCCAGCAGGGAGCCCATGGAAATGGCGTTCATGATGCCGTCAAGAATGTTCGCTAACATAAATCCTCTCCAATCCGTCATAGAGATTATCTGTAAAGGAGTTCCGGGCGGCTAGGGGAGCAGAACCTGAAAGAACCAGCCGAAAGCGAAGACGAGTACCGCCGTCGTCAGGACGGCTACGGACAGGATCTCGATGGGCTTGCGTCTGCCCAGCAGTGGAAGCGCTATGAGGAGGAAGAGGAAGGTGCTGATGCTGAATGCCCCGTTAGCCTGAAAGGGCGGATTTTCCATATTCAAGAAGAGCTCGCCGAGCCCAGTCAGGGTAACCAGATATAGGTAGAACAAGCCGATGAAGGCGAGAATCTTCTTGAAAACCTTGGATTCGGGCCAGTATACTTTAACGGGGGAGCGGCGGAACCCCTGCACGATGAGAACAAGGCTCAGCGCGGTCAGGAGCACGAGAATACCGGCGGGAAACGCGCCGGGGCCGACATGCTCCATGCCTCC
>OGXB01001404.1_pt1 | contig 12242 bp, 10 predicted proteins | sample 1576161 | NCBI WGS metagenome assembly OGXB01 (sample SAMEA3541474, study PRJEB24748) | human gut metagenome | biome: human gut; feature: human-associated habitat; material: faeces | place: China | collected 2012
GAGCTATGGCACCTTTCTCGTTTGCGGGTGCAAAGATAAGTATATTTTTTAATACTGCAATAACTTAGAGAGAATTTTTCGTCTACTTAGGGAGAAAGAAAAAAAACTTTTCTTTCTAGGTAGAATAAATATGCAAATGTAGTATCATTTATTCGGTATATTTTATACTTTTACGAGTCAAAACGATCAGGGCACTACAAACAATAGAATATATTATTATGGCATTACAGTTTGTTACAGTTGTTTTATTAGCTGGATTCATTTATCTACTGATTAAGTATCAGTCGGTTAAGAAGAAAATGATATTGGAAACATCTGTAATGCTGCATGAATCCAAAGAGTTGACTTCCATACTACAGAATATAAACGTTTACTATCTGTTGATTGACAGAGACCTCATCGTCCACAATACCAATTATTATACACTGAATCATTTGACTCCTGCGCAGGGAGAAGAAAAAAGAGTCGGAGATTTATTGCATTGCAGAAATGCGATAGTAGCCGGAGAATGCGGGAAACATGAACAGTGTAAGTTGTGCTGTATACGTACATCTATAAGCAAGGCTTTTTATGAGAAGAGAAGCTTTAAGAAACTGGATGCCTCTATGCAACTTTTAAGTGAGGATGAAAAGACGGTTATTCCCTGTGATGTTTCTGTTTCGGGCACTTATCTGAAAATAAATGGTGAAGAACGTATGGTGCTGACAGTCTATGATGTGACGGAACTTCGAAATATGCAGCGCCTGCTGGATGTAGAAAGAGAAAATGCGATTTCTGCCGACAAACTTAAGTCTGCCTTTATCGCTAATATGAGTCACGAAGTCCGTACTCCGTTGAATGCCATTATCGGATTCTCTGGGTTGATGGCTACGGCTACCAGCGAGGAGGAAAAGAAGATGTATACCGATATTATCTCTGAAAATAATGAGCGGTTATTGCGACTGGTAAATGATATCTTCGATCTTTCGCAAATAGATGCAGGCGTGTTGAACTTTGTATATTCGGAGTTTGATGCCAATGATCTGCTGAGGGAGCTGGAAGGACTTTTCGGAATGAGGCTGAATGAGAATCCTTTGGTGACACTGGTCTGTGAAGCACATCTGGAACCGATTATGATGCATTCGGAGAAGCAGCGTATTATTCAGGTATTGACGAACTTGCTTCATAATGCGATGAAATTTACTAAAACAGGTGAAATCCGTTTCGGATGTCGTATGGAAGGCACGGATGAAGTCTATTTTTATGTATCGGATACCGGTATCGGCATTCCGAAGGAGGAGCAGGAAAAGATATTCTCCCGTTTTACGAAGCTTGATCGGGAGATGCAGGGAACAGGGCTTGGACTGACACTTTCGCAAACAATTGTTCATAATCTTGGGGGAAGATTCGGTGTAGAATCGGAAGTCGGTAAGGGTAGTACTTTTTTGTTCATCTTGCCTTTGGTTACGAAGAAAGAAATAACAAATGATAAGATATGAATAATCCCACCTTGAATCAGGAAATATTCAAGGTGGGATTATTTATGTAAACAATATGTTTAGCTTTTAAGATTTAGGTGCACCCGCATCTTTAATTCCGGAATCTGGCGATCCGTTGCTTGCTGCGGTATTTCCACCGGAAGGAGCTGGATTGCTTGTCGGAGTAGAACCGGAGGTTGTAGAGCCTGCGCTTGCCGGACCGGAAGTTGGGGTACTTGCTGGTCTGGCAGTAGCGGAACTGACCGGACTTGCAGACGATGTCGAAGCAGAAGCCGGACGAGCGGCATTTGCACTGTTGGCAGTAACACCGACAGTAACAGCCTGAGGCTGAACTTCCCAATGGAACGGCTCGAAATTAGAGTTTGGATCTACCCAAGACGGTTTCTTGGATGCGTAGATGATAAACGGAGCAACGACTACGATCAATGCACCGATGATCAATACGGAGAACCAAACGGTATTGCTACCGGTAGAAATCTGGCTGGGCGGGATAAAGCTCAGAATGAATGCGAGCAATGAACCACAGAAGCCAAGACCACCAATGAACCACATTAAACCGTTACCGGATTTACCGATACGGAACGGACGATTCAATTTCTTCATCTTATAACGCAGTGCGATAGCTCCGGAGAACATCAACAGATACATAATCAGATAAAGAATCACTGTCAGCTGTGACAGAATCTGATAGAAACTCTGTACGGAAGGCATAACGACGAACAACAAACTCAGTACAGTCACAGCGATACCCTGCACGAACAAGATATTCTTCTGTACACCCAGTTTGTTTGTTTTCTGGAAGAACGGAGGCATATAACCTGCTTTACCTACGGCAAAGATACCTTTTGACGGACCTGCAACCCATGTCAGCACACCTGCCAACACTCCGAATGCAAGAGCGATAGCGATGATCGGTGACAACCAGGAAGCGTGAATGTATCTGAAATAGTTATCGAAACCGACGAGCAGACTCTGAGTTAAGTTAATATCCTTAGCAGGGATGATAACGCCCAATGCGAAGGTTCCCAATACGAAGATAAGAACAGTGATCAGCGCACCGATAAATACGGCTTTCGGATAGTTCTTGGAAGGGTTCTCTACGTCTTTTACGTGGATACCGCCCATTTCCATACCGGCATAAAACAGGAAGATACTGGCAGCAAGGACGACGTTATCGAAGTTGGTAAAGTCAGGGAAGAAGCTGCTGTGGAAATCCATATTGGATTGTCCTCCAGTTGCCAGATAGATAATACCTAATATAATCAGCAAAGCGGCCGGAATAATCGTACCCACCATACCACCGATTTTGGCTACCTTACCAACCCAGCTCATACCTTTCAGAGAAATGAATGTAGCCAGCCAGTAGATGATAAGAACTACGACGAGGGTGTAATACTTGTTGTTTGCCAGCGACATATCATGTACGTCGTTCATTCCGATGAAGGCGATGGATACGGCACCGAATGTCAATACGGTAGGATACCAGATCGTACTTTCGATCCATTGTACCCAGATGGCGAGGAATCCCAGTTTCTTGCCGTAGGCTTCGCCTACCCACCGGAACACACCACCTTGCTTATCCTGAAACATAGCTGCCAGTTCAGCTGCTACGAGCGATGTCGGGATAAGGAAGACAATCGCCGCGAAAAGATAGTAGAAGGCCGAACTCATTCCGTATACGGCCTCGGCTGGTAGCCCACGCAATGATACTACTGCCGTAACGTTCATGATAGCCAGGGTAAACACGCCCAGCTTCACTGCATTTTTAATATTTGCCATAAGTTAAGGTTTTAAGTGAAAAATATTTTAAAGTCAGTGTTATAACAACATTTTGCGTGAGATGTTTCCGCAATCTCTTTCAAAGTTCGTTAATTAACATCACCGGATGGCTCAATTGTAAACCTCCGGACGCCTGTTCCGAAACAATCGCTTTCTCAGATTGTTTCTAAGCATTATAAGTTACATAAGAATCATTTTATTATAAATTAAGTAGTTATGAAATCAGCGCTTTCCGATTTTATTCTGGGGAAAAAGGGGATTTATGGCATTCTCCACATTATTATATTGTTAATGTCCCTTTTTCTGGTTATTAGTATTTCGATCGATACGTTTAAGGGGATTCCTTTTTATACACAGTCCTCGTACATGAAGATCCAGTTGTGGATTTGCATCTGGTTCCTGTTCGATTTTGTACTGGAGTTTTTTCTGGCAAAGCATAAGTGGCGTTATATACGGACGCACTTTATCTTTTTGCTGGTGGCGATCCCTTATCAGAACATCATTGCGTATTACGGGTGGACCTTTTCTCCCGAAGTCACTTACCTGCTCCGGTTTATTCCTTTGCTGAGAGGGGGATACGCATTGGCCATCGTAGTGGGCTGGCTCACCTATAACCGGGCTTCCAGCCTGTTCGTCTCCTATCTGACGATGTTGCTGGCAACGGTCTATTTCGCCAGCCTTGCCTTCTTTGTCCTTGAACATAAAGTGAATCCGTTGGTCACGGATTATGGAGACGCTTTGTGGTGGGCATTTATGGATGTGACTACCGTCGGGTCGAATATAATCGCGATGACGACCACCGGAAGAGTACTCTCCGTACTGCTGGCAGCTTTGGGAATGATGATGTTCCCGATCTTTACAGTCTATATTACGAATCTGATTCAGCAGTCTAATCAAAAGAAAAAGCAGTATTATGCGGAAGAGGAAGAAAAGACGGCGTCTGCATAGGGGACATAATCCTTTTTTATAAGGTCAGACTCATATCCGTATCGATTTGTATTGGGATGATACACAGTGCGATATGAGTCTCTATATTCTCAACGTGTTCTCATACCTTTGAGAAATTTTTCTCAAAGGTATGAGAATATTAGTGTTCAAGTACATTGTTTTTTTGAATAGAGTACTTAAGGAAAATAGAAGTAAGATATTGATAGTAGAAAAGGTTACTATCCCTTTGAAGGATAGCAACCTTTTGTTTTTCTCATAGAGCGGATAAACTAGTCGACTACGATCAAGTGATTGTCACTGAATACATTCAGTCCCAGTTTATTCATGACATATTGGATAGCCAATTGTGCTTTTACCGAATTGCCTGCACCATCCAAAGGAGGAGCGAATGCGGCAATACCGAACTGCCCGGGCAATACGCCCATTACACCACCGCCTACACCGGTTTTAGCCGGAATGCCGGAGGTATACATCCAGTCTCCTGTATGCTCGTAGAAACCTACGGCAGCGATCATTGCAGTGATCTTGGGAGCGAGGCTGGCATCGAATACTTCTTTCTTTGTCACCGGATTCACACCACCGTTGGCGATTGTTCCGGCTGCCACAGAAAGCTGCAAGGCCGTTACTCCCAATGAGCATTGGCGGGTATACAGGTCCAGCGCCATATCCGGATCATCATAAATACGGTTGTAGTTCTTCAGCAACCACGCAATGGAGCGGTTGTTGAAGTTCGTATCCGATTCGGATTTGTACAATTCATCAATCAGCTGGGGAGCGCTGCCGCATAAATCGGTCACGTTCTCTACGATGGCATCCCACTTCTTGGCAGAGTCGCCGATAGGTTGTACCATACTGCAGGCGGAGATGGCACCGGCGTTTACCAACGGGGTAGACGGATGGTCATTTTCCAGCAGGATAGCAATGATTGAATTGAAAGGCAGGCCCGTTGCGTCAGCTCCGATCTTGTCTAATATTTCTTTGGCACCATATTGGCGCAGTGCAAGGATAGCCGTATGTACTTTGGATACGGATTCGATGCCGAAGCGGTAGTCAGTATCTCCCACATGGATGGTCTGCCCGTTGAGCAGGCAGACACTGATTCCAAAGAGATCTTTGTTGACATTGGCCAGATAAGGGATATAGTCGGCATTCTTACCGCCTGTATTCGTTTTCACCTGATCGTATGCCTCCTGTACCACTTCTTTCAATTGAGCGAGTGTTACTTTTTTGTCCATAGATCAATTTATTTTTTAACGGTTTTATGACGACGACCACCGTGATTGAACATCTTGGCTTCTACCGGAAGATTCTTTTCCTGAGCCATGCGGGTAGGAGTCGGGAAATCAAGTTTTTCCAGTTCGGCAATTGCGTTCTTGATATCACCCAGCAACATATCTGCCATGTCGCGGCTGAATCCCTGGCGGACAACCACACGCATTACTACATAATCTTCCAGCTTGGAAGGCAATGTATAAGCCGGAACCATCCAGCCGTGCTGAGACAGTTTGTCCTGCAGATCGTACAATGTCCACTTGGCACTCTTTGCATATTCCGGTTTCAGATACCAGATGAACAATGGGTTCACTACATTTTCGGAGTAGTTGACGAACGGAGCCATCTTGGCGATTTCACCGTGGATGTATTTGGCAATCTGCAAAGAATTATATTGTACTTCCTTGTAACCTTGGAATCCCAAACGGATGAATTGATAGTATTGTCCCAGAATCTGAGCGGCAGGACGAGAGAAGTTCAAGCCGACCTGAGTAATGTTGGCACCCAGATAGTTGACGCTGAATGACATTTCTTCGGGCAGGTATTCTTTGCCTTTCCAGCAAACCCAGCCAAGTCCCGGATATACCAGACCGAACTTATGACCAGATACACTGATAGAAAGTACCCATTTCAGACGGAAATCCCACTTCGTGTCCGGATAGAGGAACGGAAGAATGAAACCACCACTGGCGGCATCTACGTGGATAGGAATGTCATAACCGGTTTTGGCGTTGTAAGCGTCGAGAGCTTTGTCCAGTGCTTCAACGTCATCGTTCAGTCCTGTCCATGTAACACCTTGGATAGGTACAACACAGATCGTGTTTTCATCACACATCTTCAGCGCTTCTTCGGGGTCGAGAGTGGTCTTTTCAAGAGTCAAAGGCACTTCGCGCATTTCGATCTGCCACAGTTGCGCGAACTTTTCCCATACAACCTGGAAACCTGTTGAGATAACGAAGTTAGGTTTGTCAAACGGTTTACCTTGAGCTTGTCTTTTCTTACGCCAGCGCAACCATGCAGCTACACCGCCCAGCATACAAGCTTCGGAAGAACCGATTGCCAACGCACCGGTTTTCCATGTATCTTTTTCCGGAGAGTTCCACAAGTTGGCGACGATGTTGATACATTTGCCATTCATTACGGCGATACGAGGATATTCGGTTTCATCAATATAGTTGATGTTGATTGCCTCGTTCATCAGCTTGGTAGCGTAATCGTCCATATAAGTGGTTACGAAAGTAGCTAAGTTCAAGCGTGGCTGAGTCTGGGCAAAAGTTTCATCTTTAACCATTTGGTAAGCGACTTCAGGGGTGGTTGGACCATCAGGAATTCTTTCTACCGGAGAGGGTTGTAACATTCTGTCTGAACCGAATACGTCGGTTTTTGCATCACCTTTTCTGAAATTTAAATCTTCCATACTAATTTGTTTTTTTAAAGGTTTAGGGCGATGGGGATTTTCCCCGTCGAATTTCCCTCAACAACAGCAGATGGTTTTGAAAGTTTTCGGCTTTTACATTATTTGGCGTTTATTAAGGGGCGGCTTTGGGGCAGGCGCTGCTGACATGAAGAAAGAAATCCCCCAGCCAGGAAAAACCGAGACCGCACAAAATCCACAGCGCATAGTGGGAAAAACGCCCAGCCAACAGAATTGATAACACGCCCACTAAGATAAAAAGGGTGGAACAAATCATTTTTAGCAAAAGGGATTTTTTTGTTTTTTTTGGCCATCCGGCCTTTAGAAAAAAGGGGACGACCCCCGCCAACAACAAAATCGTTATCGCCATCAAGATCCGGTAACCCGTCAATCAAAGCACCTCCGCAAATTATTGCCGCATGATCTTTGCCGCTCCAAAAGGCACTGGAGCTTTTTCTATAGAAACAGGATGGGGAGGCAGAACGTTTTGAGATTTCTCCCCTTTGCATTGTCAGAAGAGGCCCTTTTATGCTCCGCCCGCCGCGGAACCCTGCCGCAGAAATATGCAGCAGGGCTCCTGTATTTGCAGCGGTGCTTTATACCAGCCTGCCCTTATGCACCGGCTCGGCGATTCGCCAAACCTGGTGCATGGCTTTCTTGAGCAAGTTGCTGAGCACCGGGTTTTTCACCAAATCATCAATCCCCTCCGCGATATTGTATGCCATATCCTTCAGAGGAGGAGTCGTGCGGGGCGTCATGCGCACACGGTTCCCTTTGAATACAAAATGAAGCTTGCGCACTGCAATGGTTTGCAGCGGGCGAATCCAAACATCCAGCGTTTGCTCGTCTTTCCAGGCGGCGGAGCAGCATACCTTATAGTCGATCTGCCCGAGGCGGATCTGCCCATAGCGGTAATGCCCATCCATACCGCACACAACGGTGTTTTCTTCATCGCCCTCCACCCAGGCCATCGTGCACTCATTTTCCTCAAAATGCATGCGGATGCGATCAATATTACCCGCCCTGTCCTTCGTCATATAGGTTGCGGCGAAGGGGAGCACGCTTGTCGGGAATCCGATGAGATTGATGAGTATCTTTTTTCGCAGGCGGATCGTTCTGCCTTCAATGCGCTGCTCTATCTCACTGTGGAAGGAGGCCTTCTGCACCGGCAGCGCCGCTTGCACGCACATCGCCTTCAAATCCACAGCGGGAGAGTTCGGCACTTCTCCTTCCTTGAGGAATATGCCGGGGAAATGCCGCCAGATGCAATCCCGTGTTTTTTGCTCGCTGACTTCGGCACAGTTGATGACCAGCTGCGCATCGTAATCTTTGAAAACAATGCCGAACTGGGAGAACATTCCATCCGATCGGTATGTGTTTTTTGCGCCGCCGCATTGCCAGAAGCAATAGCCGTAGCCTGCGCTGGCGTCGAGGTCTCGATTGGCAGAATTATCGGAATGGACCGATGTCGCCTCCTGCACCCACCGGGCGGGAATGACCTGCTTGCCCTCATAAACGCCGTTTTGCGCATAGCAGAGCGTAAACTTTGCAAAATCCTCCACCGGGAGCATCAAACCCCAGCCGCCGACTTCCACGCCATGGTGGTCCGTTTCCCAATAAGGCACAGGGATCCCCAATGGTTCATAGAGCCGCGGCGTTAAAAACTCCGTTACGGAGATGCCGGTAACGCGCACAAGGATCGCGCAAAGCATATAGATGTTTTCACTCACGTAGAGGAACATCTCCCCCGGCTCGGAAATCCATGGGGCGTTAAAGAAATCCTTTATCCATCGATCTTTCGTTTTATCAAGCAGCAAGGAGGGGTTTTTGCCGCTTGTCATCGTCAGCAGATGGCGCACAGTCATCTTTTCAAGCTTTTCGTCCGGTTGAGCGGGGCGGTATTCCGGGAAAAAATCGATCACCTTTGCATCCAGGGATAACAGGCCCTCCTCTACGGCAAAGCCGATTGCTGTGGAAGTGAAGCTTTTGCTGACGGAATACATCGCATGTGGTGTATCCCTCGTAAAAGGGGCAAAAAAACACTCCGCCGCAACCTTGCCATGGCGAAGTATCAGGAATGAGTGGTTTTCGATGCCGCTCTTCTTCATATCTTCCATAAACGCTGCCACAGCAACAGAAGAAACACCCGCCTCTTCCGGCGATGCGCTTCTTGGCAGATACTCTCTCTCTAGCACTCTCATCGTAACTGTCCTCTCCTTATTAAATTTTGAGAATATGATCCTCCAATCAAAAACAGGCAATAGAAGCCCAAAAATTACCTCCTTGTTATTATAACAAATAACTATAAATGATGCAAGCGGCATTTAAAAATCATTGGTTTTGCCTCTTTAAAAGATTCTGTTTCGCTTCCCATTGAAACTTTGGGCAGCCGTGCATTCCAAAGCGCTGCGCTTTCTGCTATAATAGATTAGAATTTGTATCAAAGCGAGGGAACTCCATATGGAATTGTTTTTAGCGGCGGCGGGTCTGATCGTGAGCGCCGCAGTGTTGATTCTTTTTTTGTTACGCAGCGGGAGGGAAAGGCAGGCACAGGATGCCCAGCTCCGGCAGATAGAAGCGCTTACAGCCCAGCAGCAGGCTTTTGGGCGGGAAAGCGCGGCTCAGCTTGCCGCTTTTGGCAAGCAGCTGGAGCAGCTTGCGCGTCAGACGGCGGATGAATTCGGCCGCAACCGGCGCGACACTCTGCAATACCAGCAGGCATTGCGGGAAGAAACCGGAAAGAGCCTGCGGGAGATGGCGGGGCAGCTTGGCGAGATGACGAGGGCAAATTACGAGCATCAGAAGCAGCTCGCGGAGGCGCTGCGCCTCTCCCTCGATCAGATTCGTACGCAAAACACACAGCAGAATGAAAAGCAGAGCCATTTGATTGAAAGCGCGATCACGCGCATGCAGGAAAGCAACGAGAAAAAGCTCGACCAAATGCGGGAGACGGTTGATGAAAAGCTGACGAGCACTCTCTCCACTCGACTTGACAGCTCCTTCAAAACCGTATCTGACCAGTTGGAAAATGTGTATAAATCCTTGGGTGAAATGAAGGAGCTTTCCACGGGGGTGACAGATCATGTAACTGCCCTCAACCGTGTGCTGACCAATGTGAAGGCGCGCGGCACCTGGGCCGAAGTCCAGCTGGAGAGCATTTTGGATGAAACAATCCCACAACGCTACGAGCGCAATTGGGCGCCGCGGCCAAATTCTTCGGAGCGAGTGGAATTTGCCGTTCGGCTCCCTGCAAGCGACGAAAACGGCGCGGATACCTTCCTGCCGATCGACTCCAAATTCCCGATGGAGGATTACGTGCGGCTTTGCGATGCGGCCGGGCGGGCCGATCGGGATGGGGTTGAGGCAGCGCGCAAGGCGCTGGAAGCCCGCGTGCGCGATGAAGCCAAAGCTGTGCGTAAATACATCAACGAGCCGCTTACCACTCCATTTGCTATTTTGTACCTGGCAACCGAAGGGCTGTATGCAGAGATTACCTCCTCCCGCAGCGGCCTTTCTGAGCAGATTCAGAGCCAATATAACGTGCTGATCGCCGGGCCGACAACGATCACGGCGCTGCTCAACTCTCTTTCTATCGGCTTTAAGGCAGTCACTGTCAATGAAAAGGCGAAGGAGGTGCGCGAGCTGCTCGCCGCCGCCAAGGCACAATATGGAAAATTCAGCGACCTGCTTGAAAAAGCGCGCAAAAAGATTGATGAGGCCGGGCGCACGATTGGGGATGCGCAAAACCGCAGCCGCTTGATTCAGAACAAGCTGCGCAATGTGGAGAGCCTCGACGCGGGGCTGGCCGATCGCCTGCTGCAAATTGATCCTCCGGAGGAGATCCAGCGGGAAGCATCCGCTGAATAACGGTCGTTTTTTCTATGGGAGGCCTCGTTCATGCAAGCAAACACACAGCCACGCAGGGCCGCTGTCAGAGCGGCCTTTCCCCACACCATTCCTGTGTTGACAGGCTTTCTGTTTTTGGGTGCAGCGTATGGCATTCTCATGAATAGCAAGGGCTTCGCTTTTTATTGGAGCATCCTTATGAGCGCCGCAACCTTTGCGGGCTCGATGCAGTTCGTCGCCATCAATCTGCTCACTTCTGCCTTCAACCCGCTCGCTGCGTTTTTTCTGACGCTAATGGTCAATGCGCGGCATTTGTTTTATGGGGTGTCCATGCTAGAGCAATATGAAAAAACAGGGTGGAAGAAATGGTATCTCATCTTTGGCCTGTGCGATGAGACGTTTTCAATCGTATGTTCTGCAAAAATCCCGGAGAATATTGACCAAAATTGGTTTTATTTTTTCGTCACGCTGCTCAACCAAAGCTACTGGGTGCTTGGCACGGCGCTCGGCGCACTGCTTGGCGCCTTGTTTAGCTTTCCTACCACGGGCATCGATTTTGTGATGACCGCCCTGTTTTTAGTGATTTTGATCAACCAGTGGCGCGAGCAGAGCAATCACCTGCCCGCCCTGATTGGGGTGTTGGGCTCAATCGTCTGTCTGTTGCTCTTTGGGCCTGATCGTTTTCTTCCGCCTGCAATGGGTCTGATCCTGCTGCTGTTTACCCTGCTAAAAAAGCCGATGGAGCAAAAGGGGGAGAAAGTTTGAGAAAAACTTTATAAACGCTCTTTTGTGTTTTCAGGAATCAATTTTATTTCAGATTTTAGCAGCTTCACATCCGTGAAAATCTTTGGCGTAGCGCAAGAAAGGACTGGCGATCCGCATGATCTTTTCCCCTGTTCAAATACTGCTTACGATCCTCGCGGTTACGCTGGGCACCATGCTTACGCGCTTTCTCCCGTTCCTGCTGTTCCCCAACAGCAGCAAAACGCCAAAGTTTATTCGTTATCTCGGAAAAGTGCTGCCCTATGCGGTGATGGGCATGCTGGTTGTTTACTGCCTGCGCAACGTATCCTTTACCACAGCGCCTTTCGGCGCGCCGGAAGCGCTTGCGTTGGCCTGCGTGGCGGGCCTGCACCTCTGGAAGAAGAATACGCTTTTAAGCATTGGAGCCGGTACGACCCTTTATATGGTGCTCATCCAGTTCGTCTTTATATGAATCGAGCGGCAAGTGATGCAGTGAAAACCGCTCCCCCCGTGTTGTGCGAAAGCACACCCGCGCAGTGCAAATCCGCCGCTCTGCCTGCCCAGGCGATTGCCGTATCAGCACACCTCGCAGAGCGCCCGGCAAAAAGAAAATCGACCACTCGGAAAAGCCTTTGACCGTGCGGACGGCCTGAAGACCGGAGGAAATACCTTCCCGCATTTCTCTGCGCCGCGCAGGAAAGTAAAATAAAATCAGGATGGGCAAAAGAACGGCGCACACCCAGAAAACCGTGCGCAGAGGT
>OGXB01001408.1_pt1 | contig 12210 bp, 7 predicted proteins | sample 1576161 | NCBI WGS metagenome assembly OGXB01 (sample SAMEA3541474, study PRJEB24748) | human gut metagenome | biome: human gut; feature: human-associated habitat; material: faeces | place: China | collected 2012
ACACCTTATGCGAACCCGAAAGCAAGGGCAGGAAATATGTCACCATACCGGTTTGAGGATCTTGCTGTCCCAAAATATGGTTATAAAGAGCACGTTCATAATAATCCGCAATAGCAGCATCGGCTGTCCAGCAGAACAGATGACGGGACAGCTTCAACATATTATAGGTACAACACGTTTCCCCGGTATAACCTGACACATGCTTGGAGAACCGGGCCGGATCAAAATAATGTTCCTTGTCACTACTGCATCCGGGGGCAAATGTATGATGGTCTATCATAGTATGCCAAAAGAAATCGGATAACTTTCTGCTGTTCTCATCCTCTGTCAATTCATAATTACGAGCTTCGGCTATCACTTTCGGAATAAATGTATTGGTATGTTTAGTACCCAAATCATCACGTAGTTCCTTTAACGGATCAATCACTTCATTATGGTAAAAGAATTGAGCCAGCCACCGATGACGTTCATCCCCGGTTATCGCATACAAATTATAAAAAGACTCATTCACTCCACCAAATTCATTCCGTATCATCTTTTGACGTGTAGTCTCATCCAATGGTTTGAGCTTATGATAGGCCCAGTCGGCCATACGGATAACAACCTCCAAAGCTTTCTGATTGTCACTGTAAAGATACTGGTCTATCAATCCAGAGAAAAGCTTATGAAGCGTGTACCACGGTGCCCATACACTGGTGCCACGGATGTTACGATTAATCAATTCTTCAGGATAAGCACTCAAATAACCATTACCCAACGCGTTTTGTACTTCAGCCAGACCACTTACCAAACTGTCTCCTTTGTGTCTGAACAGTTTACTGCCTGTCGCCGCATACATCAGGCCGTAGGCAGAAAGCAAGTGCCCTGTGGTGTGTCCACGCAATTCACAGTCCAAGGATTCCCATCCGCCTAATTTCTTTACTGTCATGTAACCACCTTCCCGACCGGCAAACACACCCGCATTAGTACGGAAACTATGTAACAGCCTGTCCACCTCTATAGAAGCCATCCACATAGAATCACGCATCATATTTTCACGAAAACGACTCGGCAGCAAACGGACATCCTTCAAATCAAAGCTCTTGACTTGCATCGGAGCTATGGTTTCTTTTTTCAATTTTCCGGAATGCTGGCCGGGATAAACTGATTGGCCAGACAAACCACCTGAAACAACTAGCGACATAACCGCTATAAATACTTTCCTCTTCATATCATTGTATTTTTTCATTTACTATCCGATTATTGGAATCTCTATTTTATAATACGAAAAAAAGGAAGAGAGCACTCAAAATACCTCTTCCTTTTTCAGCAGTCCAACCACTTTTATTCCAAGTCATTTAAAAATTCTTCCAATGCTTCATTAAATGCTTCCGGTTGCTCCATATTCATCATGTGACCACAATCATCCAGCACTTTCAATTTTCCATTCGGAAGATAATCCAAAATCTCAGGATGATCGGAATATCTGTTTCCGGGTGACCTGCCTTCAACAATCAAAGTAGGTACCTGAGGATGATTTTCTTTCAGTTTTGCATAAGCATCCAGTCCGATTATCACCCTCACCTCCTTATGTAAAGGCTGCCATGCATCCCAGTCATCGATCATCTCCCACAGAGGCACACGCATTCTTTCTTTTCTTGTTCCACCCGACTGCATCAGTCCTTCGAACCATTCCTTCTTCATCACATCCACTCCTTTCTTTTCCAGTGCTGCGATTTCTTCATCCCGTTTTGCCGCTTCCTCTTTTGTCATCGGCTCACTGGGTCCTTTTGATTTGCGGATATTTCCGCTGGCCAAGAAAGCGGACAACATACGGTCCGGAAAACATCCCAGCATATCCGCACCAACGAATCCCCCCAAAGACAAACCTACAATATGCGCTTTCCGTATATGCAAAGCATCCATCAAAGCAACCAGATCTTCTGCATGGGTAAATTGGAAATCTTCCGTTTGTTTGGATGAAATGCCATATCCGCGCAAATCATATCGTATAGCTCGATAATGCTTTGCAAACTTAAAGAACTGTTCATTCCACATTCTACGGTCCAAAGAGTGTCCGTGAATAAAAATAAGCGGCTCTCCCGTACCTGCTTCTTCATAATACAAAGAACCTTCCGGAACCTTCATATAACCACTTTTCACCTGTACATCGCCGGTATCTTGTGAATATAATCCGGTCAAACCGGATAATATTAATAAACAAATAAATGCCAGAATCCTCATATTCCTAGATTTACATAAAAGATACTATTTGACTTCAATTCTTTCAATATATTCATTGGTTATAAAACCATTTAAATCTTTCATTTTCTTCCCATTAACCACAACGTTCTCAAAAATCACATCCCGTACCATCCGGTCTTTGTCCAATCCTTTTATCAGTGACGGGTTTTCTCCCACCCCGTTATAAGTAATATTACGGAAAGTCACTCCATCAATGCTTTGTCCGGGTTGTTTGTCATACTTCCCGTTAAAACGGACATTGATATGAAACAGCCTCCCCTCTTGAATACTTTCCACACGAATATCCTCAAACAATATATTTTTCACCCTGTTCCTGTCGCCTGCATCTATAGCCATACATCCCTGATAAGGCACATCATCTTCATCATGTTCCAAAATATCAATATTGCGGAAAACCAGATTCTCAATAATCTCTCCTGTCGGAGAATTCGGATCACCATGACCACCTACATTGATAGGATGAGCAATATCCGCCCAAAGAATGGTATTCTGTACAGTGATATTGTCCGAACCGCCCCACCAGTTCCAACGATGATTATATAAAGCAATGCAGTCATCACTATTACGCATAAACACATTGTCTATCAATACATCGTGACAGCACATCATGTCGATGCCATCGCTCCAACCTTTACAACTGAATGATTTCAGGTTCTTGATTGTCACCCCCTCAGCACCTCCGCCAAATACGGTATAATGATCAGGATTGACCACTGTTATGCCATCTATCACTATATTTTTAGAATCAGTGATTTCAATACCACGAACAGGATGGTCCAAAATGCCACGCCCAATGATCCGTACATTCTCCACTTTATCCAGCAGCAACTTCGCTTTCACAACAGCTCCCGGTGCCAGATAAACCGTCGTATTGCCTGGTATTCTTATCTGATTGTTCGGCAGATCTTTGGGACGATGCACTCCCGGCCCGAAATACATCACTCCTTTCTCTTCTTCCGAGTAAGTCTCCGTTTCCATCGGATTGGCAAAAAGATGGAGATTATGCAGGCGGTCGCCATTAAACTCCACAGACAGATACTGAGGTTTGTCCAGCGTAAACGTAATTACATTCTTATTCTGCACATACTGCACTTTCCTGGCCTGCGGACGGATATCGACCTCATGAATCATCCCATTATTTTTTTTCACCATCACTTCTACAGGACTGCCCATATCAAACTGTACCATCGAAGCATCCTGTACCCTATCCATATCTACCTGCACATTATACTCAAACAGATCTTTCCAGTCGCCCCCCGGCACACGGACACGAACCGTATAGTCATCATTATGAGACATACCGGTCTGCAGTCCTTCGGGATAAGTCACTAATTGAGCCTGTACGGCCACACAGCATACCATAAGACTAAAGGTCAATAAATTCTTCATATTTTGCATTTTTCTTATTAGATACGTTTGGCAAACGTTTTTCACTCAAAAATAAGATGTTATCAACCGTCAACTTACAAATTAAATCAGTCTTTCCCGAATCTGTTCCGTTCCACCTCTTTTCCTTCATAAAAAAATACGACTTCATAAGATGATTTGTCATCCGCCAAGGCTGCATCCGGAGAGAAGGCCAGATACTCTACTTCATAAGGCTGCAATGTCTTTAGAGTCATCCGCCCCAAGCTATGGCCGCCACATATCACCTCCACTTCCGCCGGTTCCGATGCAGACAATCCAAAGTTTTGTATCTCCACTTTCAATTCCCCTTTTTCCTTATCAAACACAGGACGACGGGCAGAAAGCAAAGCCGGCCGGTAATTCACATAAGGCAGGCGGGCATAACCGTAAAGCATGTTCCCATTCCTGTGTTTTCCTATCATTTTGGGAGCAAACTCATCAGAGGTAATTCCACTTCCTTTGGCATTAAAGACCACAATCAAGTCTTCCCCCGAAACCTTGGTCTTCACCGGTTTGCAACCACGCCCGAAGTTCACTTCTGTAAACGAACCGAACCGCAACGACTTTACATCCACATCCGTTTGCAGATGGAACCCCTCTTCGGCGGCAATCTTCACTTCAATGGTACGGGTAGACGGAGTGATCTCCTTTTCATTCAAAACGGACAATAGCATCCCTTTATTCAAGGGAACGCTTATGTTCTTGGAACTATGTTTGTCATTAGGAAGGTCGTTCCATTTTATCGTATCAATCACGGCAAAATTCATTTGGACGGCACGCCCCTTCTCGTCCTGGAAAACCTTAGGACGCTCATATTTAAACCAACGCTCCACCGTTCCGTCTTTATGGAATGATACGCCCGGCATGTATGCTTCTCCCTGTTCCGTCACCCAATGTACTCCATCCTTGGAACGCTGGTAGAAAGCAATCCTGCCCAACCAGTCATTTACGATCAAGTGATATTGCAAATCATCCCTCCATACCACCGGATCTTCAAACCGGCCCTCCACGTCCGGGTAAACCCGTTTGTCCGTCAACTGCTTATAGGGTGAAAGTCCGTCTTTGCTGATCCAGACACCTCCACCGCGGCATACCATCAGATAAGAGCCATCCTGACGACGGGCAAAAGTCAGATTGGAGAGGCCTTCTATGATTTTACGGTCACGCGGGTCAAAACTGAACTTTCCATACGTCCAAACCTTGTCATCCACCCTGTCTGCTATATAATAACCATCAATAACATAGACCACGATACGGCCGTCCGACAGACGGAACGCTTCCGGATTATGTCCTTTTCCAATGGAATTCCGTATTTTAAAAGGTCCCGTGAGCCGGTCACTTACCGCATGAAAAACGGTAGAGTTTGACCAGAACATGTGACCTTTCGGAGAGTTCTCGGGCCAGCCACACACAAACAGATGATATTTGCCTTCCGTATCCTGCAATATATTTCCTCCCCAGAAAGAAACTCCGGGAAGCTCAATGCCATTATCCACATAACGGTTCAGCACACTGTCAGTTCCCCATATCCCCTTGGCCTGGATACCGTCGGGCATCGGAAGGAAACGGTCCATAAAACGTGCACCCTTTACCAGATGTTGCCATTCGGCAGGACGTTCACGCTCGGTTATCTGTGCATGTACAGGAGCAAACAAAAAACTCGCAGCCATTAAAAAGAAGAGCTTTTTCATCGTATCATTATTTTACACGTTAACAAATCGTTTATTTATATGCTCAAAAATAAAAAGATTAAGCTGACATAAGTACTAGCCAGCTTAACAAAAAGCACGCAAACCTTTGCGTAAAATAAACTTCCACCAAATTCTTCGCCTCACCCGCTCATTCAATAACCACGCCTGATACTTTTACCGTGCCCTTCTCATAAACAACAGGAGTTACCTTTCCATTCACGACAACCGCTTTCGGACGTTTCTCGCTTCTGAATCCAGCATTCATCTTCGGTTGACCATCCATCCACAATTTCATCCGCCCGTTTTCCTCCTTTTGAATCACAAAAAGCTTAGCCAAAGAAGAAAAGAAAGAAACATCTCCTCGTCTTAAAGCGCTTCCATAACAAATAAAGCGCTCTTTTGAATCGGCCGGTTCCATACCAGCCTCATAAGTGACTGCAAACATATAAGCGTCCGTAAACCATCCGTCCGCTTCAATCCATGAATTGCTATGCATCAATCGCCCGTCGGCCAATTGATTGATATAGAGATCTGTTATTTTTCCCTTATAACGAATACGAAGTCCTATCCAATCTTTGCCTTCCCGTCTTTCCATATAAGGAAGATCTTTCTGGTCCGGCGTTTCTTTCAAGATGATGGCGGTCAGCCCTTTCACCCTATCCACTTTTGCCGGCAAATGAAATGAATAATACGTTTCTGTTCCTTTTAAATCCTCCGTTGGAGCTTCTACTTCTTCCCAATATAAATCTTCGGGGTAATCATGTACAAAATCGGATTTCGCCAACAAACGAGGATATAGCGGACGGACAACAACTGAAGAATTCCCATTTGTTATATTCAGATCAATTCCACGTTTTTCCGCCTCTCCTCCCGGATGCCAAAGCCATTCAAAATGTCCCACATCATGAGTTTTCAAATCATCAATCATATAAATCACATCATCTATCCACAGGAAATGACGGAAATTACGACTAAACTGGTCTGAATACGGGCCGGTTCCATTGGCCAATACATATTTTACATTATCCGCATCGAGCAAATAATGTAAATACCCTCTCAGCATTGAACCATGATATTGTTGTTCACGTGACTGTCCTTTGCCATTGAAAAGCACGACATTGTGTGCCTCGCTTTGAAAAAAATAATTACGGTAACTGGGATTAGGATACCAGCAGTTTCCCGCATCTTTTATAATATCCACTCCTTTATGAAAGATGATGAACGAGTTGGCGTCCGCATGAGAATGATTCCATGTATGCCCCGATTTAACGGCCAGCATGGTAGCATCCTTCTCCCAGGAAGTACGCATCGTAGCCCACCCAAAATCTGCAAAAAGTTGTGATTTCTTTATTTCAGGCAACTGCGGCGCTTTGCTTAGATCGGGCGTATAGAGAAATCCCATCGGACGGTCGATAAAATAACCGTCACGGTGTTGCCCCTGTTCCACCTGATTCATATACCAAAGCATATTATCATTCCTGATTCCCATCGCATAGAGCAGCATCAAGGTACTTTCGGCAGTCACATTCTTATGGCTGTCACCAAAATTCATATTATATAGTATGCCTGTACGCGGATAGCAGACATGCACAAAGAAATCGGACAATTTATTCAGTTGCGGAATTTGAACCGGCTTTTGTCCGGGATGGGTGTTCATCCATGCCAAACGAAACTGTAATGCTTCCTGAATCCCGAAATTGGCATAATTGAGGCTTTCATACATCCCTCCGTCGGCATCAAAGCTTTTCGGCTTCTGCTGCAAGACATCTCCGGCAAAGTCAAACCATTGGGGAAGAGCCTCATATACCGCCTCCGCTCCTTGCTTTGCCTCCGGCAATTCGTTTTGTAAACTCAAGGCCAGTATGCCGCCCATGCAGGCACAAGAAGTCCACCAGTTATGTCCCATCGAATTCAACGAATGAATACGCGCCGGCTCCAGCACCCAGTCCCCCAGACACGGGTCAAGGGCCAACCGTTTCAATCCTTCCGCTATTTCTTTCCTCTCGGAACTTGAAAGGTCATTATAAACAGCATCATAGGCTATGGCAGAAAGGTAAGCCTTATGTGCCAGTCCCAAATCCGCTCTCCAGACAGGGATACGCGCCAGCATTTCTTCACTGCCCCACGTATCCTCCTTAATGACATCCAATAAAATCTCTTTCAATTTGTCAGCGTATTTTTTTTCATCTGTCATCAAATAGGCCAAAGCCAGGTAATCCGCCTTGCTTAGATTCTTTTTCTGCAACTGTTCATCTGCCGTCTTCTTTATAGAAGCCCATGCCTCAGCCATCTTTAAATCATTTACAATCCGTTGTTTCACCTGCTGAATGCGCTCCGGAGTATAAAGCAAAGCAGGGTGTTTTATCTTTTGCGCCTGTACAAAGGCAAAGCATAAAAAAATCAATAGACATACATATATCCGTTTCATATTTCTGTTGGTTTAATTATTGTTTAACATAGAAAATCACTTTCCGCTTTTCCTCAACCGTCTGTCTACATCCGCCGTCCTGACATTATCCAAAAGTACACCGGCGGAAGAAATGTCGTTGACTTGTATCCGGTCAAGCGACAAGTTCCCTACATTAACGGCAATTACCGGTATCCTGGGATCAGGCTTTTCCGATTGAAAGGTGGCATTGTCCACAGCTATACTTCTCACATTTCTGATAAACAGTCCATAACTCGGCAGATTCCCCCATACAGTAGGTTGCGGATAACCTTTCTCATCCTCTTTCACCTCCCGATGGGAAGACCAATATTGGTTCCGAAATACATTTCCGGCAGTATCATGCCGTTTCCCTTGCATATCATTCGCCGTCCGGCAATTTCCTGCTACAAGCCCGCCTTTATTTAGAAAGCGAACATTGCTCAAATAAATATTCTCTATCTCACCACCGGGAATCCCCGTTATGGAAGAACAAAAATTACCGGTATCATAAGCGGTTACATTACTAATCTGTATATTTCTCATTTTTCCTATTGGAGGAACCGGAGCCTCATCTATATATTTCCGGCCTCTATTCGCCAAACGGACATACAAAGGACATTCCGTACCCTCAATTACGATATTGTCAATAGACACGCCATCCATTATTCCACCATCCACCACCTCCAAAGAAATAGCCGTAATACCGCTTGGAGTAGATTTTATAATGCGGTCCCCTTTATTGCAACTCGGTTTAACAATACAATTAGAAATGACAATATTCTTATATCCTCCGGTCGATTCGGTGCCACATTTTATAGCATTGGCAAAGCTGCTGACAATACAATTATTAATAACGACATCTTCACAAGGAGCCAGTCCCGTACTTTTCAACACGATTCCGTCATCGTCCGAATCGATGACACTATCAGACAAGATAAACCTGCGACAACCGTCAATATCTATACCGTCATTATTACCATTACAATGGTTGAAAACATGGATATGCTCTACAATAACATCTTCACAATCCAGATAATGTTGATTCCACAAGGCTGAATTCCTCATACTGATACCTGAGATACGTACCCCTTTACATGAAATAAAAAGGATATTGCGTGGCCTGCCGTCGGCATCACCCGGTACTCCGCCCACACGCCCTTTTCTGCCCTTTCCTCTCCCATCAATTACGCCTTTGCCTGTAACGGCTATATTCCTAGCCCCCACCGCATAAATCAACGCCGACCATCCGCCTGCATCTTTCAAAGAGCGGTAAGCTGCTCTCGGCTGAATAGGAAAATCAGCATAATCCTCACTGGCATAAAGACAGGCACCGTTATCCAAATGAAGTTCTACATTATCTTTCAGAAAAATAGTACCTGTCTTAAATTTACCCGGAGGAATAACCACTCTTCCGCCCCCCTGCCTGTAACAGCTTTCAATCGCTTCATTGATAGCTTTCGTATGCACCATCATAGTATCACGGGTGGCTCCGAAATCCAGGATATTAAATTCTCCCGTCCTCCCGTGCTCCCTCGTTTGAGCAAAAACATGGATGACAGAAAGGCATACATAAAGACAAGTCATCAGCTTCTTTTTCATGGTATTTACTGAATTATGATAATAACAAATCGCAACTTCTTCCTTTATATCATTCAATACGAAAGAGAAGAAATAAAGACTCAACGCGGAGCAGACTATTTCGTTATAAAAAAACTGCGTTCCACCGGTTCAGCCGTCTGTACCTGTCCGGCAATCCCGTACTGCCAGGCTACAACAGTGACTTTCACCGGAAATTTACTGCGGGGAGGAATTTTCGTAAAGACCAGCCTGTTATCCTGTAATTCCGCAGGGCCTTCCTTTACATAATAATATACGGGCAATCCACAATCAGAAACAGCTTCAAGAGAAACTGATTCCACTCCTTCCCTCACATCTTCTATCCCCGGAAAAAGTATATATTGGCGTTTTCCCTCTGTATTCCGATAAGGAATACGAATATTGAATTGTTGTACCGCACTCTTATATCTACTGTCACCCTCATTAGCGGCCAACAGCCAGATATCTCCGGTACGCTTCGGATTATCCATTCCCATTCTATAAAAACGCACGGTAAAAGTAGTATCATTCACCTTTGCCACCGGACCGCAAATACGAGTAACTTCAATTCCGCCATGAGCATGTTCCTTTACCAGTGAGGAGCGTAAAGAGTCCGTATACACCCCTTTTACGTGAAAAGTCAGGCCATCGGCTTCCGGCCGGAAAGCGGCAATCACTCCGGCATGTTGTCCGGCATCATATTTAACCAACCGGCCTCTCTGCATAAATCCAAGATATTGCATCTGCTTACCTTTATATTTTGCATAGCGGGCTTCGGTCAGTCCGGCCATTTCTTTATCAAAATACCAAAATGCATCGTGCTTATCTCCTTTATAGTCCCGATAAGGAGCCGCCTTAGCCCTGTCCTTCTGCTCCGGACGCCAACGCTCGGCCAACCACCCTTCTTCCGGATTCAGTTTTTTCAAACGGACAGGCTCATTCAAAGAAGGATGTCCGGACAAACGGTATTCCAACGCTTTTCGCAGAAACAAAGCAATATAATCGGCAGTCTGCCCGGCCACATCAAAATGTCCACGTCCCGTATCACACAAAAATGAAATACAACTTTCGGGATACATCATCCGAAACGCCAAAGCAGGGTTCACCCGCGCCTCCCACCATTCATATTCTCCTTCAATCATCAATCCCGGAATACCATCTATATTACGTGTCCTACCCCACTCCAGATTCTCCCCGCCATAGCCACACAGGTTGGTACGGGGAGCATCTCCATGCAAAGAAATGACAGCCAATGTCCGTTCAGGATTCCAAGCGGCAAAATTCCACGGATAAGTGGCCATTGCCGAATGACCGACAGGAACTACAGGTATATGTTCCAACTCAGAATAGCCGCTGACTTCCGCCAGGTCATTCATCATCCGATTGAAAATCTCTTGCGTTCCTTTTGTCACATCCCATTGCTGGTCGATTCCGGGAGTGATCCATACCAGTCCGATTCCCATCCGGGACAATGCTTCCCGGAAACGCGGCATCTCGAACAGGGTTTCCTCACTCATATTGTGCTTTCCTACCATTACGGCACGCAACTGATGGCAATCGGAAGGTATCCACAGGAAGGCAGTCGGTTCTTTGCCGGTTTCGGAAGAGATGAATCCTTTCAACTGTACGGACCATTGCCATTCTTGGGCAGTAGCAAACAAAGCACTGCACAATAACAATAAAGCAAATACTAATTTCCTCATCAAGCTATATGTTTAAATGAATATTTTCTTTTTAATACGCTCCACTCACGATATTCACTCAACACCTCATTCATTAAAATAAAAATCCACAGATACCTCATGAGGATACCTGTGGATTTATTTAACCAAACATGGGATTACAACTGACTAACCTCTTCGAATGTCAATCCTGTAATTTCCATAATATCTTCTGTAGAGAATCCTTTTTCTTTCATTCTCCGGGCATTTCGAAGAACACCTTCTTTAATGCCCTCTTCATGACCTTCCGCACGACCTTCTTCGCGACCCTCCATACGCCCTTCCATACGCCCTTCTATCTTTCCTTCCAACTTGGCAGAATCAAGAACATCATTCTGAATCATTAAAGCGCTGAGATGTTCATCGTAGGCATGACGTTCCTGAGGGGTCATTGAATAATATTTCAATTTTTCACGTGCCTCCCCCAATCCGGGAGCTGTCGTGTCAGGACGGATAATACCCGTCTTCAAATATTCTATCCATTCCTCAAGGGGAGTCATGGCCACCTTATTAAACTCATTCACACGGATAAGGAAATACTCAGGATAAATTTCGGAAGGCATACGAGGCACAATAGCATCCTTTTCCCGGGTGCTGACCTGCAAGAAATCTCCCGTATGCACCCCTTTAAATATATTCTGCCCATGATAAAGATAATCAGTTCCATAACCGATATCGAAATAAAGGATACTAATGGAATATATCTTTTTAACTTTATAATAAGTTTCACCCAATGAGATATGCTCCGTAATGGCCTTGGCTACTCCATACAGGATACGCTCCAAATAATACAGTTCACGGGTATTTTGGATCTCGATGATAACAATCTCATTTTTACTATTAAGAGCCTTGATATCAACCCGGTTGAACTTATCCTCCTCCGTTTGCTGATTACCCTCGCTTTCCAGAATCTCCACTATATGGATATCATCACCTATCAGCACCGTAAGGAACCCTTCGAGCACACCAAAATTGGCTTTATGACGCAACAGGCGTTTGACTGCCCAATCAAAACGGATATATCTATCTTGTAATTCCATAAGAATATAATTTATTCATTTTCCTGCTACAAAGTTACTACAAAAAAGTGAAATGCGGAAAGATATAGTGATAGAATTGAGTT
>OGXB01001412.1_pt1 | contig 12169 bp, 14 predicted proteins | sample 1576161 | NCBI WGS metagenome assembly OGXB01 (sample SAMEA3541474, study PRJEB24748) | human gut metagenome | biome: human gut; feature: human-associated habitat; material: faeces | place: China | collected 2012
ATGAGCATGGAGATTTATGAGTCAACAATGAGACAGATTGCCATGTACAGAGATATAGAGATATCTGAAAAGCAGATAGAGGCAGGACAGATAAAGGATGCCAGAACAGCACTTAGAGAAACGAGGGCAAAGTATGGCTTATAAATTAAATGTTACAGAGCATGCTGATGAACTACTTGATAATCTTATGTATTATTTGATTTATAGATTAAAGAATAAACAGGCAGCGAAGCATTTGTTAGATGGTATTGATGTAATCTATGATAGATTGGAGGTCAATCCCTTTCAATTTGCAGATTGTAGAGATGCATATCTTGCCAAGAAAGGCTATAGAGAAGCAGTTGTACCACAGATGAATTATATTATAATTTTCGATGTGAGAGATGATGTTGTAAATGTAGTTGGTATTTTTCATCAGTTAGAGAATTATCAAAATAAATTGTAATATGCTTGAGGTAAATCAGAGTCAGTAGAAATACTGGCTCTATTTTTTACCTTTTGTTAAAATCAGGAAACAGATAATTTACTGCATGCTATCGAGAAGCTCTGAGAAGCCCTCGGACGGCATAGGCTTATAATAGTAAAAGCCCTGCATCTCATTACAGCCTGCCACAGTCAGGAAATCAGCCACTTCCTTTGTTTCTACACCCTCACACACGATACTGTGATGTGTGCGTTTGAGCATGTGAAAAATCTCTTCAATAACAATCTTTCCGTTGGTTGAAAGTGGTCCATCAAGGAAACGTTTGTCCATCTTTATTTCATCAAACTGAATATCCTTCATGGTATTGAGAGAGGAATAGTCTGAGCCGAAATCGTCCATGGAAATAAGTGCCCCGGCATTGTGGAAGTGTTCAATCATACAGTTGACAGCATCGTAATTGTGTATGTATGCTTCCTCTGTGATTTCAAATATTAAAAGACTTGGGTCGGGATGGTATTTTTCAAAAATCTCATGGACCTTCTGCTCAAATCCAGTTATGTTGTTGAAATGTGCCGGCGTCACATTCAGGGAAATTGGAACAACAGGAAGTCCACTGTCTCTACGCTCCTTCAGCCAGGCAAAGGCTTTTTCGTATACATAGTAATCTATGGTAGTAATATCTCCGGTTTCCTCAAGCACCGGAAGAAATTTATCAGGAGTCCAGACCACTCCGGGAGCCTTATTCCAGCGGACCAAAACCTCGGCACTTTCAATTTTTTTACTTTTACAGCCAATCTTTGGCTGCATATAAATACATATTTCGTCGTTGTCAATTGCACTCTGAAATGAGTTGATAACATCTGCACGGTGCTGTTCCATCTCAGCACAGTATCAAGTATATTACTTCCGGTTTCATATCCACAATACTCATTTATGAGGCGGAAGTCCTGGATATCAGCGGTGACAAATGCGTAGGAGCGTTGATCCTTGTGATTGCTCAGTATAGTATGCAGCTTTTCAATCAGGTATTCAGACGAAACACTATGAAAATGCTTTGAGCTGCTATAGCTTATCGATGGAGCTGCAGAGCTCATATGTTCTTTTTTGTAGCGCTTGTCCTCATACATTTTTTCGTCAGCTATTTTCATCAAATCCGGAATCAGATAGTAGTGATTGCGGTAGCTCATGTCCGTAGGTATCATTTATTTTTTTAAGATTGTTTAAATCAAACATCATGATACCCAGATTAAAGGTATCTTCTTTTTCCTGTAAATCGTACAGCTTTTTCTCGAGTGCCTTTTTGTTGTGCACACCCATCACATCGGACGAAGCAAAACGGACTACATCGCGTGTATAGTCCAGCATGACAAATGAAAGAGCGCATCCGATAAGTGAAAGAAGTATCAGGGCACCTGTAAAAATCATAATGATGCCGTTAGAGTAATGTACACCTGTCTGTATATGGAGTATCAGGGTACACAAAAAAAGCAGAAAAATAGCTATCTGCGTTCCGCAAATTAATAATATTTTTTTATTTCTATCCATTATTGAATCATCATCCTTTACTTAATATATGCATAAAACCTCAGCTATATGGTAAACTATGGCTATATATGAATTGCTAAGCCACGAGAATGACCTTCTGAGCCAGATGTTTTTCTATGCCAATCCGGGCGTCCTTCACACTGACTATATAATATCCGTGAAATTCGGATATAAGTCTGAGCTCCTGCCCGGGTATAAGTCCTAAATTTTCCAGATGATGTCTCTCTTTTTCCTGACCTCCTATGCGGTGAATTGTGTATAGTTTTCCTAATTCAGCTAAATTCAGTGGCATTGTTAAACCTCTCTTTCTGCCATATCCCCTCGACGAACTAAAGTTAGCTTTATCTAACAGAGAATAACATAATTTGGAGTGGTTGTAAAGAATTGATTTGTAAACTCATATGAGGTTTGAAATTTTTCTGGAAATTGAAATGATAGCAGTGCTTTATCTGTAATGGATACATAAAGATTTAATAATAATCCCGAATGTTTTTTTAGATAAATAAGCCATTCGGGATTAATTTGTTCTTTTTTAAATTATTTTTGTGTGTTAAGATATGAAAAAGAAAAAATTTGGTAAACGATGATAGATTTTGGGAGAAGAATATTATGGGTGAAAATATTAGTGTAACAAAAATAAAATGTATGAGGCAAAGCGTGTGATGAAAAAGCTCCAAAATCAGAGTTGAAGGAAAAGGTAAAACAAATATGAGTCAGATAATATTGGCGTCGGCATCACCGCGCCGAAAGGAATTATTAGAGCAGATTGGGGCAGAGTTTGTTGTCTGTCCTGCAAAGGGAGAAGAGATAATCACAGAGGAGGAGCCATCTGCGGTTGTCATGGAACTATCCCGTCAAAAGGCAGAGGAGGTAGCGTCAGGTGTGCTTACCTACAATGAACAGCATGCAGAGCTTGTGACACCGCAGGATATTCTTGTAATTGGAGCGGATACGGTAGTGGCTTATGAGAATCAGATTCTTGGAAAGCCGAAGGACGAAGAAGATGCCAGGCGTATGCTTTCGATGCTTTCGGGAAAAACGCACAGTGTCTATACAGGGGTAACGTTTGTTTTTATTGACAAAGCCGGAAGAACAGGAGAACACTGCTTTTATGAGAAGACGGATGTCAACATGTATACATTGACGGAAGAGGAAATTGACCGCTATATTTCAAGCGGGGATCCGATGGATAAAGCAGGAAGCTACGGGATACAGGGACGCTTTGCCATCCACATTAAGGGAATACATGGTGATTACAATAATGTGGTAGGGCTTCCGGTAGCGCGCCTGTATCAGGAGCTTAGAAAGATTGGAGTTGATGTTTAGCGAAGTCTTTTTTTAATAGCCGGTCCTATAAGCATGGCAATTATCATTTTTATCAGATCGCCCGGGATAAATGGGAATACACATATTGAGAGTGCACCGCTGACTGTGCTTTTTGCCTCAAAGCAGAACCATGCTGTACCGAGCACATAGCATATGATAGTTCCGACAATCATACCAATGAGCTGGAGCCAAGGCTGGTGGAAATGATCGATTACAAGTCCTGCAATAATTGCCATGGCGATAAAACCGATGATATATCCGCCTGTAGGGCCGGCAAGCTTAGCTGGGCCACCAGTGAAACCTGAAAATACAGGGATTCCGACAAGTCCGATAAGCAGGTAAATCAGGTAGCTTATAGTTCCGCGTTTCCATCCGAGCAGATATAATGAAATATATATGGCCAGGTTTGTCAGTGAAATCGGTACCGGTCCAATCGGGATGGATAATGGTGCAAGAATACATGTGACAGCTGTCATGAGAGCTGTTACCGTTATGGCATAGGTCTTCCCATGCTTGTAGTCTATAGTTTCTGTCTGGTTCATGATAAAATCTCCTTTTTGTAAATTTCATAGTAATTTTTGTACGGTTAACACATTAACATGAAAAGATGTCAATTGTCAACCACAACTGCAATAAAGGTTTACAATTATCGGGGAGTAATGAAAAATATACTAACATCGGTATATACGTACGCTATTCGGAAAACATGGATACTTGGAAAATGTCTGAAAAATCATTAAAAACAATCGACATTACAGCCAATAAACGCTATAATAGATACATTAGGATAAATGTACTGGGACTTGTATGATCCACAGCCATCATGCGGTACGGCTGTCGCGGATAGCGTCAGGCCCGGGAAGGGGAAGCATATGCAGGATAAAAAGCAAAAAAAGGCAAAAATACAGGTTATATTTCTAATTCTTATTTCCACGCTGGTTCTTTTAGCGGATTTTTATGCGATAATTAATTATCCAAAGGAATACATGCTCATTGCAGCAATCACAGTTATCTTTATGATTTGCCTGTGGGGAGTGATAAGCGGATTTTTCTCACTGAGTGCTCTAAAGGAGGACAGGAGGGAGGAACAGTATGACAGTATTTTTAAGTCGGAAAAGGCATCTTACCTCATGCTCAGGAAGTATTTTGATGAGATAGAGGGAAAGATTGAGATACTGCAGAAGGAGTCAAAGATTCCGACTGAGGATATCATCAATGCACAGAAGGGAATCGCAAAGGTTGTCATCAACAGGAATAAGGAAAATGCTGATGCGATTATGAACTCCAATGAACAGCTTATGGAGACTTTTGAGCATCTTGAGAATAAGCTCAAGGAGAGCAATGATTTCATTATTGAGAGCCAGAAAAATGTGATTTATGATAACCTCAAGGACATTATGGAAAAGCAGCAGGTTCTGTCTGACAGCATAAAGGATATGGAAATCCGTCTGAGTCAGGCAATCACAGCAAATCCTATTCAGTTTACAGCAAATGTTGAGATGCCTAAGCAAACGACCGACGCACCACAATCAGCACCGGCCATGGAGGCGATACCTGAACCGGTCGTAGACGAAGCTGTGATAGCTGAGCCGGAGCCTGCAGTAGAGGAAGCTGCGATACCGGAGCCTGTACAAGTGAATGAGCCGGAACCTGTAAGTGAACCTGGATCTGTCCCTGAGTCTGTCAAAGAGGCACTTCAGGCACCTGCCGGCAGCAGCGATCCAAACCGCCAGCTGAGTGCAGATGAAATAGCAGCACTTTTTGCAGGAGCAAACGCAGGCGTAGGAGAATCAAAATCAGAGCCGGCAGAAAAAGCAGTTACAGAACCGGCCGAGACCTGGGCAAGTGAAGAGGCCAAGCCTCCGGTTGTGGATTTGAATAACACAAATCGTAATCTGACGCCGGACGAGATAGCCGCTTTATTTGGCAGCATGTAGAAATAATATTTTGTAATTATCTCACAAATATGTTAAAGTGTGCATGTTATAAAAATATGCACACTTTATTTTTTTGAAAGGAAATATAAAAAATATATGGAAACAATCAGATTTGACGAATTAGAACTAAACCCTAAGATTTTGCGAGGCATCAAGGATATGGGCTTTGAGGAGGCAACTCCAATACAGGCTCAGGGAATCCCGGCAGTGCTTTCGGGCAGGGATGTAATCGGACAGGCGCAGACCGGAACAGGAAAGACAGCAGCCTTTGGTATTCCGGTGCTTGAGAGCGTTGATGCATCAAGTCACAAGACACAGGTTATCATCCTCTCTCCTACAAGGGAGCTTGCCATCCAGGTGGCAGATGAAATCAGGAAGCTTGCAAAATATATGCATGGCGTGAAGGTGCTTCCGGTATACGGAGGACAGGATATCAGCCGCCAGATTAAGGCACTTAAGGGCGGTGTGCAGATTATTATCGGAACCCCGGGGCGTCTTATGGATCATCTCAGGAGAAAGACAATCAGGCCTGACCATGTAAAGACAATAGTGCTCGACGAGGCAGACGAGATGCTCAACATGGGCTTTAGGGAGGACATCGAGACAGTGCTCGAATACCTGCCACAGGAGCATCAGACAGTACTCTTCTCGGCAACAATGCCAAAGCCTATTCTGGAAATTACAAGAAAATATCAGCATGATGCCATCAACATCAAGATTGTGAAAAAAGAGCTGACAGTCGCAAATATCGACCAGTATTACTATGATGTGAAGCGCAAGGACAAGATAGATGTACTCACAAGACTGTTGGATTACTATAATCCAAAGCTCTCACTTGTATTCTGCAACACCAAGAAGATGGTCGACGAGCTGGCATATGAGCTTTGCGGACGCGGCTACAGTGCAGAAGGACTTCATGGCGATATGAAGCAGGTGCAGAGAGATCGTGTCATGAAGAACTTCAGAAACGGAAAGACAGATATTCTTATTGCCACTGATGTCGCAGCGCGCGGAATTGATGTGGATGATGTGGAGGCTGTTTTCAATTATGATCTGCCTCAGGATGACGAGTATTATGTACATAGAATCGGCCGTACAGGAAGAGCAGGCCGCTGTGGAAAGGCATTCTCCTTTGTAAAGGGCAAGGAGGTTTATAAGCTCAAGGACATACAGCGCTACTGCAAGACAAAAATCTATGCACAGCCAATCCCTTCATCTGATGATGTTGCCAAAATCAGGGCAGAAAAGATCATGGACCAGATTTCCACCATTATAGATGAGGAAAATCTCACAAGTGTCATTGACATTATAGAGAATCAGATAAATGAGTCGGATTACACCGCAATGGATATTGCAGCGGCGTTTTTATACCAGGCTATGGGTGCTTCAGAGATATCCACAGCCGAATCAAAGGACGACTATGATTTCCACAATACAGGAGCAGAGGATGGCATGGTACGCCTGTTTATCAACGTCGGAAAGAAGGACAAGATAAAGCCGGGTGACATTTTAGGCGCCATTGCAGGCGAGTCAGGCATGCCTGGCAGGCTTGTCGGTGCAATCGACATGTACGATAAGTATACATTTGTTGAAGTGCCTGCTGAGTATGGCAAGGAAGTGCTCAATGCCATGAAGAATGCAAAGATAAAGGGGCGCTCTGTGAACATGGAGCCTGCAAATTCACGTTAGCAAAGTCGGTCTTTTCTGATGACGCATCAGCTTTTCTTGTTCTCAGTGGTTCTGAATAGTTACGATGGTTGTATAAAAAATACCGGGACACAAAATGTGTTGCCCGGTATTTTGATTACTTGTCGTCATCGATTCCCCAATGCTCTTTCATGTAATCCTTTCCCATTCCTCCGCCGATATCATTTTGATTTCTGCGAAGATAATTTACAAATATTCCACCAACAACCGCAAAAATGATAAGTGCTGCAAGTACTACCATATGGTCTCCCTTCTGAAACATGTGTCAAAATTACGCGTCAGCTAGCATCAGCACATGCTTCACAATTGATTTGATTATATTAACCGCAGTCTCCATACCCTCCACTGATATGTGCTCAAACGGGCCGTGGAAGCCGTAGCCGCCGGTACCGAGGTTTGGACAAGGAAGTCCCATGAATGATAAACGTGCACCGTCTGTACCGCCGCGAACCGGGCGTGATAGCGGCTTAAGGCCGTTTTCCTCTATAGCAGCCTTAGCCAGGTCGATAATGTACATGTTGTCCATTATGATTGAAAGCATATTCTCGTAGGAGTGGGTGATAGTCAAAGAAACAGTGCCCTCACCATATTTTTTGTTCATCTCTATCTCAAGAGAGCGGAGAGTATCAAGTCTTTTAGCAAAAAGAGCCTTGTCATGGTCTCGCACAATATATGACAGATGGGCTGAAGCTACATCACCGCTCATATCACACAGATGGTAAAAGCCCTCTCTGCCCTCAGTTGTGGCAGGAGTCTCGTTTGCAGGCAGCGCTGCGGCAATCTCGCAGCCAACCAAAGCAGCATTGACCATAATGTCCTTTGCTTCGCCCGGATGAACGTTGACGCCCTTTATGGTAAATTCGGCGCTTGCGGCATTAAAGTTTTCATAGGCCACCTCGCCCTCGTAATCACCATCCACGGTGTAGGCAAAATCTGCCTCGAAATAGTCCAGATCAAACAAATCCGCACCCTTTCCGACCTCCTCATCGGGGGTAAATCCAACCCAGATATCGCCGTGAGGAGTACCCTCTGCGATAATCTGCTCTAAGGCAGTCATAATCTCAGCCACACCGGCCTTGTCATCGGCACCAAGCAGGGTAGTGCCATCTGTGGTAATGAGAGTGCGTCCGGTGAGGGTTTTAAGCTCAGGAAAATCGCTTACTCTCAGGTATTCGCCACTGCCTCTAAGCAGCACATCGCTTCCGTCATAGTGATGCAGCAGCTGTGGCTTGACATTTTCCCCGGAAAAATCAGGTGCAGTATCCATATGTGCAATAAATCCGACCGCTTTTTTGTGCTCCATGCCGGCAGTGGCAGGCAGCAGACCATACACGTAACAATGGTCAGTGAGCACAACCTTGGATAAGCCAAGCTCCTTAAGCTCTGACTCAAGCTCTCTTGCGAGTGCAAATTCCCTGTCACTGCTTGGTATTTTATCACTTGCTTCATCAGATGTGGTGTGATAGCCCACATATTTTAATAATCTTTCTTCTACTTTCATTATCAGTAAATCCTTTCTGAGAGACTTTGGATGGGAAATCTGGAATAAAAAGTCTCTGTATATAGAAAATAATATAGCTTAAAACGGTGTAAAATCAACTGTTTTACAAAAAATCTAAAAAAATTTAAAAAAATTAAAAAAAAGTGTTGCATTTCTATAAACTATACTATATAATAAATTTCGCGTTAAGGAAAACGCAAACAAATTAATAAACGCGCTTCTAGCTCATTTGGTAGAGCACCTGACTCTTAATCAGGGTGTGCAGGGTTCGAGCCCCTGGAGGCGCACTCAAAGGTACCGGTTTTATGGACGTATGAGCCATAGGGTTGGTGCTTTTTTATTATATCATATGCTTACGCATATGATAGGCCTGCGGCTGATACTTATGCGCATTCGCGCGTGATATAATTCGCTATGCTCATTATATCATGGTTAAAGGATTAAAAGGTATCATGTCATTATTTAGATAGGCTGGCAGCTCAGGCACATAAAAAGTGAAATTAATATTGAAATTTTGAAATAATGAGTTTATACTGTTGAATAGGAAAAAAGTAACATTTGAGAATATGCTTTGGTCGGAGTAAAATATGATGAATGCGGTAGACAAATATTCAACAGACAATATAGCGGATAACGAAATGATAATTGCAGTAGATGACGTGGTAAAGAAGGACTATGACAGTGCGGTTGTACGCATAAAGAAAGCGCTTGCGCGCTTGAAGAGCACCGGTCACGTGGAAAAATATGCAGAGTATCTCAATATCCTGGGATTGGTATATGAGCTTGAGAACGATGAGTCAAAAGCCTTTGAATGTTATCTGGAGAGCCTTGCCACGGCAGAAATTATCCGCTCGAGAGATCTTAAGGCTATGGTTTACAGCAATATCGGTTCAAGCTATAGCAAGATGGGAAGAGATAAGGAAGCGCAGAGATATTTCAACGATGCCAGAGACGAATATGACAGTTCCTCAGAAAAATCTGAAGAATGTCATAAAAGCTGGGTCATGTTTGACTATATAAATCATGCGATTAACGACAGATATGTCGCATTATCTTGAAGCAATCAGCTTGCAGATAGGGTTTCCGACAGCAGAGAATTTCTCCTCGTACTCGGTCATGATGTTGCCCTCATTCATTGCAGCATCATGATGCAGGTCGCGTGTACTGGCGTCGAGGTGCCATTTATCAGAGCTTTCAATCTCTTCCAGAGAGAAGGTGAAGAGGTCCTGGTTGTCAGTCTTGAACTCTATGCGTCCGTCAGGTGCGAGAAACAAATCATATCTGGCAAGAAATTCGCTTGAGGTGAGGCGCCTTCTTGCGTGCCTGTCCTTCGGCCATGGATCGGAAAAGTTCAGGTAAATGCGGTCAACCTCATTACGGTCAAAAATATCCGGAAGAGTTGCGGCATCAATGCACAAAAAGTGCACATTTGGCAGCTCGTCCTCCTGCATTTTTTGTACAGCACGAAGAAGCACACTTGTATATCGTTCGATACCTATATAGTTAATCTCGGGATGAAGCCGTGCCAGATCCATCAGAAATCTGCCCTTTCCCATACCAACCTCTATATGAATCGGATTATTGTTTCCTAAAAAATCATGCCATTTTCCTTTTAATTCAACAGGCTCCTTTATGCAATAAGGGCTGTTGTCGATGACTTCACCGGCGCCCGGGATATTTCTAAGTCTCATGTAAATCTCCTTATAAAAACGTAAAATTTCATATAGATAATACCCTACAATTGTGTGGGTGTCAAAATAAAATGACAAAATACGTTGCACATGCCCTTGATAACATGTTTTTCATACATTATAATTAGAAATAGTACATTTTTGGTTATAGTACTGAACAGCTACCCAATTTTAGAATTAATAGGAACAGATATGAAGCATAAAATTATAAATTTAAAAAAATCAGGAATACTAATAATGGCAGTGTTTGCTATGGTCACGACGCTTTGTGCGAGACCGCTTATGGCATTTGCGGATGGTGATGACACGTACTGGCCGGAGGGACCGCAGATAAATTCACCGTGCGCCGTGGTGATGGAGGTCAATACAGGTACGGTGCTATATGAGAAAAATTCACACGAAAAGCATTATCCTGCAAGTATCACAAAGATCCTCACCACATATCTGACTATACTCAACTGCAAGATGGATGAGAAGGTTACATTTTCAAAAGAGGCGGTGAAGGAGAGCAGTGATGGTTCGTCGAGCATCAAGAGGGATGTGGGCGAGGAGATGACCATGGAGCAGACACTATATGGAGTTATGCTTGAGTCGGCAAACGAGTGCGCATATGCTGCAGCAGAGCATACAGGCAAAAAGCTTGGGGGAGATTACAGCACATTTATTGATCTGATGAACAAGGAAGCCAAAGAATTAGGCTGTACAGATACACATTTCAACAATGCAAATGGTCTGCCGGATGAAAATCACTGGACAAGCGCATACGATATGGGGCTTATCGCGTGTGCGGCATACAGGAATGACGAGTTTCGAAAGATTACAGGCACAAAGACCTATATTATACCACCTACAAACAAGCATACCGAGGATACTCCGCTTTACAATCATCATGCGATGCTGCATCCATTTAAGTCGTATTCACAGTTTGTAAATCAGGATTGTACCGGCGGCAAGACCGGCTACACTTCAGTGGCTAACAGCACGCTTGTCACTTATGCGGAGAAGGATGGCCTGACGCTGTGCGTGGTTATTATGAATGCACAGTCGCCTGACCAGTATGCAGACACAAACACGCTGCTCAATTACTATTTCAGTAACTTCAAGGCACTAAGCATAGCTGAAAATGAAAACAGCGCAGCTACTGACAATGCGCCGGATCTGGGCGTGATGAATGAGCACGGCATGTATGCAAAGGTGTCGGAAAACTATGTTGTTTTGCCAAACAACGCGGATTTTTCAAGCGTTAAAAGGGAAGCTGCTGACATGAAGTCCGACAACAAGGATGCTCTTGCTACGGTCAGATACAAGTATGGTGATCATGTGGTAGGCTGTGTGGATCTGCTGAAATCAGGAGCAAAGGTCGATCTGTCGTACTTTGATGAGAACAGCAGACAGAACGTGGAAAGTGATATAATAAGGATAAAGCCGGTATATTTTCTCTGGGTGCTCGTACTTATCGCAGTGATTCTTCTTAGCATTTTCATGCTTAGAAGAATATCAGACAATATATATGTGCTGAAACACAAATGGAGCATTAAGAAGAAGCAGCGCGAGCGCTTCAGTGAGCACAAGCTTGAGAGAAAACGGCGCAGAAGGAGAGACAATCTGAAGTTCAGCGGCCGACATAAATATTAATACATTTTTATTATGACATTATAGATGGAGGCAGAAATGAGTGATGAAAGATGCGCCCTCGTGCTTGAGGGTGGAGCAATGAGAGGTATGTATACAGCCGGAGTACTCGACTGTTTTATGGACCATGATATTAGCTTTGATGCTGTTATCGGTGTTTCGGCGGGAGCACTTTTTGGAGTGAATCTGCTGTCAAAGCAGCGCGGCAGGGTTATACGATACAATAAGAGGTTTAACAGTGACAAAAATTATATGGGTATCAGGCCGCTTCTTAGGGAGAAAAACATAGTGAGCACGAAATATGCCTATGATATCGTACCAAGGGAGCTTGACCCGTTTGATGATGAGGAATACAAGAAGTCGGATATCCCATTTTATGCGGTTGTGACGAATATCAGGACGGGTA
>OGXB01001413.1_pt1 | contig 12143 bp, 10 predicted proteins | sample 1576161 | NCBI WGS metagenome assembly OGXB01 (sample SAMEA3541474, study PRJEB24748) | human gut metagenome | biome: human gut; feature: human-associated habitat; material: faeces | place: China | collected 2012
AGAGAAATGGTATCTACATCATCGACCTTCAGAAATCTGTAGGTAAAGTAGATGAGGCTTACAAGGCAGTATCCGATATCGCAGCAGACGGCGGCACAATCCTGTTCGTTGGTACAAAGAAGCAGGCTCAGGACGCTATCAAGACCGAGGCTGAGAGATGTGGTATGTTCTATGTAAACGAGAGATGGTTAGGCGGTATGCTGACAAACTTCAAGACCATCCAGAGCCGTATCGCTAGATTAAAACAGATCGAGGCTATGTCTGAGGACGGAACTTTCGACGTTCTGCCGAAGAAAGAAGTTATCGAGCTGAAAAAAGAGTGGGAGAAGCTGGAGAAGAACCTGGGCGGTATCAAAGATATGAAGAAGATCCCGGATGCTATCTTCGTAGTAGATCCGAAGAAGGAAAGAATCTGCGTACAGGAGGCTCATACTCTGGGTATTCCGCTGATCGGTATCATTGATACCAACTGTGATCCGGAAGAGCTGGATTATGTAATCCCGGGTAACGATGATGCTATCCGTGCCGTAAAACTGATCGTTTCCAGAATGGCAGACGCTGTTATCGAAGCTAAGCAGGGCGAGGCTGAGGCAGCTGCAGCAGAGGGCGAAGCAGAGGCTACAGAGGCTTAATTAACCCCAAAATTAAAAACTGAAACCAAAAGACCAGGAGCACGCCGCGGTTTTCCGCATAAAAGCGTGCTCCGCGCGGGTATACGAACGTGTACCTGAATTTATATACACGGAGGGATTTAAGATGGCAGTTACAGCCGCAATGGTAAAAGAGTTACGTGAAATGACAGGCGCTGGTATGATGGACTGTAAGAAAGCTCTTGCAGCTACAGATGGCGACATGGACAAAGCTGTTGAGTTCCTGAGAGAAAAAGGACTTGCAGGCGCTACTAAGAAAGCTGGCCGTATTGCAGCAGAGGGTATCGTTATGACTAAGGTTACCGCTGATGAAAAGAAGGCAGTTGTAGTAGAAGTAAACGCAGAGACAGACTTCGTAGCTAAGAACGAGAAGTTCCAGAACTATGTATCTGATGTTGCTGAGCAGGCGCTGAACACAAGCGCAGCAGATATTGACGCATTCCTGGCTGAAAAATGGGCAAAGGATCCGTCCCTGACAGTTGCAGAGGCTCTGTCTTCCCAGATCTCCATCATCGGCGAGAACATGAAGATCCGTCGTTTTGCTCAGTTAGCTGAGGAGAACGGTTTCGTTGCTTCCTACATCCATGCAGGCGGCAAGATCGGCGTTCTGGTAGACGTTGAAACTGACGTTGTAAACGATGCAATCAAAGAGATGGCTAAGAACGTAGCTATGCAGGCTGCAGCTCTGAAACCGCTGTACACCAACGACAGCGAAGTAGATGCAGATTACATCGCAAAAGAGAAAGAGATCCTGACTGTAGCAGCTAAGAACGAGAAGCCGGACGCAAACGACAAGATCATCAGCGGCATGGTTATGGGTCGTATCAAGAAAGAGCTCAAAGAGATCTGCCTTCTGGATCAGGTATATGTTAAGGCTGAGGATGGCAAGCAGAGCGTAGCTCAGTATGTAGCTCAGGTTGCTAAAGAGAATGGCGCGAAGATCACTGTTAAGAGCTTTGTTCGTTTCGAGACCGGTGAGGGCCTTGAGAAGAAAGAGGAGAACTTTGCAGAGGAAGTTGCAAAGCAGATGGGACAGTAAGCGAACTACTTGTTGTAACTTCATATAACTTATTAGAAAGTGCTGAAACCCAGTATTTATGTAGGGTTTCAGCACTTTTTTTGTGTACTGTTTTTTGATACTTTTTTATATAACTTGTTGCAATTTATTATATCTTCTTATGCGAATTGTGTAAAAAGGTGTGTAGTGAGTTGTGTAGAGGTTTTGGGGGATTTGTGTAATAACACGAATGGAACGCCTCAGCTGATTGCAGACGCACCTTTGCAGTCTGCTCAGCATTACATTTACCAGTCTCAGGATCCCATTAGCGATTCTTTTGGGTGGCATTATGGGACTCACCGGAATCTGGCGGGCGCTTACGCTGACCTTGATCGTGAAAGGATAGGGGATAAAAGTGCACCAGAAAGTCGCACTTGAAAATTTCGCCAGATGCGCTATAATAAGTCTGGCGATGGTTCAGCAGGGAAACATTGCAAATTTGATAAAAACAGGGGAGCTCGTTAGCGGGCTGAGAGGAAGTAATCGAACTTCGACCCTTTAACCTGATGCGGATAATGCCGTCGTAGGAAGTCATGAGATGAATTTTTACAGGAGATATCCGCAGGGGTATCTCCTGTTTTTTCATATAACAGGAAAATCCGTTGAAATTTCCTGTTATATAAAAAGCCCTACCGGGCGGGATCGCACTGCGGCGGAAGGGAATCATGTCGCAAGCAACCGCGCTCGGCGCGGGAATGTGCCAGGGCACATTCTTTTAAAATTAAATTCTTTGAAAGGGGGAACGTATTCCGCATGTGTGCGGCGAGCTGAGGGGGAGCGCCCTGGGCTTTGTAGGCAGCGATGGGAAGCCGTGTTCCGGCGTGAGAGGATACCAGAGAGTATCGACCGAATTTCATGCAGAAAACGTAAATTGTTCGTAACTGTTCAAGAATATCAAAGAAACAGAACAGTTGCAAATTTTCAAAGAAGGAGAAGAAAAATGAATAAGACAAACACGAAAAAACTGGCGATTGCGGCTGTATTCTGTGCCGTTGCCGTCGTAGGAAGTTTATTTTCCGTTCCGGTGTTCGGAAGCAAGTGTTCCCCGGTACAGCATATGGTAAATATCCTGTGTGCCGTTCTTCTGGGACCGGGCTATGGACTGGGAGCGGCCTTTGCAGCGGCGCTGATCCGAAATCTGTTAGGACTTGGAAGCCTGATGGCATTTCCGGGCAGTATGTTTGGCGCCTTGATCTGCGGACTGGTTTACAAGAAAACGCAGAGTGTGTTCGCAACTTTGATCGGTGAGGTGCTTGGAACGTCCATTCTGGGCGGATTTGCAGCATATCCGGTGGCAGTTTTCCTGATGGGAAAGAGCGCGGCGGGACTGGCTGTCTATGCCTATGTGGTTCCGTTTTTGATCTCGACCGCGGGAGGCGCGATCATAAGCGCGGTTCTGATTTTAAGTTTAAAGAAAGCCAATATTTTAGCAGGAATGCAGGAAGCACTGAGAGAGGAGAAGCCAGCACATGTTTAAAGAAATATTTGATAATGTAAGAGAAAAATGTCCGTTAATCCATAACATCACGAACTACGTGACTGTCAATGACTGTGCCAACGTGGTACTCGCATGCGGCGCGTCCCCGATCATGGCGGATGATAAGGACGAAGTTTCGGATATCCAGACCATCTGCGGCGGACTGAATATCAATATCGGCACATTAAACAGCCGGACCATCGAATCCATGCTGCTTGCCGGAAAGCGGGCAAATGAGCTGGGTCATCCGGTAGTTTTAGACCCGGTAGGCGCCGGTGCGTCGAAACTCAGAACAGAGACCGCCAATCAGCTTTTAAAGGAAGTCAGGTTTACCGTGATCCGCGGGAATATTTCGGAGATTAAGACACTGGCACTTGGAAATGGAACGACGAAGGGCGTGGATGCCGATCTGGCAGACCGGGTGACGAAGGAAAACCTGGACGAGGCGGCAGCTTTTGCGAAGGCATTTGCCGGAAAGATGAACGCGGTCGTTGCGATCACCGGTGCGATCGACATTGTGGCGGATGCGGAGAAGGCATACTGCATTTACAACGGTCGTCCAGAGATGTCTTCCATCACGGGAACCGGCTGTCAGCTCTCGGCTCTGACGGCGGCCTTTGTGACAGCCAACCAGGAACAGCCGCTTGAGGCAGCTGCTGCGGCAGTCTGCGCGATGGGACTGTCCGGGGAGACGGCATACGCCCGCTTAGGTGAACTGGACGGCAATGCGACCTACCGGAATTATATCATTGATGCTATTTATCGCATGAACGGAGAAGCGCTGGAGGCCGGAGCAAAATTTGAAGTAAGATAATAGAACTTTAGTGTCTGTTTTTATAAGAACAGCCGAGAGAAGGAGGAAACGCAGATGAACTGCAGACCGGAAGATATGCTGCTTTACGCGGTGACAGATCGCGCATGGCTGAAGGGGGAAACTCTGGAGAGTCAGGTTGAGAAAGCTTTGAAAGGCGGGGCGACGTTTGTCCAGCTGAGAGAAAAGGAGCTTGACGAGGCGGAGTTTCTGGAGGAGGCAAAGAAGCTTAAAATGCTTTGCAGAAAGTATCAGGTTCCGTTTGTGATCAATGACAACGTGGAGATTGCCCTGGCGGTGGATGCGGACGGCGTCCATGTGGGACAGAGCGATATGGAAGCGGGAAAGGTCCGGGAAAAGCTGGGACCAGATAAGATCATCGGCGTTTCCTGCAAAAATGTAGAACAGGCGCTTCTTGCGAAAAAGCATGGGGCGGATTATTTGGGAGTCGGAGCCATCTATCCGACGGGAACCAAAAAGGACGCCGATGCCGTGACGCCGGGGATGCTTGCCAAGATCTGTCAGGCAGTCGATATTCCGGTTGTTGCGATCGGCGGACTGAATAAAGAACATCTGGAGCTGTTAAAAGGAACAGGTGTGGACGGCATTGCAGTGGTCAGCGCCCTGTTTGCGGCCGATGATATTGAAAAGGCAGCAGAGGAACTGAAGGAAGCTGTAAAAAAGGTTCTGTAAAGATGAAAACGTTGTCATTTTGTCAAAAAATGGCATGAAAAAGTTTATAAGAAAAAGCTCGTGAAAAAAGCTTCATTAAAAAATGGTAAGAAACTTTGCAAAAAGTTTTTTATGGCGGCACATTGGGGGCACCACCTTGTGTCGCCTTATAAAAGTTATTGATGCCTGAAAGGAGTTAATTATGAAGACAGCATTAACAATCGCTGGAAGTGATTGCAGCGGAGGCGCCGGTATCCAGGCCGATTTAAAGACGATGATCGCCAATGGAGTATATGGAATGAGTGCGATCACGGCGCTGACGGCCCAGAACACAACCGGCGTCCAGGGGATTTTTGAGGTAACCCCGGAATTTCTGGAACAGCAGATTGACAGCGTATTTACGGATATCCGTCCGGATGCGGTAAAGATCGGCATGGTTTCTTCAACCGGACTGATCAAGTCGATTGCGAAGAAGCTTTGTGAGTACCAGGCAGAAAACATTGTTGTGGACCCGGTTATGGTGGCGACGAGCGGAGCAAAGTTAATCGGTGACGACGCCATCGACACATTGAAAGAATCGCTTTTTCCATTAGCGGCGGTTCTGACACCGAACATTCCGGAGGCGGAGGTCTTATCGGGAATGAAAATTAAGTCTGCCGACGATATGATTACGGCAGCAAAATGGATCAGTGAAACGTACCATTGTGAGGTTCTCTGCAAGGGCGGACATCAGTTAAATGATGCCAACGATCTTTTATACCGGGACGGCGGATACCGTTGGTTTAACGGAAAACGCATCCACAATTCCAACACCCATGGGACGGGCTGTACCCTGTCCAGCGCGATTGCATCCAATCTGGCGAAGGGCTATGATCTCGACACCGCGGTGGAACGTGCCAAAGCATATATTTCCGGCGCACTGGGAGCAATGCTGGATCTCGGCAAAGGGTCCGGTCCGATGGATCATGGATTTGATTTCCGGGGAAAAGGATTTGCGGAGGAACGCGTATGACAATGACAGAGAGGCTTTTGGAAGCCACAAAGGAGATCTGGGCTGGTTACAATGAAAAACCGTTCGTAAAAGGCATTGCGGACGGCAGTCTGGATCATGATAAATTCAAATATTATATGATACAGGATTATCTGTATCTGATTGATTACACAAAGGTGTTTTCCATCGGGGCGGCAAAATCAACGGATCTCGCATTTATGCGCCTGTTTGCCGGATATACCCACTCGATTCTGGATGGGGAGATGGATATTCACCGTGCTTACATGGAACGTTTGGGGATAACCAGAGAAGAGGCGGAACAGACGCCGGTCGCTCTGGATAACCTTTCTTATACTTCTTATATGCTTCGCATCGCTTATGAGGGGGGCGCGCCGGAGGCAGCAGCAGCGATATTGTCCTGCGCCCTCAGCTATGAATGGATTGCGAAGAAAATCGCAGCAGACAGACCGGATGCCGACAAACATCCATTTTATGGGGAGTGGATCCGGGGATACGCTTCCGAGTCTTACCACAAGGAAAATGAAGTCCTTGTAGAGTGGATGAACCGTCTGGCAGAGGATCTGTCTGAGAAACAAAAGAAACATCTGGTGGATATTTTTGTGGCCTGCTCCCGCTATGAAGCGGCATTCTGGGATATGGCGTGGGAAATGAGGCGGTAAATATGCTTACATTTGACAACGTGCGTTTCCAATATGCGGTAGAGGATTTTTCGATCATTGACCATCTGTCGTTTGAAGTCCAGGATGGGGAGTTTGTGTCCATCATCGGCGCTTCCGGCTGTGGAAAAAGTACGATCTTCCGGCTGGTAAATAAGCTTCTTACCCCGGCTTCCGGTGTGATCCGGGTGGATGGGGAATCGATCGAAACGAAGAAAAATTACTGCGGATATATGCCGCAGCAGGATCTGCTGTTTCCATGGCGCACCGTGCGGGAGAATCTGATGCTTCCGATGGAGATTCAGGGCGGATATTCGAAGGAACAGATGCAGAAAAAAGCGGATGATGCGCTTCAATCGGTTGGACTTGCAGACTGGGGAGATAAGACGCCGAAAGAGCTTTCCGGCGGTATGCGCCAGAGAGCCGCCTTTGCGAGAACGGTTCTGACGGGTTCAGACCTTCTGCTTTTGGATGAGCCGTTTTCAGCCCTGGATTATCTGACAAGACTGTCTATGCGGGAGTGGCTTCTGGAACAGTGGGAGAAGGAGAAAAAGACGGTTCTTTTCATCACGCATGATGTGGAAGAAGCGGTGTTTCTGTCCAGCCGGATTCTCGTGGTGGAACAGTCACCGATCACACATCTGCGCTCCATCGAGGTCCCGGCGGGATATCCGCGATCCCGGGAAGAGCTTCGCAGACCGGAGATTCTGTCCTTAAAGGAAGAACTGATCGGAATGCTTAAGAAGGAGAAGGCGTGATGGAACAGAAAAAAACAAATAAAATGGGAAGCCGGATGAATGCGAATCTTCCAGCCCTGATTCTGGTGGCGGTGCTTCTGTTTACATGGCAGGCAGCGGCTATGGGGATTGATGCGGCCTATATTCTCCCGTCTCCGGTTCAGGTGGTTGTACGGCTGTGGGAACTTCGGGGTCCATTATTTACGGCACATCTGCCGGCGACGATGTCGGTAGTCGTGATTGGACTTTTGATCTCGATCGTGCTGGGCGTGGGACTGGCTGTGCTGATGGATGCCAGTGAGACGGCAAGAAAGGCGCTGTATCCGTTGATCATCGCCTCGCAGACAATCCCGACGACGGCGCTGGCACCGCTGTTTGTCCTCTGGTTTGGCTACACGATCTGGAGCAAGGTGCTGGTAACGGTACTAATTACGTTTTTCCCGATCACGATCACGGTATTTGACGGGTTCCGGTCGGTGAAGACGGAAATGGAAGAACTTTTGTTTACATTTGGCGCGGATAAACGTCAGATCTTTTTGAAATTAAAGATTCCGGCGACGCTTCCGTACTTTTTTTCAGCGATCAAGATGGCGGTACCGCTGTCGATCATCGGAGCGGCGATTGGAGAATGGCTGGGCGCCCAGAGCGGACTCGGATATTTCAGCCGGAGAATGATGACCCAGTTAGATGGAGCCGGTGTATTTGCACCGATTCTGCTCTTATCGGTAGTGGCGATGGCGGCAACGTGGTTTGTCTCGCTGCTTGAAAAGCGGATGATTTTCTGGAGGAATGAGTAGGGAATTGTGATATAGGATGAAATTTTGAAGTATGTGTGCGGATATTGAAAAGTCTGTATTTTTGAAATGTGTGCTGCAGGTCGAAAAAAGTGTATTCACAAAAAGAGCTACTCGTGAAGAAGTCCAGATCGTTGAGATTGGTATGTGAATCCAGCAAGTCATATGCAAAAAAAACTGGAAAACAGATAAGTGATAGGGAAATATAGACGGAAATTTGTAAAACTGAAAGGATATGAGATGAAAAAACGAATGAGAATGGCTGCCGCAGTGATGGCAGCAGTGATGGGAATGATGACACTTGGCGGATGTGGAACGGCCAGCGAAAAGAGTAAGACAGCTGCTCTGACAGAGAGTCAGGCAGAGGGCACGGATGCGAAACAGGCCTCGGAAGATGGAAAAAGTCAGGATCTTAAAGAGATCAATGTGGTTCTTGACTGGTATCCGAATGCGATCCATACCTTTATTTATACGGCGATCGAGCGCGGTTATTATGCGGAAGAAGGACTGGATGTGAAAGTGCGTTTTCCGGCCAATGCGAACGATGCGTTCTCACTGGTAGCGGCTGGAAAGGCGGAGATAGGCATGTACTATCAGCAGGATGTGATCCAGGCGGTTGCCAATCAGGGAACGAAGATCAAATCCATCGGTGCGATCGTGCAGTTCCCGTTAAGTGTCGTTCTTTCTTTAAAGGATAAGAATATCACAGGACCGGAAAATCTGGTTGGAAAGACCGTTGGTTACGGCGGAACAGCACTCAGCGAGGCGGTTGTCAAGAGCATGATGGAATATGTGGGAGCGGATGCATCGGATGTAAACCTGATCGATGTCGGATTTGAACTGATGAGTTCTATGACGACCGGCAATGTGGATGCGACGATCGGATGCCTTGTCAACCATGAGGTTCCGCAGATGGAGGAAGAGGGCTTTGATGTCAACTACTTCATGGCAGATGGATATGGAATTCCGAATTATTATGAGGAAGTATTCCTTGCCAACAACGAAATGATCCAGCAGGAGCCGGAAGTTCTGGAAGGATTCTTACGCGCATCGAAGAAGGGCTTTGAAGACTTTAAGAACGATCCGAATGGCTGCCTGGCAATCCTGATGAATAATCAGAATGAGGAAAACTTCCCTCTGACCCAGAGCGTGGAGGAAAAGTCCTGTGAGACACTTCTGCCGCTCATGGAGAGCGATGAGGTTCCGTTTTTGACCCAGACCGAAGAGTGCTGGCAGGAAAACATCGACTGGATGAGCGAGAGCGGGCTGATCGATAAGAAAGTGGATGTTTCGGATGTGATGGTAAACCTGCAGGAGTAAGAGTCAGAAGTAGTCAGAGACTGGCTGTTTGCGCAGAGCAAGTAAATTTCCGGAACTGGAAATTCTGGTGTTTAACACATATATGCAAGAATGGTAACAGAGTTACTGAGTTACTGGGGCAGATGGAGTCTCAGAATGTTGACAGTCTGCCAGCCAGGATATATAATATTTTCGTAACTGTTCAGTACCTTCACAGTCACGCGCAAAAATCCATTAAAGAAAAAACACCAGAATGGAAGGGGAAACAAATAGATGAAGAAAATTATTTTAACCGGCGATCGTCCTACAGGACGCTTACATGTCGGACATTATGTTGGCTCTCTGAGCGAGAGAGTGAGACTTCAGAACTCCGGCAAGTTCGATGAGATTTATATTATGATTGCCGATGCGCAGGCACTGACGGACAATGCCGATCACCCGGAAAAGGTGCGTAAAAATATTCTGCAGGTTGCCCTGGACTATCTGGCTTGTGGAATTGACCCGGAGAAATCCACCATCTTTATCCAGTCGATGGTGCCGGAGCTGACAGAGCTTACTTTTTACTATATGAACCTGGTTACGGTATCCCGTGTACAGCGAAATCCTACCGTAAAAGCAGAGATTCAGATGCGTAATTTTGAGGCAAGCATCCCGGTTGGATTCTTTACTTATCCGATTAGCCAGGCGGCGGATATCACTGCATTCCGCGCGACGACCGTTCCGGTTGGAGAGGATCAGATGCCGATGTTAGAGCAGTGCAAGGAGATCGTCCATAAATTCAACAGCGTGTACGGCGAGACCCTGACGGAACCGGAGATCCTGCTTCCGTCCAACAAGGCGTGTCTGCGTCTGCCGGGTATCGATGGAAAGGCAAAGATGAGCAAATCGCTTGGAAACTGCATCTACCTCTCTGATTCGGAAGCAGATGTGAAGAAGAAGATCATGTCCATGTTTACAGATCCAAATCACCTGCGTGTCGAGGATCCGGGTAAAGTCGAGGGCAATCCGGTCTTCATCTATCTGGATGCATTCTGCCGTCCGGAGTATTTTGCAGAGTTCCTGCCGGATTACCAGAACCTGGACGAGCTGAAAGCACATTACCAGAGAGGCGGTCTGGGCGATGTGAAGGTGAAGAAATTCTTAAATAACGTTATGCAGGCTGAATTGTCTCCGATCCGTGCGAGACGCCAGGAATGGGAGAAGAGAATCCCGGATGTATTTGACATCCTGAAAGAGGGAAGCAAGGCAGCAGAGGCGAAGGCTGCTGAGACGCTTCGCGATGTGAAGGCTTCAATGCGGATCAATTACTTTGATGATGACAGTCTGATCGATACGATCGAGGACTAAGAGAAAAAGTGGAAATTCAGCGCGGCTTTCTGAAATGCCGGGAGTGTGCTGCCGGAAATGAATTGAATTAAGAAATAGAGAAAAGTCTGTCTTCTGGCATGGGAAAGGTGTCGGGGGACAGACTTTTTTGCGTGATTCCCACTTAAAAACGGTTTACATAGTCCCTAAAATTCGATATAATAATCTGTATTGCGTTATAACGCAAGGCTATATCAAATATGAAATGAAAGAATACTAAGAGGGCTACACATGAGTAAAAACAAACAATGGGCGAGTAAGCTGGGCTTTATTATGGCGACAGCTGGGGCGGCGATTGGATTGGGAAATCTGTGGAAATTTCCATATCTGATGGGAAAGAACGGTGGATTTCCATTTCTGGTTGCGTATCTGTTTTTTATCGTCGTTCTCGGACTGCCGGTTATGATCACGGAAATGTCCCTGGGACGGAAGACGCGGCATGATCCGGTGCAGGCATATGCGGACATTCATCCGCACGCACGGATTGTCGGTATATTCGGCGTACTGGCGGCGTTTATTATTTTGAGTTATTACAGCGTCATCGGCGGCTGGATTTTAAAGTATATTGCCAGCTATGTGACGACGGCGGCAGCGCCGGATTTTAACGCCTTTATCGGCAGCAGCGAGCCGGTGATCTGGCATATTGTATTTATGGCAGCGACTATAGCTGTCTGCTATTTTGGCATCAATGGCATTGAGAAAGCGAGCAAATTGATGATGCCGATGCTTCTGGTTCTGTTATTTGTCATCATTTTCAGAAGCGTGACGCTTCCGGGAGCTTCGAAAGGACTGTTATTTATCTTCCAGCCGGATTTTTCGGCGTTCACGCTTTCTTCTGTCAGCGCGGCACTGGGACAGGTGTTTTATTCCCTGAGTCTCTGTATGGGTATCACGATCACCTACGGAAGCTATCTGAGTGGAAAGGAAAATATTCCAAAAAGCTGTATGATCGTCGGTGGTCTGGACACCGTGATTGCGGTTCTCGCGGGTATCGCGATCTTTCCGGCAGTATTTGCCTTCGGTCTGGAGCCGGGACAGGGACCGGGACTGATTTTCGGCACACTGCCGATGGTATTTGCGAATATTGCGGGGGGAACTTTCTTTGCAATCCTGTTTTTTGCGCTGGTGCTGTTTGCTGCTGTGACCAGTGCCATTGCCCTGTTAGAGGTGGTGGTCTCCTTTGCAGTGGACAGCCTTAAGTGGACCAGGAAAAAGGCTACGGTCATCCTGGGACTCCTGATTTTCCTGACAGGAGTTCCCAGCGCCCTGTCCTTCGGCACCCTGGGGAATGTGACTATCCTCAATTACAGCGTATTTGACTTTGTGGGAATGGTGACAGACAACATCCTCCTTCCATTTGGCGGCCTGGCCATGTGCTATTTTATCGGCTGGAAATGGAATCCCCGGTATCTGGTGGACGAGGTGGAGAAAAACGGCGTCACCTTCAGGCTTAAAAAGCTGTGGATATTCTGTATCCGTTTTCTCACCCCGATTCTGGTGGCGGCAGTTACATTGACGGGATTTGCCAGTATTTATTCTATTGTGCGGGGATAGGAATACACATATGGGTAGAGGAGGTGCGCCCATATGGATAATCAGAAACGGGAAAATCT
>OGXB01001437.1_pt1 | contig 11912 bp, 24 predicted proteins | sample 1576161 | NCBI WGS metagenome assembly OGXB01 (sample SAMEA3541474, study PRJEB24748) | human gut metagenome | biome: human gut; feature: human-associated habitat; material: faeces | place: China | collected 2012
CGAGGCCCTCGAAAAGGACGAAATCATCAAGGGTTACATCAAGTGCCGCACCAAGCCCTAAAATTTTCCCGAAACTGTGCGTAAAGGGGCACACCCGGTCACGGAGCTGTGCACTCTGAACATTTGCTCCCCCCCCCTCACCCTTGCGATTCGTCCACTTCAGACGCAATTTCCCCCCGAAAAGGTTCTCAAAGCAGTACGTCACGCGATATATCGGCCCAGCCATGCTACTCCGCCCGAGTCCCCGTGAAGGGCGGCTGTGCTCCGGCGTCGATATGCACAACCCTTTGAAAAGGCGACCGTTTATCCTGTACCCCGCTGCTGGCGGGCGATAGGCGACCGGGGGGAACGTCGCCGCGTGACTTTCTTACAATCTATCCCCTGCGCTCAATCCATCGTTTGATCATTCCAAGAACGGCGTCGAGGATGGAGCCTCCAGAGTACCCGACCATGCCAACGATAGCCCCAGCCATTGGTGCCGGGATGTCCTGACCGTATAGTGCGAGGATGCACAGCAGCCCGGAAATCCCGGAGCACAGCAGCCCACAAAGGAACTGACGCACGGAACGCACGCCAAAACGAGCAGCTCTAGCAACCCCGCCAAGAAGCGCAATGCCGATGTACGGCCAGGAATAGGCCGTTGCGTCAATCACATGATGCGAGTCCTCAGGAGATAACGGCGTCATCGTGCCTCCTCCACGCTCTTGATCCACAGGAGCAGGTTCCCGGCTTCCCCGGCGGGCAGGTGCACCCACTCGCCGGACTCGGTGAAACGATTTCCGCCGTAGATATACGACCAGTCATTGGTCACGACGGCCCCCGGCGTCAGCGGAGCCGGGCTTGTCGCGGCGGTCGGTTCCGCCACTGTGCCGCACCCACTCGCCGCCAGCGTCATCACGAACAGCAGTGCGATCCGCAGCACGAGCAGCCTCGCGGCGTTCGCCGTACCGTTGGCGAAGCCACAGCTTGAGGAGATCGACGAGCGCAGCGAGGAACTCAAGGACGGCCCGCACATCACTTCCCCGTCACGGCCTTGACTTCGGCCTTCACGGTTTCGGACTTGCCGTCCGCCACGGCGCCCTTGTTCTGTCCGAAGTGCGCGGCAAGGGCATGAGCCCAGCGGTAGAGGACCGCGTATGCTCCAGTCGTCTCCTTGGGAACAGGAAGCCAGATAGTCATGACGGCAGCCACCCCGCATAGGGACATGAGCCCGGCGACTGCGGTGATGATCCACGAGGCTTCGGGATACTGGGCGGCAAGGCTCGTCAACGTCGAAAAGATGAAATCGATCACGGTCTGTTCCATATCTACCACTCCCGTTCCGGACCCATATCGAGGTGCACGAAGTTCTCGTAGTCGCGGTGACCGATGCCACGGAACCCGCACTGCCGGGCCAGCCTGATGAACGCCTCATGCCGCGCTTTCGGCATACGGACATCAAAGGCGAGGGTGAGATGCTGCGAATGCGCGACCCCGCCCACTTCCTTGTTGTGCTTGAAGCAGCGGTGCCCGCAGTTGATGACGAGGGGCTCGCCCCACATGTCGCGGAGCCGCTGGAGCGCGTCCATGCCCTCCTCGTCCACGACGATCTCCCCGCAGCATTTGCAGGCGATCTCCTTCGGGGTGAAGTTTGGCCATTTCCCGGACCAACGGGCTTCGGTATAGTGCATGAAAAACGCTCCTGAGTTTGGTCAGGAGCGTAGCATGGAGGAGAGCGTAGACAATGGGCAATCTGTACACTGTGTACAGACTTCTTTTTAACCACATTGAATTGCGCCTTCATTTGGAGGGATGCCAGCTTTACGACAATCAATGGCCACCAAGCGCACATCCCAGAGGTAACCGCACTGGCATCTGTATGTGAACCTGACTCCAAAAGCATCTGGACGCTTGGTGCGCGAAGAGCGGTATCCACGTTTTCCGCATACTGGGCAGTCTCTGGGATCGCTATTAATCTTCTTCATTGCCCAACCTCGTGCTCCCCGCACCAGAAGCGAAGTGCGGTCACAGCCGTATCAAGGGCTTCGTCGGACATCCGCTCGGGGGATTCGTACTCTACGGCCTTCTCCAGCTCGTGATATTCCGCTCCGATGACGCCAAGAGCCTGATATTTGCCGTAGGCGTGATCAGGCCAAGGATGTTTTTCTCGCGCCTCTTTCATGCGCTTTGCCAGTGCCGCGATCAGGACGCGACCTGCTTCCGCGCTGCCGTTGCCGAGGATGATTTCCGCTTCAAGCTGATTCACGATTTCCCCCACATGTTTCCATCTGCATTCGTACATGCTTGACTCTGTCCTGAACTTCGGCACGCTTGGCGTTGTTGAAACGGTCAACCGTACCGACGAGATACCCGGTAATGCGACGGATGCGCTCAATCTTCACGCCTTGCCCGACCTTGCCGTTCACGACCGGGAACCCGTTCCATGTCAGCCCCGAATCACCTTCACCGATGCCGCTCATACTGCCCCCAGATAGTTTTCGATGGCTTCCCGCGCCGCCGTCCAGCCCTTGCAGACCTCGACGCGGTACCCTGCCCTTCTGAGCCTCGCTATTACGCCCTCTTGTGCTTCAGACACCTTGCCGCCCTTTTGCCGCTTCAGCTCAATCCACAGCCCGTGAAAGCCCTGCCGGGATGCGGCAAGCAGAATGTCCGGCACTCCCGCCATGACGCCTTCGGCCTTCATTCTCGCCCCGGTCACGGCATTGCGTGCCCCGCCGTTAGGGATGGCAAAAAGTAACGCTGGATGGTCACGGTACTGGAGGCTCCACCAGCGGAAGAGGGAAACCTGTTCGGAATGCTCGTCAGGAACCGGGAATTTTTTCAAACGACACCTCTCTGGTTGAAAGACGCCCGGACAAGCTCCGGGGCCGAAGATTTCACAGTACCGTGGGCACATCACAAATCGTTTTCCTGTACCGCAGGACGTCCGGCCCATGCTTCACCCTCGGTAAACTCAGAAAAAGCTTTTTCGAAACGCAAGAACGATGCACCTGTTCCCGTACTGCGGGATTTCCCGACGATGCATTTCACGTCAGGTCTGGCATTAGCCCTGTCCAGATCGCGGGTGTGCAGCAAAAGGATGATGTCCGCGTCCTGCTCAATCGCTCCAGACTCTCTGAGATCGGAAACCCGGGGCTCTCGCTTGCCTTCTTCGCTTGAGCGGTTAAGCTGGGAAAGCAGGAGCACAGGAACTTGCAGATCAAGGGCCATTTGCTTAAAGGCGCGTGACATCTCCGCAACCTCTCGTTCCCTGCTGGTGCTTTTTTCGTCGGGATGCAAAAGCTGGAGATAGTCCACCACGATAAGCCCCAAGTCTTTAATGCCCCGCGCCAGCCTGCGGACTTCGCGGGGGCACATGGGCACAGTTGACTTTTCCACGATGGACAAGGGAAGGGCTTCAAGCTGCCCTATGGCGGCGTCAATGGCTCCACGGATCTGCGGCGTGACGCCCATCCCTTCACGGAAAAACCGTCCGTCGATACGCCCTACGCGGGAGATTAGACGATGCCCAAGGCTTTCGTCGCTCATCTCGCATGAGACAAAGAGCACACCCATTCCGCGCCATGCGGCACTCAACGCCACATTTGCGGCTAAAGCCGTCTTTCCAAGTCCGGGACGAGCGGCAAGGACGATCAATTCCCCCGGCATGAATCCCCCACGCAAAACGCTGTTCAAGCTTTTCCACGGAGTCTGAATTTTGCGCAGCGATTGCGGATTATCGAGCTTTGCCCGAATGCGGCCCATGAGGTTCGACATAGTTACGGCTTCCTGAATCCCTCCCGAAGCTTCAACAAGCTTTCGGGCACGGTCAGCGATGTATTCGGAGTCCACGCCGTAAACCGATGCTTCCGCAGCAATTTCGAGCAATCCGGCATGGAGTTCCGCCCGGCGATGTTCATCGGCAAGCTTTCGGGCCAAACTCTCGGCATGGCCTTTCAGCCCCCACGCGGACGTAGAAAGTTCAGCCATGCGCGCCATATCCGGGGCGGGCCAAAGTTCAGGATCTTTCGCCCAACGCGATTGCATCTGCGTTGCCAACGCTGTGAGATTGGGACGTTGACCGGACTGACGGAGCAAATCGAGAGCCACGGCAAGCGGCGCAGCTTCCGGCGTCACAAAACAACCTGCGGGGCAGATATCGAGTACATCCCCAAGCAAATGGGCATCACGGTTCATGCCCGAGAGAGTCGCGGCAATGACGCTGGACTCAAGCTGTGCACGGGCTTCCGAGGCCATGACGGGCTTTGGCGCGGGAGCATTCTGCCTGCGGGCCATGATGCCGCGTTCAAGCGTCTGAACTGCCATTTCAAGCCACCTCCCGATTGTCGTACTTGCCTTCAATCACGCCCATAAACCCGCTTGGGGACATGAGCTTGTCGAAATCCACCCGGTACACTGTCCCATCTCGAAAAGCCTTTTTGCCAGTGAGAAAATCAGACCGGGAAGCCCTTGCAAACAGCCGCCGAAAGTAATCCAGCCTTTCGGCGGCGGAGGTGTCCCTGTTCAGCATTCGCAGCCTCTCTCCGGCCTCTGTCCATCTGGCCTTCATTGCCCCCTTGCGCTTTGCGTTCACGATTGCAACTCGGGGATGCTCCGGGAAAGCCTCGTGATACAGGCCGACAATGGCGTCATAGGGGCAGGCTGGCGAGGCATGGGCCTGCCGCTTTTCGCCGGGCTGGGAGGCGTCGGCGGCTTCGGCGTCGACAACTACCCCGTCAGGGGTAGTATCTTCTTCTATGCTTGGTTTGGTTTGGTTTGGGGCATTGCTTAACGATGCGTCCAGTATGCTATTAGCATAGTGTAAGCATAGCCCACTTGAATCATTAGCATTGCTATTTTCATTTTTTGGCATACCGGAGGCATTCTTATTGACCCAACGAGCATCGGCAGCCCTGCGCGCACGATCCTTTCGTTCTTCTTCCTTGCTGGCATATTCTTGATGCTCACACCAATCATGCAGCGCATAAACTCCATCCGTCTCGTCTATAAACCGCAGATCCACGAGCGTCTGGCAAAATTCTCCGGGTTCCCCATCCCACTTCGCGGCAATTTCCACATCCTCGCAGTCTATTCCGCTCAACACGCCGTTTGAACGATTTTGAGCCGTCCAAATCCAAAGCCGTTGCAGGCAGATAACCGCACCAACACCAAGACGTCTCTGGAGCTTGACCGTCTTCGGGTGATCGAAAAACTCCACGGAAAGGCGGATGTCATTGTTCATGCCTTCTCCACCTTTTCGAGGCTCGCTATCTTATCGCGCTCGACTTGAATCTTTGCATTGATAGCATCGACAATACGCGCCTTGATTCGGAATAGGCGTTCGACCTTCTTGAGCGATTCAATAATTATCGGATTGACTTTACTCTGCGATTCCATCATAATTACTCCGTCAGTTTAGTTGTTTTGGTTTGGCCCGGTGTTCCCGCATCGGGCCTTTTATTTTTCTTCAAGTTCCACTTCAACAATGCCCGGCCTCTTTTCGCAGGAGTTCAGGCAGAACCGCACATCTTTGACGTAGCCGTTTCTCGTGAACCACGTCGGCACCCCGTACTCTTTCGACCAGTCCGCAAAGCACAGGACGCGGTGCCCGTCGCGGTGAAGCCGCCCGTGAAGGCAGGGGCCCGGCCCTACCAGTCCCATTCCATCCCCCCGGATCTTCTTCCGTGAAATTCGTATGAGGGAAGCCCCTCAGCGTCGGATCCTTTACGCAGCTTTTCCCAGCATTGAGGGCATCTGTAGTCAGTGATCCACCGCCCACAGCTCTTGCCGGCAACCCCCGCGCACAGATGCTTTCCCTTGCGGGGGTCTGCCTTGGCTGCGCTTTTTTTTGCGAGATACGCTTCCCGGCTCAAGCCGCTTTGCGCTGCGCTGGCACAGATGCGGGAGCAAAAACGCGGGTTCTTGCGGTTGAGGGGATTGAACTCCTTTCCGCAGCATTCGCACTTGGCCTCTTTTTTCTGGGTGGCGGCAATCTGGCACTCCTTCGAGCAGTACCTTGCCGAATGCTCGCGGCTGGGAGTCACCTCAAACATCCGGTCGCACTGTTGGCAAATCAGGATCGGCATTCTCCATTCCTCCCTTCATGCTGCACAGCCGTCTCCGTTTCCATCAGGTCGATGATCAGGGCCCCCAACAGCTTTGCCCGCACCTTCTGCGGCGCATTCCTACGTATGGCCCTTTGCAGGTCTGCAAGACGCTCCACATCATCGAGCTGTTCGCCTTCCACGCCCTTGTCAGGTTCCGCACACATCGGAAGAAGCGAAAATCCGAGATCCGCCGCAAGAAGCTGGAGGGCGGACACGTCGCCCGTCTGATGCATGATGAACGCGGCCTGTTCCAGCCCGAGCTTGACGGACGTACGATCGGCGTAGGGATTGAGGACATTGCCGAGACTCGACGGAGCCATATCCATTTCCGCCGCCATTGCCCGGACGCCGCCGGGATACTTCTTCACCGCCGTCTGTACGGCTTCGATAACGTGTTCAAGTGTGGGGATTGTCATCATTTCACCGTTCATCCTGTTTGTGTGCCGCCCTATTCTGGAGGGCATGGAACTTGTTCACCTGCTCATCACCCGACGCGGTCCCGTGTGGCGCGTCCGCATCCTGTCCGGCGGGACCATCAGCTGGAAGTGCTACCGCGCCGAGGACTACCCCACGCCAGAAGCCGTGGCCCGGCGGTGCGCGGAGGGGCTAGTCTCTGGGCATGAAAACGACAAGCATGACGAGCCCCACGGCAACGGCGAGGAAAAAGTTATTCAGCATGGCTCACCTCTTCGAGTTCGGTGGGAGTGCTGGGGGTGGCTGTGAGGGAAAGGCGAGCCATCGCCGCCCGTAGCGCATCAGCGTTCGAGGAAAGCATATCCTGACGCTCTCCGGACAGAACGCGGGTTACGATTACCGGAGTAACCCCGGCTTCAATGGCAAGCTTCCGTGCGGATAGCTTGTGCCGCTCTAAAAAAAATCTGACTTCAGAAGTAATTTTTGCGTTCATGGGTAGAGCATACCTTATGGTATCATTATTGTAAAGTAATGATACCATATGTGGTATAGACTTTTTACTACCAATTGGTATCACTATAACTATGGAAAACTTTTTTGATTCGGTTCTTCGTGCTTTAAAAAAAGCGGTTGAAGACGCTGGCAGTATCCGAAAGCTTGCGGATCTCAGCGGCGTCAACTCGGTAACTTTGTCGCGCTGGATTTCTGGAGAAAGAAACCCTAGCGTTGTTGAAGTATCTAAAGTTTTTGACACTATAGGACTTACATTCAACTGGGGAGCTCTTGATACCCCGTCAAAAGATGTATGTTTCGTTGATGCAAAGATAGCCCCAGCAGGAGAAGACCTTCCCCCTCCCCCGGATGAAGACTATCTCGCCGTTCCGCTGGTTGAAGAGGTCGGCGCGGGGCCCGGCATTATTCCGCAAAATGAACTCATCTCGTGGTTCCTCGTCTGGCGTCACCAGCGGGCCATTCAACACAAGCGCGATCTGATCGCCGTCATGCTCGGAAAGCATTCAACTTCGATGGTTCCCACGCTCAAGCCGCAGGATATTGTGCTGGTGGATAGGCAGGATAAGGACGTGATGAACTTCAAGGGCAGGATCATGCTTGTCCTCGATCCGTTCGACGGTAGCGGGAAAATCAAACGTGTCGCTGCGGAAAACCAGCCGAAGAAAAAGGACTATCGCATCACCTACTATTCGGATAACGCCGCCGAGAATCCTCCAGAGGTCTACAGCCTTATGGAAGACTTCGGGGGGGATTGGACCAAGGCAATCGTCGGGCGCGTCGTCTGGGCGTGGAGTGACGTGAGCTGCAAATGAAAATCCCCGCCGGAGCGGGGAGGAGGGTTATGGATGGAAGATACACAGACCCTAAAAATGTTAATGGACGAACGCAATAATAGTCTTATGGGCTTTTCGTCCGCAATTTCAGCATATGGTGTTGCCGCTATTCGAGGTGCTTTTGTTTTAAATGGTAGTGCCGCTGTTGCAGTTCTGACAAGGCAAGGAGCTCTTGCTCCTGAGAAAGGATGTATCATATTAATTTGTGCTATCGGTGCAGCTCTTGCTGTTTTAAGTGCTGGACTCAGCTTTTTATCCCAATGGTGGACAAAGGAAACATATATTGATTATGCGAATCAAGGTATATTCTCTTTTCAGAAATACCATGTATCAAAAGCGTTTATGACACCTCGATCTGAATGGAAAGCAAGTATATCGTTTTATTCTTCTGCATCGCTGTACCTCGCTTCTGTGGTGTGCTTTATTATTGCTGCGTTTAAGTTCGTAAATATTATGTAAAAGCTGTATTTGCCTATTTTTATGACCTCTATAATCTTTCCAGCAACATAAAAAGAAAATAAGATAAAGCAAGATCATCCCCCCGCCGAAGTAAGCATAAATTTTAAAGTACACCTCCCCTCTCCCCGCCCCTCCCCATGAGGGGCTTTTTTGTGTCCTGCCGGGCGTGTTCGCCGATGCCGTTTGGTGTCGGCGGTTATTGTTTTACTTCATGTGATACCATTTGTAAACTTTATGCTTGACGTTGTGTTTCCATTTGGTATTATGGACTCACGACGAACGGGGAAGGCGAGCGGCGCGGCAACGGCCCGCCGAAAGCTGGAACCGGACGGAGGAAGCCCCAACAAGTACGAGCTCGGCAAGCGCAAGCCTTTGGGAGCGGGAAGCACGCGACGGCAGGAAATGGGGTGATGTGAAGACAGGCCGCGTAGGGTCGGCGGGCCGAGCAAAGGCGCGGAAAGGCGACTGGGCGGCAACATGGGTTCCGAGACAAGCCCGCAACAAAACTCGAGACAACAATTTTCGTATCCCACCGCCAGCGCATGACGTTGGCGGGAAGGATGCGGAAGCATCCAGACTGAGCGGGGCACTGCAAGGCATTGCGTGGCGTGGCATGGCATTGCAAGGCAAGGCAAGGCGAGGCAGCGGTCGTATGAAAGGGACAGCGGATAGGCCGTTGTCCCGAACCATGCGACGATGTGCCAGCATGGGGACGCGCGCCCGGCGGGGATTGGCTCCGCCGGGTTTTGTGGAAAGGAATCAATTTGTGCGCAACGCATACAAAAACTCTATATTTAACTTAACTGTTTATATTTAACATCTAATTGACACAAAACCACTTTTTTTGTTTCTGCTAGCAAGCAGCGGCAAGCTTCTAGGGAAGTTCGGCGGCTACCAACTATTGGAGGCGGTTTTACGGAACCGCAAACGGCGGCAAGCTTCTAAAGAAGTTCGGCGGCTCTACCATAGGCGGTTCTTCGGAGCCGCCTTTTTTCATGTCCAAGGCACGGCTCAACGGTGTAATCACTTCAATGTTTACAGGTTGCGCAAGAACTCAAAAAAGAATCAAAATCCTTTTTGAGCTTTGAGGTTTCGCGCCCAGCTCGAAAACGGCATCACAAGCGCGGCCCGATCCTATCGGGCATCCCTCCCCCTGTTCCCCCGGCGGCGGTCGGCGTTGTTCACGTCCGGGCGCGGCGTCGGGAGCGGGTTCCTCGGGGCTGGTTGTCGAAGAGCCTCCAATCGGTGACAAGTCGTCACCGGTTGCTGTCGTCTTGCTTTTACGATACATAGTTCAGCGAGTCAAGAATTCCGTTAGAAAACACTCGCACCGAACTTGGTATGGTATTCTGTATCCAAAGGAGGTGCGCTATGAAGGATGACAGCATCGTGGATATCGAGAGAAAAGCCATCGCGTATTTGGATAAAATACGTCAAGAAGAGGGCATCACAGAAGCAGAATGGGGAAAACGAGCTTTCCCAGAAGCAAAAAATAGTAGGGTAAAAATAAATTCATTACGCATACCTAGAACAAACACAGGAGAACCTTTGCGGCTTCGTCTGGGGGATTTTTGTGCAATGTGTCATGCTCTAGGGAGGAACCCCGCGCAAGAACTCCTTATCTTATGGGGACAGGCAGACACGATAAACCCTGAATAACGATCTAGGGAGTTCGCTACATTTCAGGCCATCGGCATAATCTGGTGGCCTATTTTTTTGTAAAAATATGTAGCAAAAGAGTTGACGAAAGATATATAGTGTAGCATTCTGTCTTTGCCAACGGAACAGCCGGAGGCAAGGACAGTAGCCCTGCGGGGTTGGCCCCAGAAATCAGGCCGCGCGGCGACCGAGTGCGAAAGCAGGGGAGTAAACCTGAAACTCAGCCCCTCGACACATGCCGGGGAAATGGCTATCTTGGAATGAGAGGTGGGGAATGAACAAGCAAACGATATCGAAACTTGCCGATTTCCTCTTCAACTGCACGGTTGCCAGTATTGCCGTAAGCGTATTTGGAGACAAACCGTGGGGAGCGGCTGTAGGTGTAGTTTCCTTCTTGGGAGCCATAGTCCTCTGCCACTTTCTTGGAGGTGACGAATGACAGGTTGGATCATCTGGTTGGCGGTCATTATTGCCGCAACAGGCTATGGAATTTATTTGGGCACGAGGAAGCGCAAGCACTCCTAACCCGCACAACACGTTGACCGAATCAAGGCGACTCGAAAGAGCCGCCTTTTTTCACGCCTAGCCCCATCGAAAAGCCCGGAACCAACCGGGCTTTTTCATTGGGTTTGGGACGCCAAGCCAAACATCAAAACGAGGGTATTTCCATGTGTTACGGCACGAACTGCGGACGTGAGGGGGCCTTTGGAACCTGCTATCATCCGGAAGACTGCATCATGCGCGCCATTGAGCGCGACGCGGAAGAGAACCTTGCCACACGGCTGGCACGCGACACGGCCCTGAGCCGGGAGCATTTCCCTTGCCCCAACTGCCTTGAGCAGGGCGAACGCCACAGCCTCACCTGTGAAAACGGCCTGTTCACCTGCCCGGAATGCGGCGGGGAATGCGACGCGGCGGAACTCATCGCGCTCTATGATGATATACGCGCCGGGCATGTTTCCGATGCCGAAGTCGTCGGCCTGTGGATTGAAAAGCTCGACGCAAGGAGGGTCGCATGAGCGCCACCATCTTCTGCCCGCACTGCAAGCTCAAGTACGACAAGGCCGTGAGGCTCAGGAGGCACCGCGACTTCTGGATCTGCTCGTCCTGCGCGGAACACTACACCGCCGAAACGCTGGTCACGGCGTGCGAAAACGCCGCACGGTCGTTTCTGGCAAAGGCCAACTACCTTAAAATCATGGCACGGAGGGCGGCGGCATGAAGATCGACATCTGGAAAAGGCCGTGGCTGGCGGTGCTCCTCCTGTTCCTCTGCTTTCTGCTCGTGGGCTATTTTGAGCGGCAGGATCAGGAACTCTTTGAACGAATGGCCCCATTCACGGAGGCAATGCGATGAACTGGACGGACGACGCCTACGGCGAAGAACACGGCCCTTGGACGGACGAGGAACTCATGATCGCGGCGGGCAATGCCGCCTTTGCGCGGAACCGGCGCAAGCACACGGAAACGGAAGAAGGCGGGGAGTAAGTATATGTGCGATACCCATAGCGAACAGATCAATGAACTGGCGAAGGCCCTTGCCGCTGCGCAGGGAGAGCTTGAGCCCGCAGAAAAGAACGCCACGGCAGCCATCGGGGAAAAGGGGAAGCTCTCGCGTAAATACGCTGACTTGACGGCGATGATCGATGCCGTCCGCAAGGTGCTCCCGAAGCACGGCCTTTCCATCGCGCAGATTGTCCTCCCTACTGAGGGAGTCGCGCACGTCAGGACCATGTTGATGCACGAGTCGGGGCAATGGCTGGCATCGGAATGCAGGATGCCATACGACAATACAGGCTCCAAGAACACTGTGCAGTCAATGGGCAGCGCCATCACCTACGCCCGGCGCTATTCCCTTTCGGCGTTGGTCGGCGTGGTGGCCGACGATGATGACGACGGGGAAGGCGCATGGAGGCGGGACGCCGACCGGGAACCGCCCAGACGCAATA
>OGXB01001443.1_pt1 | contig 11854 bp, 12 predicted proteins | sample 1576161 | NCBI WGS metagenome assembly OGXB01 (sample SAMEA3541474, study PRJEB24748) | human gut metagenome | biome: human gut; feature: human-associated habitat; material: faeces | place: China | collected 2012
AGCCAGACTTTCTCTCGCTCTTCCTGCGAAATTTTCTCATTAATAAAATACTTTTTCAGCCTTTGCGTTCCTCCATTTTTGTTAATTGCAAGGACATCTCCGGCATCCGCTACGGCGGCATTCTGCGGGAGGCGCGCGCAGACGGCGCGCGGAAGCAGGCATGAATGCGCCGATCCTCTCGTTTTTTGCGGCGCATGCCCCGCGGCAGGTGCTGCACCGCGGCCGCAGGAGGCGCTTCTTCCGCTGCCCGGCCTGCAGAGCCGTGCAGATCGTCCCGGCAGGCTGCGGCCAGACGAAGATCGTCTGCCGCAAGTGCGGGGAGATATTCTTACGGAGAACCTGAATAATGACGGACCGCCTCGGAACACCCTTCGAAAGGAAGGTGCTCCGGGGCGGTTTTTCTGTAAGAGAGCTTTCAGACAGTTTAGCAAGCAGACGATTCAGTTTCCTGCACTGCGCTGATAGCCCGTTATCAGAATGTACGGGTTTTCCTGCGGGTCTAGCCACAAGAGTGTGTTTACCATATCGGCTTCGGGAAGCCCGATGCAGCCTCCCGTTGCACCCTTGCTGCAATGAAAGAATATTGCACAGCCGCGTTCCGGAATGGTATAGGGAGCAGTGTTAAAACGGATGACACAAGCATATGCATAGGCACTCTGATAGTCTTCCAGATGCTCAACATCATCGCTCCACAGATCGAGGATGGACGGGTCGTCGCGTTCCTGCCACGAATTAAAGTAAATGGAATCTTCGTCACATACCCAATCTGAGCTTGGCGTAACGTCTCGCCATGGCATCTTCAGTCCATCTGGCTTTGGAGAATTTCCGAAAGCCAAACCCAGCGACCAGAGTCCCGCAGGAGATGTGTTGCTCCCGCGTTTGCGTCCGTGCATAATGCCGTTACCTCCAACCCAGCCATGCATCCTGCTCAGACCGGATACAGGCTGCCAGGCTCCGCCCGCCTCCCGCTGATAACACACGGTTTCCGTCTGAATGCCATCCGTCTCCTGTGCTACGACCAGCACCAGTTGGTTACACTCGCGAGAGTCAAGGCCTTCCGGCGTAAGCCCCTCAACTGCCATCCATTTTTCCAACAGCTCCATCTCATTGCAATTCTGATCAGCGGGAAATGTTTCTGCCAGTTCAGGCTGCCATGTAGCCTGCGTGTCTCCCGGCTGCGGCGAAATTGGTACACCGTTTTGATAGAAGGATTCGTCCCAAACGGCGTATGTGCGCTCAGGCTCCGTGGCAATGACCGATGGCGCCTCCGGCATATGGGTGCTGTTCTCGGTATTCTGTGGCTGGGAGGGAACGTTTCCTGCCTCTGTGGCCTCCGTGGGTGCGGTACGGGGTGGAATGCTCTCCTGTTCGATGGTTGGTATATTTCCCTCAATGTCGTGAAGTATATCTGAACAGCAGGCGGAGAGATATATTGACAAAATAGTACAGCATGCACATGGAAAAAGCAGTGCAATAATGCGTTTGCGAAATCCTGCCTTCATCAAATGTAGTAGTAGCCGCCAGTAATATGAGCAGTTGCAAAGCAACTTGCAGAATAGCTGCAATACTGCGCAAGAGGCATATAGGCAGATGTCGTCGAACTCGAATTTGCTGCTATGCAAAAATTACTCACGCCGCGTGAACCAACTGTTCCTGTTGTTCGTGTAACTACCATTGCGTGATCATAGGTTCCACTGTCTACACTTCGCGTGCCAGCTGTGTCCCAGATAATTACATCGCCAACACACGCTTTGGCTAAGCCCAGCCAATAATAGCCTTGTGGACCGGATATAGTATGATCACTGAGCCAGATGATTTTGAGGAAGCCGTTTACATTATCCCATCCCCAATTTAACCAATATTTATCACCATAGTAGGTAGTGTATTGATTTCTGCACCAGACATTTGTAGAATTAGTGCCTGTCCAAGCTGTAGAAACAGCGGGGAATGCAGTTGTCGAAGTACCTGAAGCGCCACATCCAGATAGAAGTCCGGCCCAAACACATTGCGACGCGAAATTTTGGCAATTAGAACTGCTTGCACCAAATAAACTATTAGTTTTATTGTAATATTGCTTGGCGTAATTTACTGCCGCCGTCGAGCTATATGATGTTGTTTGGTATGTTGCTGTGGTTGTAGCTGTGTTATTCGTGTTGGCGGGCTTTTCCATTGTCGAAAAATCATGGTCACCGACAACGGCCAAAGCGGCTGCGTGGGCATCGAATGAGTCATAAACAAACCCGTCTGCTTGTTCATTCGGCATACTTGTCTTTGCTGTGACGATGCCCCAGTTTCCGTTGATTTTTTCCAGTGTCAGATAATAAACACAGTTTAGATAAAATGTATCCGCGAAAGCACCTTCCATTTCATAACAATAATGAACGCCTATTTCCGCGGTGCAAGTATTCCCAGTTAATACGCCCGAGAAATTTTCAAATTCAATACTATCAGAAATGATCTTAAAATCGCAAATATCAGCAATTTCACGCTGGTATTGATTCTGGCTTTCGATATATGCGATCGTGCTGTCAACCTGCTCATTCCGAATAGACTGAACAGTAAACGTAGTGCAGTTGTAATCACTATCTCGTCTGCTGGCATAGATTGAAGAAATAAAAAGCTCACAGGTCGCCTGTATTTCGGCAGCTGTTCCCGCGTTATCAGTCAGACTTGCCCAAGTGCGTTTGTACTCATCTTGTGAGAGTTGTGTCGTGCCTGCAACAGGTATAACTTGATTTTCGTTATGAAGCACAGTCGCATGGTTTGTCTCCGGGTCATAAGAGGCATTTGCTTCAACAGCGGAAGCAGAAAATGCTGTTGCAATGAGCAGAGAAACAATGGACAAGAGGGCAACCACTTTTTTGATTTTTTTCATGACACTTTCTCCTTTCAGAATCTTATCGTTATGAGCAAATGTGCTCAAATTAATGTATGTACGTCTTTATGATGGTAAATTAAATCAATCAGCACTGAACCAAGCAATGGCTATGCGTTAGCACTTTTAGAACCTCAGTAAACGTACTGGATATTTCGATGAATCAGTTATAAAAATCAACTTTTGTATGTTGCATAGCTGGTGTCGGTTATGTATTCAACCGTAGCTGCGGTTAATACAAATTGCGACGTTGCCCGATATTGCCCCACACTATCAAGCGCGACAATGTATTCTTGACTAAAAGATTGGCTCGTAGTAGAATATGTCCAAGTATTATTTGGTGCTGGAATATTCACCCGAATCCACGTACCGCTGACCTTTTTTTCAAGATACGTTGTCACATACGCTGATTTTAATCCGTTTGTCCCGTAACACTTAACGACAACAACTGCTTTTCCGGAGCTACTGATAGAAAGAAGAACCTCCGCCTGTCGAGCATTTGCGTATTGTGGCCGAATGCTATCTGCCCGAAGTGCTTGCACATTATATGATATTGAAATAGTAACAATAATTGCAATTAGAAAACTGAATACACGTTTCATTATTTCACCTCCTATTTCTGTATGGTGTATGCTACGCTTACCATTGCCTCTATTTTCTAAGACAGCTGCTGGGGCAAAAATGATACAACTTTTTCGCTTTTTACATACATTTTGGACAGATGGGTTGCTTGACAGTGTGCGGCGTGCGGGGTATCATGATGAATAGTTGGGAGGTGCGTTTCCTTGCTGATGCTGTATTTTGCCCTGATTGACAGCGAAGCCGACCAGCTTCGCTTTTCCGATATTTACAGCAACTATCAGAAGCAGATGCTGCTTGTGGCGAAGCGTATTCTGCACAGTGATGAAGATGCGGAAGATGCTGTTCAGATCGCATTTCTGGGCATCGCACAAAGGATAAAATCCCTGCCGGTTGATGATAGGCGTTTACGGGCTTATGTACTTACCGCAGCCAAAAACGCTGCACTATCGTTGCTTCCGCAGAAGAAACGGCAGGACAATATGCTTGACATTGATGAGCTTCCAATAGCCTCTGACGAGGATTTGTTTGTGAAGGTTATGCAATCTCAGGACTATGACACATTACTGCGTGCTGCGAGAATGCTGCCCGCTCCATATCGTGAGGTATTGCTGATAATCTGCGTAGAGGGGCAGACTGTAGCTGCATCAGCGGCCATACTGCATCGCAAGCCGGGGACAGTGCGCCAGCAGCTCAATCGCGGGAAAAAACTCCTGATTGATTTTTGTCGGAAGGAGGGAATGTGCTTTGAAGAGCAGGGCTGAAACGCCGTTTGAGCGGGCGCTGATCGATGCGACGCTGGAGGAGTACTCGGATGTACCAGATTGTGAGGATAAAATTGCAATTCAATTGTCGGATCACTTTATCCGAAAGACAGAAAAGCTGAACAGGAAGACAGTATCCAAAGGTTGGAAGTATCAGAATACAGTGTGGAAGCGAGTGGCCCTTATTGCAATCCTTGCGGCAGTATTGGCGGCAAGCGCAATGGCGATTCCGGCAGTCCGTGAAGCAATTATCAAGTTCTTCCTCCATGATGAGGGCACCCATTATGAGGTTTCATTCGACCCAATACAGGCGGCTTCTGCCCCGGATTCTATCGAGACAGTGTATCTCCCAACATATATACCGGATGGATATCAGCAGGAATTCAAAACAGTCAGCATTGCAGCTGTGTCAATCGGCTGGCACAATGCGAACAATTGGTGGATTTGCTTTGATCAAGTCCCCATGCCGGAGGACTACGAGAATGCAACAAGGGGAGGCATTAATTCGGAGGGAGCAACAGCGGAATCAACCGGCATAAATGGATTTGAGGTGATCAAAATTACCGATAATGAGGTCATAACCTACATCTGGACAAATCATGAGTATATGTTTACGCTGATGTGCGAAAAAGAAATCCCGGAATCGGAGATGTTGAAGATATTCTCCAGCGTGCAGGCGGATGATCATGCGATCATTGACGGCATGCAATAGGTGCTTTATTAGAGAATGATTGTTGGAGAGCGACTGCCTCCTTTTTGCGGGAACTTCCGGTGCACTGCTGCGTCTAACCAGCAGAACATCTGCAAAGGAGGAACCACGCATGAAGCTGAAACAACTCATCTGCCTGCTGCTGGCAGCACTGCTGCTCGGGGCCTGCGGCAGTCCCGCCGCTCCGACGGAGGCAACGGAGGAAACAAAGCCGACTGATGCCTGGCTGGACCCGGTTGTTCCGACGGATGCTGCCGAATCGTTGGGAAAGCCGGAGCCGGTCGAGGATCTGACCGTGCCGGATCAGACCACCGCTGTGGGTGGGGCGAATTTTGCACTCGATCTGCTGCGCGGCGCAGCAAAGCCGGATGCCACAACGATCCTCTCACCGTATTCCGCCCTGCTGGCCCTCGGCATGGCCGCAAACGGTGCAGGCGGCCGAACGCTGGAGGAGATGGAATACGCGCTTGGCGCAAGGCTGGAGGATCTGAATGCCTGGCTTGCTTCCTGCCGCGCGGCGGAGGACGGCGAGGTCGTCTCTGCAAATTCGATCTGGACACGGAATGGAACCGTGCAGCTCCTGCCGGAGTTCCGGCAGACCATGGAGCAGAAATACGGCGCGGAGGTCCATGCCGGGGACCTCAGTGTTGCGGCCATCAACGAATGGGTCGATTCTAACACAAAGGGGCGCATCAAAAAGCTCCTGGAGCAGGACGACCCGAGCATCGTGACCTATCTCATCAACGCCATGACATTCGACGCAGAGTGGGCCAGCCCCTATGAGCCGCAGAGCTGCAGCGAGGGCACGTTCCACGCGAGCGACGGCACGGAGCAGACCGTGACCTATCTGTCCGGCGAAGAGCGCGGCTATCTCGAGGTCGCGGGCGCGACGGGCTTTGTAAAGCACTATTCCGGCGGACGCTATTCCTTTGCGGGCCTGCTTCCGGCCGAAGGGAGCACGCCGGAGGAGCTGCTCGAGACGTTGGACGGTGCGACACTGTTGAATGCCCTCTGTGAGCCGCAGGCGAAAAAAGTCTATACGCGCATGCCGAAATTTACCGCTGCGACCACGGCAGAGCTCAAGCCGGTGCTGGAGCGTATGGGCATGCAGGCGGCCTTTACGGACGCTGCGGATTTCTCGCTGCTGTCTGACACGCCTCTGAAGATCGACGCCGTCCAGCAGAAGACCTATCTGCAGGTCGATGAGAGCGGCACGATCGGCGCGGCCGTGACGAGCATACCGATGATGGAGGCAACGGCGGTCCAGACCGAGGAGCCCAAGACGGTCTATCTCACGCGCCCGTATCTCTGCGTGATCTTCGACCATGAGACGCAGAGCATCGTCTTCCTCGGGATTGTGAACCGGGTGGACGGCTGAGTCGGAGGGAAATGGAATGAAGCGAAGCTTACTGGCAGGAGCCCTGCTTACAGTCCTCCTGCTCGGGGCCTGCGGCACGCGCGAACCGGTGACGCTGACGGAAACGGACTGCCGGACTGCCGCCGTAGCGGCGGATTTCTCCATCACGCTGCTGCGGAATGCTGCAAAGCCGGATAAAACGACTCTTCTGTCGCCATATTCCGTGCTGCTGGCCCTCGGCATGACCGCAAACGGCGCGAACAGCGCTACGCTGCAGGAGATGGAGCAGGCCCTCGGCGCAAAGACGGACGACCTGAACCACTGGCTTGCCGCCTGCCGCTTGGCGGAGGACGGCAAGGTCGTCTCGGCCAATTCCCTCTGGACGCGGCAGGAGCTGGAGGTCCGGAAGGAGTTCCGGAAGACGATCCGGAAACAGTATGATGCGGAGCTTCACGAGGGCGAGTTCAGCATGGAAGCTGTGAATGACTGGGTCCGGAAGAACACGAAGGGCCGGATCGAAAAGATTCTGGAGCAGGACGACCCGATGAGTCAGGCATGTCTGGTCAACGCCCTGACATTCGATGCCGAATGGCCCGTGGCCTATACGCCGGAATCCGTCTATGACGGTACGTTTTTCACAAGCGACGGCAGCAGGCAGGTCGTGCCGTTCCTGCACAGCGTGGAGGAGAGCTATTTCGAGCTTGCGGGCGCGGAGGGCTTTGTGCGGCCGTATGCGGGCGGGCGCTATGTGTTTGCGGGCCTTCTGCCTGCCGAGGACACCACACCGGAGAAGCTGCTGCAGGCGCTGGACGGCGAGGCTCTGCTAAACGCCCTCGGCGAGCCGCAGACAGAGGAGGTCCATGTCGCGATCCCAAAGCTCATCGCTGCCACGGACAGGATGCAGCTGAAGGAGCCGCTGCGCGCCATGGGCATGGAGCTGGCGTTTACCGACGCTGCGGATTTCTCCCGCCTTGCAGAGAAGCCGCTGAAGATCGATTCCGTGCAGCACAAGGTTTGGCTGCAGCTCGACGAGCAGGGGACGCAGGCAGCCGCCGTGACGAGCACGCTCATGGCGCCCACTGCAGCGGCAGATATGGAGGAGCCGAAGACCATTGCCCTCACGCGGCCGTTCCTCTTTGTGATCTTCGACCATGAGACACAGAGCATTGTGTTCCTGGGCATTGTGAATCAGGTGTCCTGACGGAACCAAACCCGTGCACGAAAAAGATGTCGTGCACGGGTTGACTTTTTATTTCCACGGTGGTATAACTAGTAATACAAGTTATACAAATCGGAAACGGAGGAAGAACCATGGGGAACAACGGCTTTCCGGAGGGAAAATACATGACGACCGTAAAGGTCGGGCCGAAGGGGCAGATCGTCATCCCGGCCGAGGTGCGCGAAATGTTCGGCATCGAGCCGGGCGACCAGCTTTTGCTGCTGGCCGACACGGAGCAGGGCATCGCCCTGCCGCCCAAGGCGCAGGCCGGGCAGATCTTTGCAGCCATTACGGCGGCAATGCCGAAGAGAAAGGATGACAAAGCATGAATGCCATTGAGACTCATGCTCTGACGCGCCGCTTCGGTGCGCACACGGCCGTGGACGGGCTGGACCTGACCGTCCGGCAGGGCGAGCTGTTTGCCCTGCTGGGCGTGAACGGAGCGGGCAAGACGACGACGCTGCGCATGCTCTCGGGCCTGCTGCAGCCGACGGGCGGCGAGGCGGACATCCTCGGCTTTCGCCTGACGCAGCAGCCGCAGGAGATCAAGCGGCGCATCAATCTCTCCCCGCAGGAGACGGCCGTTGCGCCGAACCTGACGGTGCGGGAGAATCTCGAGCTTATCGCCGGGATCTACGGCGCATCGCGCCGGGAGGCCGCGCAGCGCGCGGCGGAGACGATCGCGGAGTTCCATCTGGGCGAGGTAGAGCGCAGCCGGGCCAAAACGCCCTCCGGCGGCTGGCAGCGGCGGCTTTCCATCGCCATGGCGCTGATCTCGCAGCCGCAGCTCGTGTTTCTGGACGAGCCGACGCTCGGGCTGGATGTGCTGGCGCGGCGGGAGGTGTGGCAGTGCGGATTGCGGGAAGGGATGTAGTAACACAAAAAATGGAAAATACAGGACAGATCCTGTCAGAAGATAAGTTAAATGCAGCCAGAGAACAGCTGGGACTGGACAAACCATTTCTGACCCAGTATTTTGTGTGGCTTGGGAAACTGCTTCATGGAGATATGGGAAACAGCTATGTATCCAGTCTTCCGGTTTTTGATACGTTCATATCGAAGCTTCCGGCAACGCTGCTTCTTACAGTGACATCTATTTTGCTGACCATCATCATATCAATCCCTCTGGGGATTCTGTCAGCAGTGAAACAGAATACGATTATGGATTATCTGATCCGCTTATGCAGCTTTATAGGAAACAGTCTTCCTAATTTTTTTGTATCATTGCTGTTGATGTATTTTCTTGCGATCAGGCTGAGGATTTTTCCGGTTATAGCCAAAGAAGTAAGCTTAAAGAGTGTGGCAATGCCGGCAATCACTCTGGCAATTGCCATGTCAGCCAAGTATCTCCGCCAGGTCCGTGCAACTGTGCTGGATGAATTAAGCAAAGACTATGTGGCAGGAGCGAAAGCAAGAGGAGTAAAGTTTTCTGTCACTCTTTGGAAAAGTATTATGAAGGCTTCGCTGGTAACCATCATTACCTTGCTGATGCTGTCAGTGGGAAATCTGCTGGGAGGAACTGCGATCGTAGAATCGATCTTTATGTGGGATGGAGTTGGAAAGATGGCAGTAGATGCTATCTCCATGCGTGATTATCCTATTATTCAGGCATATGTTATGTGGATGGCAATCATCTATGTTGTGGTAAATCTGCTTACAGATCTGTCATACCGGTTCCTGGATCCGAGAATCCGTCTGGGAGGTGTGAAACAATGAGTGAAAAGCAGAATAAAAATGTGACAGTGCGTGTACAGAAGATTAAGAAAAACCATATAAAACAAAAGCTGGTCTTTTTTCTTATTCTGGCAATAGGGCTTGTGATACTTGCAGTTTTTTCAGAGCATCTCTGTCCATATGACCCTTATGCACAGGATCTGACAAGTGCGCTTCAGCCCCCCAGTCTTCAGCATCCTATGGGAACAGATACATATGGGAGAGATATGCTGTCCAGAGTGATAAGTGGTGCAAGAGCCAGTATTTTCTCTACATTTATTCTGGTTGCGGTGATCTCCGTGCTGGGAACAGCTGTGGGTGTATACTGCGGATATTTTGGCGGAGCTGCAGATACTGTTATGATGAGAATCTCAGATATATGTCTTGCTTTCCCTGGGCTTGTATTTGCCATGGCGATTGCAGCTATTCTTGGGGGAGGCATTCAGAATGCTGTTATAGCACTGGCAGTAGTAAGCTGGCCGAAATATTCACGTATTGCCAGAGGGCAGACTCTGGCATTAAAAGAGGAACCCTATATTCATGCTGCCATACTGGCAGGTGACAGCTCAGGTCAGATTATGCTCAGACATATTCTTCCAAATATGCTGGGCCCTGTTCTGGTAACAGCCATGCTTGATATCGGTACCATGATGATGGAACTTGCAGGTCTGTCATTTCTTGGACTGGGAGCACAGATTCCCATGGCTGAGTGGGGAAGTATGATGAGCAGCGGACGAAGTATGATCCAGACATATCCATGGGTAGTATTATCACCTGGAATTGCAATTTTTATATCTGTGGCAATTTTCAATCTGTTAGGTGATACATTCCGTGACTATCTGGATCCGAAGAACAGTCGTTTATGATAAGTAATATTGAAAACATAAGGAGGAAAGAAAATGAGAGCAAAGAAATTTCTGGCAATGGCAATTGCCCTGGGGCTGGCTGTAGGAGCGACAGCTATGCCAACATTGGCAGCAGACAAAAAGACATTTGTATTTGGTGATACCACCTTTAATGCGGAAAATGAAGAGGCAGATATTAATCCACAAAATACATATGCAGGATGGGCGTGTATCCGTTATGGAGTAGGGGAAACTCTTTTCCGTTATTCCGATACCATGGAAATAGAGCCATGGATCGCAAAAGAGTATAAAAATATTGACGAGCTGACCTGGAAGATCACACTGAATGACGGCGTTGTGTTCTCCAATGGACGTGCCTGTGACGGAGAGGCAGTAAAGGAAAGCCTGGAGGCTCTGGTTGCCAATCATGAGCGTGCAGCAGGAGATCTCTGCATTGATACTATCGAGGCTGACGGAAATACTGTTACCATAAAGACTACAGAACCGAAGCCTGCACTGATCAATTATCTCAGTGATCCTTACGGATGCATTATTGATATGCAGGCAGGTGTCAGTGATGATGGGATTGTAATCGGTACAGGTCCTTATGTGGCAACTGAACTGGTGACAGATGATCATGTTAATCTTGTAAAGAATGAAAACTACTGGAACGGAGATGTGAATGTGGATGAGATCACTGTCCGTACAATCTCTGACGGTGATACACTGGCAATGGCTCTTCAGGCAGGGGAAATTAATGCTGCCTATGGTATGGCATATGCAAGCTATCCCTTATTTGAAAATGATGATTTTACATTTACCAGCACAGCTACAAGCCGTGCATTCTATGCGTGGATGAACTTTGAAAGTCCTGTAACATCTGACCCGGCAGTGCGTAAAGCAATTGCCATGGGTATTGATAAGGACAGCTTTGTGTCTGTGCTTCTGAATGGATATGGATATCCTGCAGTCGGTGTTTTCCCGGATACCTTCTCTTTTGGCGGACAGAATCTGACAACAGAGAGCTATGATCCTGATGGGGCGAAAAAGGTTTTGGAAGAAGCAGGATGGGTGGATTCCGATGGTGACGGTATCCGGGAAAAAGACGGACAGAAACTGGAGATCCGCTGGCTTACTTATCCCAGCCGTCAGGAGCTTCCGCTTCTTGCAGAGTCTGCACAGGCAACCTTAAAAGAAATCGGTATGGATGTTCAGATAAATTGTACCTCTGATAATAATACTATCCGTAAAGACCCTACATTATGGGATGTATATGCAAGTGCCATGGTAACTGCACCTACAGGAGATCCGGAGTATTTCTTTACTTCCTGTACACTGGATGAATCTGCAAGCAATAACGGACATTATCACAGTGATAAACTGGAAGATCTGGAAAAACAGATGAAGCAAGAATTCGACGCAGATAAGCGTTCAGATCTGGCGATTCAGATGCAGCAGACAATCCTGGATGACAATGCCTATGTATTCTGCTCTTACCTGAGAATGAGTATGATCATGCAGTCTAATGTAACAGGACTGACTGCACATCCATGTGATTATTATGAACTGACAGCGGATTTGGATATCAACTAAACTGTAACAATAAATGAAGAATATGTGAACGATGATATTTCAGGGGCAAAAGATATTTTGCCCCTGATTTGGTAAGTATTAACAAGGATGGTTTACAGAAATGGATAGAAAAATACTGACCTACGATTCCGTAGAGATATCATTTGGCGGGAAAGCGGTGGTTCATGATGTGAGCTTCTCCCTTGAGCATGGAGAGATAC
>OGXB01001452.1_pt1 | contig 11781 bp, 16 predicted proteins | sample 1576161 | NCBI WGS metagenome assembly OGXB01 (sample SAMEA3541474, study PRJEB24748) | human gut metagenome | biome: human gut; feature: human-associated habitat; material: faeces | place: China | collected 2012
GGGTCAACGACCTCTATTATAACGGCAAGAAGGTCTGCGGTATCCTGACGGAAGCCGGGGCCGACCTCGAGAGCGGCCAGCTGGAATGGCTGGTGGTGGGCATCGGCCTGAACCTGACCTCCCGCCCGGAGGACTGGCCCGAGGAGCTGCGGCCCATCGCGGGCAGTCTCTACCCCGGCGGGCCTGCACCGGTGAGCCGGGCGGCACTGGCCGGGGCCATCGCTCGGGAGCTGCTGGGCCTCTGTCCGGACTTCGACTGTCTGGACGCACCGACCGTTACGGAAACACTGCCGCTGCCCGCGCCATTCTGCCCTTTCAGGTTTGGGGTGGTGATAGATCCGTTTTTGTCGGTGATGGTGAGCCTGTACTCCGTGCCTGTGTTGCTTACGACTGAAACAGTGGGGCTCACGCCGTCCGCCCCGTTTGCGCCGTGTGGGCCCGGCGTGCCTTCGGCTGAAATGCCGGTATCCGTATCGCCGGTCATCCAGTGCTTCGTGGCGCTGTCGATATGGGGCGTGATGCCGGGCTGGCCGGGTGTGCCCGGCGCACCTGCTTCACCCGGCTCCCCCTTTTGGCCAGCGGCGGAAACGCCGGTATCCTGGGAGCCGAGAAACCAGTTGCCGTTTGCCCCAATGTGGGGTGTGATGCCGTCCCGCGGGGAAGAGAGCGGTGTGTCAGCGGCGGATTCCTCCCCGGAAACGGCAGATTGGAAGCTAAGGCGAGCCCGGGGCGATTTGCAAAGCAGCACTTCCTCACCGTTCTTTTCACGGCAGCCCTCCACATTGAAAAAGAGGCCTTGCGCATCCGTTAAATCGTGCCAGAGCTTGCAATAAATCAGGTTGCCGGAGCGGTATGCGCGGTCGCCCTCCGTGGCTTCTGTGATCCGATTGGTTAAAATGCGCTCCTCGTTGCCATACCGGCAGAAGGCGAGGCGATAATATTCAATTTCAGAAGCCCCCATTTCCTCCGGCAGGCTGATGATGAGCTGTGTCATCAGGTGTTCGCCCCGCCGGCCGGCCAATGTGCCATCCGGATAGGAAACGGATTGGTTGGTGAAATCAATGCGTACGGTTCGCATGATGCGTTCATCCTTTCATGTTTATGGAATGGGGGAATTGCTATGCCTGCGGCTCGGAAATATTCGGAGATGCCGGTTGCTGGGCAAGCGCTTCCAGCTCGGCGAATGCGCCGCGTAGCTGCGCCATGCGCTCCCGGCAGGCTTTGAGCTGCCTGCTCAAATTCGATTTTTGAAGCGTCAGGCTGTTATATTCCTGCTGGAGTTCCGCCTTGCGGCGGGTAAGATATTCTTGCATAGTATATTTCCTCCACTTGGTTATTCTTTCGTTTCGCTCCACCAGCGTTCGTCTGTTCCCGGCTCTGTGGTGTTGCCGTCGATTTGTGAGGTATATTGTTTGCCGTTGTGCGTCACCTTGTCGCCGGTGTTGTAAGCGTCATGCGCGCCGGAGGGCCGCACCCAGGCGGGCCATTCGTCCGGCGTGACCTGCGTCCAGAGGGTGGGCGCGGCGCTGGGCCAATTGTCCTCCCGATCCCAGCAATCCGCATTTGCGCGGTAAAGGTTCCCCTCATGGCGGCGCACGCTGCGCGCGGGGATCAGGCCGCCATCCCCGCACAGCGGATCAAAAACCGATAAATAATCCCCGGATGAAAGCAGCTCATCCGGGGCGCTTTGCGCAAGGGCGATATAGCTTGCCCGCATGGCGCGGGCTTCGTCGATGATGCTCATGCGTTTTCTCCTCCCATCAGGATATTGGTTGCGGCGGCGAGCTCGGCATAGGAGGGGGTGGGCAAGTCTTCCTCCACGTCGTCTATGCAGTCCGCAAATTTTTCAGCGATTTCAGGATAGGAATCCGCGTCCTGCGCCTTCATTTTAATCTCCTCGTAGATCATGCGGAGGATGTCGGGAACGCTGCCACCGAGGGGCATGTCCGTAATTCCGACGTAATAATCGTCAAGCCGCAAATCCCCTTCAGAAGCTTTCTTGTTTGCGTAGGCTGATATTAGATAGGCCACCTTCTTGTCGGCGTAAAGGTATTCTAGATTGCTGATGCGGAGATAAGCGTTTTGTACATTCAGGCCGCGAAAATGATAACCTGGTTTGATGAGTGCCAATGTAATGCCTCCTTATGGATTGTGCCAGCCGCTTTTATCGATATATCCGCATAGCTGGCCACTGATATAAAATTTAATTGGCGCGCCGTTAATGGAGCGGATATTTGTGTTGTTTCCGTATAAGGCCGCTCCGCTATCGTCTACTCTAAATTTTTCGGTTCCGCCTAAACACAAAGATATGCTACCTCCGGATTTGGAGTAGATCTCTGTGTTGCCAGACTGATTCCCGTTTCCAACGATCGTGTGATTGGATGTGGATTTTCCGATCATCGGCTGCGAAACATCACCTGTTGTCCTGCCATATATAGTTTTACTATTTTCCAGCCTAACACTATCAGATGCCATTATGTATCCATCTAACTCAATTCCATCCGGAGCGCTAATAGAAGCAACTGCACCTGTTGTGCCCATTGATTTGGGTCCGCCAAGATATAACTCTGCTGCTGTGCTTCCGTTCTCGCTTAAAGACCTGATATAAAACGCACGCCGTCCTCCAACCTGAACCTGTTCAAGTGTGCCAAGTTTGACCGGCCTTGCGTAAAAAAGTTCAGTTCCCGATTTATCTCTGAATGATAACGAAGACGTATATAGCGTATTGTTTAAATTATATGATTCCGCATACATATCTGCATAATTTCCCTCAACCTTTAAATTGCCATTAACTCCATTTGAGCCGCCTAATAGTAAGGTGCCAGATTTGATTCTAGACGCGTTTAAGTACCCAGCGGTGATATTTGTCGCATTAATATACAGCTTCCCATCACTGCCGAGCCACATCCCGTCCGCCTGCGTGGGGGAGAGGGTGTTGACGAGATAGGAGCGGTCTTCCGGGGCGGGCGTCCAGTCGGTGGCTTTTGATCCTTTTTCGAGCTTCATGTGTTCGTATTTTAGGCTGTTTCCAGCCGTGCTTCCGGCAACGCCTGCATAGATTAATAAGCTCAAGGCGGCGCTGCTGGGTGGCGGGGTAAACGAGATTTGCTGCTTGCTATTGGACACATTTAAATACATCGTTTGAATGAGTTTTGCGTTATTTATATCATAGATCAAAACGGATACCTTGGTTGCGCTTCCCGAAATGACGGAAATTTTTCCTACGCTAAACGTGTATTGCGTATTTTCTAAGCCTGTGTATAGGTTGTTATAATACCAATCACTCGTGGAATTGGCAGTTAAAGTTCTTGATACACTGTCCTTAATATAATTCCGGCTTCCAATTTGCAGCCCATTGATCCCGCTCGTCAAATCCCCCTGCGTCGCCACCTGGTTCCCCGTGATGCTTAGGCTTTTGACGTTGAGGGAGACGTCGCCCTGTGGGGATATTTTCAGGGTTTCCGTCCCGGATGCATTGGTAACAGTTAGCCCCCGCACATCGAGATAATCCGCAGTCAGCTTGTAGACGTGGAGTACGTTGAGGATTGCAATGCCGTCCTTGGTCACTCCGTATTGCCAGACGGGCTCCCCATCGTTCCATCCGCTATCAGTCCACGCATATCCCCCGGCGTTTCGGGTGTAAATGTACTGAGAATCTTCAAGCGTAGGTTTATCGTGCCAGTAAGCGGTAACGGACATGTCGGGGTTTACGGTTGTCGTGCTATAAAGCCCCATGCTGTTTGCCATTGTTTCGTTGAGTTCCAAAGCGGCTTTTTGCATGGTGGACAACTTGCGGTTGGTCTGCGCCTTCATACGCTCTAAAATGGCCCGTTCTTTTGATGTAAGGGGTGCAGAGGTTGCGTAGCCATTTCGCTGCGTGGTCTCGCCTTTGGCAGCTATGGCAGATGCTCCATTTAATTTAATCGTGTGATCTGTAATAATTGAGACATGCTCCACGCCATCCTTATCCTCATAGATAATTTTATCAAGCGGCCACAGGTGAGGATATCCCATCGTCGTGCAGGTGTAAGGACGGTATGTAAAGCCATCTATTTTGGCGCGCAGTGCATCACATAGATTTTGTAAATTGTCTTGCGCAAGAAGGTTTCCTTCAATGTTCAACGCATATACATCGTTGCCCGACTGATAAACTGTCCCCGTTTCATCATTTGCCACGATTTGCATGCCTGTAATTGTGATATCGTTTTCTTGCATATCGGAGGTAAAACGGTCTGAGGGCGATATTCGGGTTGTCGTATCCGCATACCATGTCAATCTGAGTTTCCCATCCCAATCAATCCAAGCGCAAGTACCGGCCAATTCCGCAATCCATTCAACAACCTGTCTATAAGTCAATCCGTCCGATTCGGGGCGTTTCGGAGGCGAATACGTTGCGTTTATAAGGCTACCCGATGTTGTTGCTAGAGGTACGCCGCATTTCAAGCATGCGTCAGAAAGGACCTGGTACATAGATGCCGGATAGGCCGTAGTTGTATCATACGACCGGTTGAATCTAGCCATGCGGTCGAGCGCAGTAATTGAGATAGTAGACAGTTTGCGGGGCTGCTCGTCGATTGTAAAGTATCCTATGGGGATATATTCAACTCCGCTTCCAACAGGGACAGAAAAACGTACAAACAGCTCCGCGCCCTCAAAAACGAACCCGTCAAACCGCCCATCATAGTTTTGCAGTGTGGCCTTGAACTCGGAAGCTATCGCGGTACCGATCTCTATTTTCTCCCCAGCCACGCAGCGCCGGGTTATTGTGATATCCCCCACAAAATCAGATTCCGTTAAATTCAATTCCCCACCTGTTCCATTAACGTGAATAGAAATCCCTTGTGGCGCGTCTGATTGCAGTACCGCAAGGGCTTCCGACGAAATGTTATACAAAATATCACTTCCCGCTTCGTTTGATGATGGAAAACTCTAAGCTTTCCCATTTATCTAATTCGCTGTTGTACATTGGCGACGTGCGGTCGCTCACGTAAAACTCAGACGTAAGAAAATCCCCTGCTTTTGCATCCAGATATTCAAGCCTGATATATTCTTTATCAAATTGTTTCAGCAGCCGCGAAAGTTCAGAGGTGGTAAGAAACTCCCATCCAACGTTTAGAGAAACTGTTTGCCCCACTTTTCCTTTGTGCATCACCGTATCTTCTGTACGCCCTGCGTCAGATTTTGAAACATCACTGAGAATGTATTCATATTTTGAGGGACATTTTACTTTTTGACCGTCTACCAATCTGATAGGATTATCTCCGGGAGTAAACATTTTTTCTCCTGCCCTTCGTGTATATAAAAAGCGCCTACCCCGGTGGGATAAACGCTTTCGTTGTTTTATCTATGCCTGCGCGGCTGTCAACACCGGAGGTACACGCTCCAATATCTTATACATTGCGGTTTCGTTTTTGATCCAGTCCCCAATCTCCTGCTGATGCACGATAACCGGCATGCGGCTGTGAATTTCCTGAACAGACTGGTTTGCATCCGTGGTGAGGATCACATACCTTCGCTCATTGCCGTAATCATTGTAAATTCCGGCCATATACAATAATGACTTCCCAGATTCACGAAACAAGTACTTTTGTTTCCTCGCGTCTTTTGTCCACTCGAAAAATCCTGTGCTCGGTATCACACACCGGCGTGTAAGCAAACTCTCGCGAAATGTCTTTTTATCCAGCGCCGTTTCCGCGCGGGCGTTGATAATAACGCCGCTTTTGCTGCGGAAGTTGGGAAATCCCCACACCGCCACATCCGGTAGTATATTGTCTTGGTCAGCCAGCAACACCGGCGCGGGATTTGTGGGGTAAATTTCACCGGTTTTGAACTCTGCGTCCGGATGCCGCCGCGTGATTGCATTCACGATATCCCGTATTTCCTGCTCGTCGATTGATATTGTGTATCTTCCGCACATCTGCTTCACTTCCCTTCTACAAACCAGCGGTTTTCCTCCAGGAAAAGGTTGGTTTCCGTCCGGCCGATCCGGACACGATAGCGAATTCCAGCGCCGCCCGCTTTGAGCGACGCGGCTTTCCGCACATCCTTAATTTGATCGATCTCATAATGCGTGCCATCCTCCCAAGTGATTACCTTGGGTTGGGCATAACCGGTAGGCGTCATCTCAGCCAATACACTGACGTATACCTTGCGCCTGATATCCTGCATCCCTATCATCCCTCACTGGTTTATAAATATCCCACCGGATGAATGGTATGGTCTTCATAGGGATTAAATTGCGTCAAGGTCTTATCTTTTAATAATGTCGCCCTTTGTACCGCGAAATTCCCGAAGCGCTGCTTTAGGCCGTCAACCGCCCTGTCCAGCGCCTCCAGCTTTTCGCGCTTGCCTTCATCCGTATAGAAATCCAACTGCGTACAAATGCTGTCATGCTCAAAGTCTGTCACGCTTACGCCGATACTGCGAATCGGCCGATCCCATCGATAGTTTGCCTTGAAGAGCTCCATTGCTTTTCGAGCGATTTCGCTGCCGATGTTGGTATAATACGCTACCTTGCCCTGCCGCGTGAAGGAAGCAAGTGCATTATCTCTCACGGAGATGCAGACCGTCCGGCCCTTAAAGCCGAGTTCCCGCATCCGGCGCGCCACGCTCTCCGCTAACACATAATAGACTAGCTTCACATCCTCATCGGTTTCAAGATCACGCGGGGTGGTCGTGCTGTTGCCTACTGATTTAATGACTATCTCGCTGCCATAGGGGCTGACCGGGGATTGATCGTTACCAAGCGCAAACTGTTTGAGGATCAAGCCGATTTTGCCGAATATCCCATGCAGGGTACTGTCCGGGGCGGTTGCAAGCTCTCCGATGGTGTAAATGCCGTAATTTCGAAGCTTACGCATCGTTGCCGCGCCGACGTAGAGCAGGTCGGATGCCGGCAGTGGATAGACAATTGCCTTGTAGTTGCTTTTTGACAGCACCGTCAGGCCGTGCGGTTTGCGGTAGTCGCTGCCCAACTTCGCCGTTACTTTGTTCCAGCTCGCGCCGATGCTGACCGTAATACCGAGTTCTTTCCAGATGCGCTGTTGTATCTCTTTTGCCAGCGTCTCGCTACGTCCAAACAAGCCCTCGCTGCCAGTTACGTCGATCCAGCACTCATCAATGCCAAATGGCTCTAACTGGTTCGTATACTCCAGCAGGATTTCCCGCACCAGACGGGAGAATCGGACATACAGTGGAAAATTCGGCGGAAAGATGATAAGGCCGGGGCATTTCCGTTTGGCCTGCCAGATGGCTTCCCCGGTCTTGACCCCGTATTGCTTGGCAATTTCATTTTTCGTCAGGACGATGCCGTGACGCTGTTCCGGATCCCCTCCAACGACAACTGGTTTGTCTCTGGCTTCCGGATGATGCAAACACTCCACAGATGCATAAAATTTGTCACAGTCGACATGCATGATTGAGCGTTCCATTGTTCGCCTCCGCAAGAACGTTTGTTCTAGTATATGATAGTTCCGCGAAGCTGATTCGTCAAGCGAGAAGTTTTTCCAGCGGTGGAACTTTACAAATTCTTCCTTTTGTCGTGATCTTCTGGGGGTGAATGGTTTAAAATTATGATACCATCTTAAATGGTTGCTTTTTGGTGAAAAATATGGTATTTTGGATAAAATAATTCATATGGGGTGGTTTTGAATGACATGTCCAAAATGCGGTTCTGAAAATGTGCTGGTAACCAGCGAGCAAACCAGCGCAAAGACCAGCGGAAAAGGGGCGGGGTGCCTGTGGTCAATTGGACGCTGGTGTTTGATTATTTGTACCTGTGGGCTTTGGCTTCTCGTCGGAAAGCACAAAGGGAAAGGGAAAACCAAAATTAAAAACAGTACCGTTGCTATTTGTCAAAACTGCGGCAACAAGTGGAGCGTTTAAGTGCTCATCGAGGCCTCCTCAATTTTGAGGAGGCCTCTTTTCTTTCATCCCACTTCCGACACCGGCATGTACGTCGGCTTTCCGTGCGTCATCACATCGAATTCCAGCGGGGCCACATCTGTGCTTTCTCCGCCGCCGATCGCGGTTACGCTGACCACTGCGTCGAACGCAAGCTTCGCGCCGGAAGGGAATTCCCACTCGAATTTCGTATCGCAATCCGTGCCGGATTTCCATGCGAGGCCTGCAACATAATCGTTACCGGGATCACCAGGGCACAGCTTGCCGGAGAGGGATACCGTCAGCGCTTTGCCGGTCGTCATGCGCTTCATCCAGCCCTCCGCATCCATCGGTGTCCATTCCTGCACGCTGCCGTCGATCGAGACGGAGAAGCTCGTCATTTCCGCGATGGGCACCATTTCCTCTGTGGTGCTGGACCGCCCGGATTTGCTGATCTTAAATTTATTGTCAAAGACCGGAAAAACACCTGTTTTCGGCATCAAACATCATTCCTTTCTGTAGCATATCTTTAGGTTGATCACATACTCATACACTTTTTTCACATCCCGTCCGACTGGAACCGGGGCGGCACCAGGATCGACGAAAACCACCTGTATGCCGCCCATCTCGATATGAGACAGGCCATAGAGCTTTTCATACAGCTCTATGGCTTTCTTTTCCGCCGCAGAGGGGTTCGTCGTCCAGTGGACGAGCAGTGTCACATATTTGTAAGCGTACCGAGTGTAGGCCTCACCGCCGATGCAGATGCGCTGGCCGCCGGATGCGCAGTTATCGTTATACACGCCTACACACCGGTCATAGTTTGCGTCGATCGCGCCGACGGTCACGCGGCCTTCCAGCTCTGCATCCTGCTGGAGCAGCCATCCGGCGACCTGTTCAAGGGTCAGGGTCACAGCTTTGCCTCCTCTTTATATAACTCAGCAAATTTATCCTGTGCGAAGGTCTCACGCCTGCCACCAGGCTGCCAAGGCTCCAACCAGAGGCCGCCAGCGTTGGGGTTGTTGACGGTCTGGAAGTTGTACTCTGGATGATAGTACAGGCGGCGGGCCTGCGGGGCGTCTGTTGTGAGCAGGGACACGATTTTGCCATCGGAACGAAAGGTTTCGGCGAAAGTAGAGTTGTTTTGCATGTCTCCGCTGTCATAAGGCATGACCTGCTCTTTGACAACATCTGACCTCAATTCATCCACCGTTTCCTCCACCGCGCGCAGAACTGCCTTTTCTAACTTTTCGATCGCTGCATAGTCAAGTTCGATTCGGATGCCGTCCATCAGACCAACTCCAGTTGCGTATAATTTACCGTGCCGTCCGGGTTCCGCGCGCGGGATGCGCTGTAGATCACCCGGACGGTTTCTGCCCCGGCACCGCGGATAACCACCTCGCCAGCGATATCCCGGCCCGGTGCAATATCGCCGGGGATCAACGCGCAGGCATTGAGCTGGATGAACTGCCGTTCGGCGTTCATGACCTGCCGGGATCTCTCGGAGTAATTGCATTTGCCTTCAAAAACGGTCTCTTGTTTCGGCGTACCGTCGAGATTCAGGCCCGTTTGCAGCTGCACGGTGATCGGTGTGCAGCAGGCCTGCGACGGCACGAGCTGCGGCCATTTCAAGCGCGTCACCCCCAATCCAGCCCACGGTAGGTGAGCCCCGATTGCTGCAAGAGCGCATAAATGCTGCGCAGGGTACTGACGCCATCCTGCTGTACCAACATGGATTTATCCCACGACATGGATACCCCGTTGATCGCATAAGAGGAGAGCGGATTGCTGAGCAACTCGCCATATTCGCGCAAAAAATCCGCCTGTAAGCAGACAGCCCTTGTCACAAGCTCCTTCTGCCGCTCCGCCAGTCGATCAAATCCTTGACCGATAATCCGGTTGAAGGTCAAGCTATCAATGTCATACTCGGCGGATTCCAAATTTTGCTGCGTTGCGTCTCCTTCCGGGCAGATACGCATGTAGTCATCTATCGTAACATAACGCATCCTTGCATCAATCCTTCTGCTCTTTTACCTTTTTCAAGGCCTCCTGTGCGGTTTTGAGCTGCTTTTTCAGGGCGGTGTTCTCGTTGGCCACCGTCTGGAATTTGTCGTAAGGCACGGTTTTGCCTGCGCCATGCCGCACGAGTTTTCCGCTGTCGTCGAGGATGTCAAAGCCCTCCTTGACATAACGTTCCTGCTGCGTCTGATCGATCGTATAGACCTTGTTTCCCTTTGTTGCCTTCATTTTAGTCCCTCCTTCAAGCGCCCACGGCTTCCGCGTTCATGGCGACGCCTGCAACCTTGTTTTCGATCAAGAATAGGTCGCCGTAGTTGCGGTTCTGATAGAGGTAGCCATCGGCTGTACGGCTATCCGTGCCAGGCGTAAACAGTTTGATATAGCTGTATTTATCCCGGCAGATGACCGCCGACGGGTGCAGGAGGATAAAGTTAATCTGCTTCGCGTCGGATGCAGGGACGCAGCCAGTAGTAAAGTCATACTTCGTCTTCATGCGGGCGGCGGGTACCATTTTGATCTGCACATCGTCGAGGCTGTGCACCTGGCGATTGATCCCGCCGGCGGAGGATACGCTCATCACGCGCTGGATGCCTTCGGCTTCTTTGATGATCTTGCGCGCTGTGGGCGTTGCGTAAATGATGCGGCCTTCTTCCGGTACGCCGGCCTCGTCCATTTTCGCCATATATTCATCAAACATTTCAAGGATGACCTGTTTGGTGAGCGCCGTAGAATCTGGCGTTGTGCCATATTCCAACAATTCGGTGTGCAACTTGGAAAATCGATAGGAATCCTTCTCGGGGATCGCCTGTTCCTCCTCAAAGGTCGTCTGGATGTTGGCGACAGATAAAACGAGGTTTGTTTCGTCAATATCCATCGGATCAATGAAAAATTCCACGTCTCGGTCATGGGCGAGCTTTTTCGGCTCCCAATCGTTGGACATGGTGCCGGCATTAAATCCAGCGGTACGGGTGTGATCCTTATACCCGCTCAGGGACATGCGAGGCAATTTGATTGTCTGTGCATTAATAAACTGCACGCCAGGATTGCTTTTGGTAAGCGCATCGGAGCACAGCTCCCGCGCATACTTCTGCGCGAGCTGGCGCGCAAAGGTTTCGGCGTAATCGTATGCAGCCATTGGTCATCATCCTTCCTATTTTGTGTTGTTTCCGAAGATCGCGGCGAGCGCATCGTCATCGGTCTTTGGCTGATTTTCGCTCCCTCCAGCTCCTACCCGGAATCCGCCGGAATTGTTCTTCTGGTCGTCCTGCTTTTTCCATTCGGGATGGCGCTTGAGGACTTCCTTCAACGCTTCTGCAACGGCGTCCTCGTCGAGTTCATCCCCCGATTTTTCGACAGCATGCATGGCAAGCAGCACTGCGTCCTCCACTGCTTCGGGTTTTACACCCTCCTTGTATGCGGCAAGCTGCGCGCGGGTTTCGACAATCTCCCGATGGAGGGCAGCGCTGTTGTCCTCGGCAGGCTCACCCTCGCCCTCTGCGTGAGAAGCTGACGGAGGGGCAGCGGGTGGCTGCTGGGCCTGCTTCTGCTTTTTGAGCCAGTCCTTTTCTGCGCGTTTTAGACGCGTGTTGATCAGAGCGTCAAGCTCCTCCTGTGTTTTTGGCAGATTGGGCTCTGTCCCTCCACCGGGAGGATCGGCCGGGGGCGGAATCTGGTTGTTCGGGTTTTTGTCGGGATTCTCTTGGGGAGCCGGTTCCGCAAACAACTGGAGCTGCGGCCTCAAAAAGGTTTTGCTGTTCTGTACGGTGGTTCTCAACATTGCATATCGCTCCTTTTATAGCCTGTCGGCTGTTATCCTTGCAGAGTTTTACGCCTTGCAGCACGTTTTGGGCATAAAAATGACCCGCATTTCTGCGGGCAAAT
>OGXB01001454.1_pt1 | contig 11775 bp, 9 predicted proteins | sample 1576161 | NCBI WGS metagenome assembly OGXB01 (sample SAMEA3541474, study PRJEB24748) | human gut metagenome | biome: human gut; feature: human-associated habitat; material: faeces | place: China | collected 2012
AGGCGAATCTTAGTGCGCCTGATCCCAGTTTTCGCCACTCCCCACTTCCACCAGCCAGTCTGTTTGCCAGGTACATAACTAATTTCTTTCCATCTTTTGAAAAAATAACATCATTTGAAACCTTGTAATACTTGTTATTTTTCGAAATAGAAACCTTCTTTAATTTTGGAAAGCACTGATTTAATTTTTCTTCAATGCAATTGCCCCAATCATGTGAATATGGCTTTACAAAATCGGAAGAAAATTCAATTTTTTCAATGCCCGTTTTATCCGCTGATTTCAAATAATCCCCGCCTGTAATTTTGTCATCCAGTTTGTCTCCTGTATCCGGCTTTGTCTTAAACGCAACATACTTGACTCCCTTTGCAAATTTCAAAACCTTCGCATTCTTAAACTGTGCGAGTTTTCGCATATCTACTGTTACACACTGTAATTCCGCAGTATTGCCTGAATTTGCTTTTCCCTCAATAACAACCGTACTCTGCCCCTTATAATCACTGTCGTTACTTCCCGTATATGTAAATTCAGCGCTTGTATTCTCCTGTGCAAAAGCTCGCGCTCCCGGCATGATAACCGACACCGCCAAACCAAAAGTTACTAATGTTCTAATTATTTTTTTCATACTTAGACCTCCTATTTGTAATTTATTCGCTGCCTCTATGTAAACAATACGATTTAGGCAGCGAATAAGTTGCATTTTTATTTAACATATGAAAAACTTGCTATGTTAAGTGCATCAAAAACAGCTTTATTGCTTTGATATGTATTTGAATTAACTGCATTTGCCATGGAAGAAATACTTGCCATTTTGAATTTATTTTTATGTATCGATGATGGAACAGCAAAATCTGCCACATAACCACGGTCATAAGAGTTCTTTTTTATTCGCGCAATTAATTTATTTGCTACATGCTTAGCAGCATTCAAACGTTCACTTCCCGCATAATCCCCAGATGTAACATGACCTTGTTTATCAGTCAATCTTGTATTATTAAATACAGCAGAGTGTGCAAATGAGTCTGTTGCTGTGTGTATTGCCATTCCATACAAAATGAGTGCTTTATTTCTTTGACTAATAGTATATTTCTCTAATACCTGTTTCCATGACAACTTTCCAACGCCTCCACCAATTGCATTCGCCAAGGCCTTATAATCCGCGGAATTAATCCAATTTCCCTGAGCTGGATCTGCATAATTCTTTTGTGTTGCATAAACCACTGCCATCTTTGATAGCATGACATAACAAGCAATATAATTCACATAAACATTTTTATCTGTTGTTATATGGGCATGATATCCATGAAACTGAGGATGCGCTCCTTTTCCATTAAGTCCTGTTGACGCACTGTCTTGTAATGTTGCTCCCTTTTTCAACACCTTCAGATCATCACCTGTTAATTTTGTCGCAAAACTTAAATGTGTATTTCCTTCCCATCTTCCCTCAACAATATCAACGTCATCAAAAGTTTCTAAATCATGTTCATTAACAGAATCAATCTCTAAATTATCGGATACATTCTGTGATTTTTTCAATTCTTCATACTGTTTTTTTAATTCATCATAATGACTAAGCGCATACTGAAGATCTACAATACCATTTCCGTATTTTGTTTCATCTCCCAATTTCTTAGCTGTAACACAAAGCAAATACTTAATAAAATCCGCAGATACATTCTTATCCTGTTGCCATAAAACAGATGCAATTCCCGTCACATGAGGTGCAGCCATACTAGTTCCACCAGAAGCCATAACTCCTTCAAATGCTGAAGTTGATAAAATCTGTTCTCCCGGTGCTACAAGATCAAGCATATTTCCGATAGAACTTGCTTCACTCACCTTTCCGTCCGGACCAATTGAACCAACTGCAATTGTCTCTTTAAACGCAGCCGGATATTCAATTTTACCACCATTTCCAGCAGCAGTTACAATCAAAATTCCATTCTGTTTAGCTCTTTTTACTGCTTCATGCAATGCAGAAGAGTATGAACTAACCCCTAAACTCATATTAATAATATTAACTTGCTTTTCAACCGCCCAATCAATTGCTTGAATCACTCGACTGATAGGCGCTTGATTATTTCTATCCAGTACTTTAGCCGAATACAGTTCTACATTATCGTTAATTCCTGTAATACCTACCTGATTATCTTTTGCAGCAATAATTCCGGCAACACTCGTTCCATGACCGCTTCCATCTTCATATACAACAGAAACTTTATCTTCATCCGGAACAAAATTTTTTCGTTCAGCAACTTGAATATCATCCGAATAATCAATTCCGGAATCAATAATTGCTACCTTTATTTTATCCTTTACTACAGTTTCCGTTTCTTCATTTGCATGAATCATTTTCAAATTCCATTGCTCGTCTGTCAAGTCGAAATTCGTTTTTTTCCCAAAGCCATGCATGACCTTATCTTTCTCAACAACAAGATTCTTTTCCTTTTCATTTAACTCTTTTGCTTCTTGCGTCGTCAAATAAATCGTTGATACACTATCTGTATTTTCTACTGCAGATGTTTCTGCAATTGAATATTTATGCTCAACCTCATCCAATTTCTCTTCTGAAGATGCCTGAATCATATAAATCTGTTTCTTTTCACCCTGTTCTTTTGCTTTTACATTATTCATGTTACCTGAAACATTACCAATCAAAAGTGCTAATGAAAGCCCTAGTGATAATGACGTGGATAATACTTTTTTGTTTTTCATTTTACACGTTCTCCTTTTTCCTTTACAATATTCTATCTGTATAATATAATTAACTTGTGACTTTATGTATGCGTTCTTTTCGATATTCCACTACCATATGAAAAGAGGCGGTTCGGAAGCTGCGGTCAACGAGCCGAGTGTCGGCGGTTTCAACTCCATGCAGGCGCTTTCCACGCGCAACGACGATCCCACGCACGCTTCGCGTCCTTTCGACAAGGACCGCGACGGATTCGTGATCGGCGAAGGCGCCGGCGCCCTGATTTTCGAGGAGTACGAGCATGCCAAGGCGCGCGGTGCGAGGATTTACTGCGAAGTCGTCGGCAGCGGCTGTTCGGCCGACGCCTACCACTTCACGGCTCCCCATCCCGAAGGAAAGGGCGCCATGAAATCGATGCGCGACGCCATCAAGGACGCCGGCATCAAACCCGAAGATATTGACTACGTGAACGTTCACGGTACTTCGACTCCCGCGGGCGACATTCCCGAACTGAAGGCAGTCGCCGGCGTGCTGGGCGATCACGTCTACAACATCAATATCTCTTCCACCAAGTCGATGACGGGACACCTGCTGGGTGCCGCCGGAGCCGCCGAGGCGCTGGCCTGCATCTTCGCCATTACGCACGGCGTGGTTCCCCCGACCATCAACTGCGAGAATCTCGATCCGGAGATCGACCCGAACCTGAACCTGACGCTGAACAAGGCGCAGAAGCGCGACGTGAAATGCGCGCTGAGCAATACGTTCGGTTTCGGCGGTCACAACTCCTCGATCATTTTCCGTAAACTCTAACGTTTTAAACCGTCCGGGCCGTGTTTGATTTCATACTGCGCCCCCTTAGAAGGAACTTCGGGCGGGATAAGGCGTATTACAGAATTATCGATGACATGTTCGGGTTCATCCCGAACAACATCGAGCTTTACAAGCTGGCTTTGATTCACAAGTCAGCTTCTTTGGTTTTGGAGGACGGCCGCGCTATCAACAACGAGCGGCTCGAATTTCTGGGCGACGCCGTCATCGAGGCGGTCACCTCCGACTACCTTTTTATCGAGTATCCCGACCGGGACGAGGGGTTCCTTACGCAGCTGCGGTCGAAAATCGTCTCCCGCCAGTCGCTCAACGTGCTGGCCGTGAATATCGGGCTGGACCGTCACGTCATTTCGAACGGCAGCACCAGCGTCACGCAGAAACATATCTACGGCGACGCTTTCGAGGCCATGATCGGAGCGGTCTACCTCGATCAGGGCTATGAATTCGTGAACCGGCTGCTCATCAACCGGATTTATTTCAGACACCTGAGTCTCGACGAGCTGACCGAATCGGAGACCGACTTCAAGAGCCGGCTGATCGAGTGGTGCCAGAAAAACCGTCACAAGATCGCTTTCCGCACCGGTTACGACAAGGAGTATTCGGCGAACCATCCGGTTTTCTACTCCACGGTGCTGGTCGACGGCATGGAGGTCGGCCACGGGTCCGGCGATTCGAAGAAGGAGGCCGAGCAGCATGCGGCTTTTTCGGTGGCGCAGTACATGAGCGACGAGCAGTGCGCCACGCTGCTGGACCGGGTGGACAGGCTGACGCAATAACTTTTGGTTATTTCCCGTGCGGCTGTATTGCGTGTGGTCTCTGCCGGAGGCCGCCGGACGCATGGCGGGATAGCTTCCCTATAACATTTCCGAATGAAGACGATAGCCGATAAGATGGCGGCGCGTGGTGTCGATGCGCTGACCGACCGGGAACTGCTCTCCCTGCTTACCGAGGATGAACAGAGCGCCGAAGCGCTGCTTGCCGCTTACGGCGGATCGCTTGCGCGTATCGGCTCGGAGGAGGCCGCCCGTCTGAGGATGATCGGCGGTCTGGGACTCCGGCGCGCCCGCATGCTGCTCGCCGCGGCCGAACTCGGCCGCCGCATCACCGCTGCGCGCGCCGCCGAAACCGACGTCGTCTCGTCGAGCGACGACGTGGTGCGGCTCTTCCGCCCGCAGCTCGAAACGCTCTCGCATGAAGAGTGCTGGGCCGTTTACCTCACCTCTTCGAACCGGATCATCGAACGTCAGCGGGTAAGTCAGGGCGGCGTGCAGGGCACGGTCGTCGATCACCGGCTGATTATCAAACGGGCTTTGGAACTGCTTGCCACACAGCTTATCCTGATTCACAACCACCCTTCCGGCGCCGCCGAAGCCAGTCCGCAGGACAAGGTGCTGACCGAACGGATCGCGCAGGCGGCCGCGTTGTTCGACATCCGGCTGCTGGATCATATCATCATCGCCCGCGAAGGAGATTTCTCGTTCCTGCGCGAGGGGCTGATTTCGTGACGCATTATTTGTCTCTTCCGATACTGCCGCACAACGCTATTATGGCGACGGCAATGAGCGCAATCAGAAGTTTTACGATTCCCGTCATTGGTTGATTTGGGTCTTATCACCTGTTGCCGGACACAAAAGCGCGGACCTGTTTCCACATCCGCAAGTGGGGTATTGGACGACCCGTAAGGTAGAATGATGGAATATGCCCGCGCTGAAAAACAGCGAGAGCATCAACCTTTGTTCCTTACCTTACGCGAAAGTGTCCAATTTTCACCTGCAAGAAAAAAGCCGATGCGCTTTTTATGTCTCGTATGTCGGCCGCCCTCGCAGGCCGCCGTGACAAATATAGAAATAAAATCGCAACAGAACGGCTTAATTTCCATTTATTTTGTACTTTTGTAATTCGGAAAATAATTTAAAAACCAAATACGATGACACAGGAAGAACTCTTCAAAAAGCTGATCGCCCACTGCAAGGAATACGGATTCGTATTCCCGTCGAGCGAAATCTACGACGGTCTGGCTGCGGTGTACGACTACGGACAGAACGGCGTGGAGTTGAAAAACAACATCAAGCGCTATTGGTGGGATTCGATGGTCAAGCTGCATGAGAATATCGTGGGCATCGACGCCGCGATCTTCATGCACCCCCGTACGTGGGAGGCTTCGGGACATGTCGGCGCGTTCAACGACCCGCTGATCGACAACAAGGACTCGAAGAAGCGTTACCGTGCCGACGTGCTGATCGAAGACTGGCTCGCCAAGCAGGACGAGAAGATCGAGAAGGAGGTGGAGAAGGCCCGCAAGCGTTTCGGAGAGACTTTCGACGAAGCCAAGTACCGCGAAACTTCGCCCCGTGTTGCCGAGACGGCCGCCCGGCGCGACGAGATGCACAAGCGTTTCGTCGAGGCGCAGAACAGCGGCGATCTGGGCGAGCTGCGCCAGATCATCGTGGACTGCGAAATCGTCTGCCCGATTTCGGGTACGCGCAACTGGACCGAGGTGCGTCAGTTCAACCTGATGTTCTCGACCCAGATGGGCTCCACGGCCGAGGGCGCCAATACGATCTACCTCCGTCCCGAAACGGCGCAGGGCATCTTCGTGAATTTCCTGAACGTGCAGAAAACCGGACGCATGAAACTGCCGTTCGGTATCGCACAGATCGGCAAGGCGTTCCGCAACGAGATCGTCGCCCGTCAGTTCATCTTCCGCATGCGCGAGTTCGAGCAGATGGAGATGCAGTTCTTCGTGCGCCCCGGCGAGGAGATGAAGTGGTGGCAGGCATGGAAGGAAACCCGTATGGCATGGCACCGCGCGCTGGGCTTCGGCGACGACCGCTACCGTTTCCACGACCATGAGAAGCTGGCGCACTATGCCAACGCCGCGACCGACATCGAGTACAACTTCCCGTTCGGCTTCAAGGAGGTCGAAGGCATTCACTCCCGCACGGACTTCGACTTGGGCAACCACCAGAAGTTCTCAGGCCGCAAGATCCAGTACTTCGATCCCGAAACGGGCGAGAGCTATGTACCCTACGTGGTCGAGACGTCGATCGGCGTGGACCGCATGTTCCTGCAGGTGATGTCTGCGGCTTATACCGAGGAGCAGCTCGAAGGCGGCGACTCGCGCGTCGTGCTGCGTCTGCCTGCGGCGCTGGCCCCCGTGAAGGTCGCCGTTCTGCCGCTGGTGAAAAAGGACGGCATGCCCGAAGTGGCGCAGAAGATCGTGGACCTCTTGAAATACGATTACAACGTCGTTTACGACGAGAAGGATTCCGTCGGCAAGCGTTACCGCCGTCAGGACGCCGTCGGCACGCCGTTCTGCGTGACCGTGGACGGTCAGACGCTCGAAGACAACACCGTGACGGTGCGTCACCGCGACACCATGCAGCAGGAGCGCGTTGCGATCGACAAGCTGCCCGCGCTGGTCGAGGAGGAGTGCTCCTACCGCAAGCTCTTCCGGAAGCTGAATCTGTAATCGCTGATCCGTGGGCCGCATCCTCGCCATAGATTACGGTACGAAGCGCACGGGAATCGCCGTGAGCGATCCCCTGCGGCTGATCGCCGGGGGACTCGAAACCGTCGAGACGAAGGGACTCGAAGCGTGGCTGGCAAAATATTTCGCCGCGGAGGACGTTACTACGATAGTGGTGGGTAAGCCGACGCAGATGGACGGCACGCCCTCCGAAACGTGGCGTTTCGTCGAGCCGCTGGCAGCACGGCTGCGCAGGGCCTATCCCGATAAGGAGGTGGTCTTTCACGACGAGCGTTTTACCTCGGTGCTGGCGCACCGCACGATGCTCGAAAGCGGTATCGGCAAGATGGCCCGGCGCAACAAGGCGTTGGTGGACAAGATTTCCGCCACGATTATTTTACAAAGTTATATGGAGTTTAACAAATGATTTATCCGATTGTCATATACGGGAACGAGGTGCTTCGCAAACAGTGCGAGGAGATTGCGCCCGACTATCCCGAAGTGAAAAAACTTGTCGAGGACATGTTCCTGACGCTCGGCGAAGCCGAAGGCGTCGGACTGGCCGCGCCGCAGATCGGCAAGGCCATTCGTCTGTTCATCGTCGATTGCACGCCGTGGGGCGAGGACGATCCCGAATGCGCCGACTACAAGCGTGCCTTTATCAACCCCGAAATCTACGCATTTTCGGAGGAGAAGAAGACCTACAACGAGGGATGTCTCTCGTTTCCGGGCATCCATGCCGATGTGCCTCGTTCGCTGGCCATCAGGATGCGTTATCTCGACGAAAACTTCGTCGAGCACGACGAGGAGTTCCACGGCCTGAAGGCGTGGGTCATCCAGCACGAATACGACCATATCGAAGGCGTGGTCTTCACGGACCGCATCTCGCCGCTGCGCCGCAATCTGCTGAAAGGCAAGCTGCTGAACCTTGCCAAGGGAAAGTACCGCGCGGCCTACAAGACCAGATGATCTCCGGCGTTGTGCCGTACCGCATGAAAAAGCGGATCCCGACATCGGGATCCGCTTTTTGCATGTGTTATGCAGGTGCGTTTGTCAGAATCTGTACGCGGCGCCGACGTATACCACCAACGGGTTCGAACGGTCGCTGTCAAACATAGGCTCGTACTTGAGACCTGCGGAGATGTTCCAGCGGTGGGCGACGTTGAAGTCGAAACCTGCGCCGACACTCATGCCGACCGCCCAGTCCTTGATGTCATTGGCCACGATACCTACCTGCGGGAATACGCCCCACCAGTCGGCGATCTGGAATACGTAGTGTGCGTCGAAGTTGATGTCTACGGAGCTGTCTTTTTCCGTCAGTACATAGATCGACGGCTCGATGCGCCAGTGCGAATTGAAGCTGTAGCGGTAGTAGGCGCCGATACCGACCGAGGCGTCGTCCGTGTTGGTGTAGAAGTTGACACGCGGACCCACCGCACTGCGGTAATTGGAGGGCGTGCCGCGGTAATTGCCGGCCTGAGCCGCATTGTTGTTGTAGGTCTGAGCCGCGTTGCGGTAGTTGTTTGTCTGAGCTGCATTGCGGTAGGTGTTGGTCTGTGTGTTGCGGTAGGTGTTGTCCTGAGCGGACGCTGCCCAAGCAAACAATGCCGCAACCGAGATGAGAAGAATTTTTTTCATAATTTTCAGTTAAATTTTATGTATTAATAAGTGGTTGTCAGTCATTTAATTCATATCTCCGGATTCGGAAAGCTTCCCGAACCGCCTTTCTTCCATTGCCTTAACGGCGTGCAACACTCGTGCCGCGATCGGTTGCCGCCGGAATTTGTGTGCGACCGGAGGATGAAAAAACGTCCCGTGCCGGAGGGCTGCGAAGTTCTCCGGAAGGGTTTTCAGGTCGCGGAATCCGGCCGGTTTGCTGTGTTTTACGGCGGATGGGCCGTGCGTGCGGTTCTGTTTGGGGGACTTTTGGCCGGGTGTTGAAAAATGTACGGCTCTCCGCCGCTGCAGCTCGTCGTCTCCGCTGCCGTCGCTGCCGTCGTTGCCGTCGTTGCCGTCTCCGTTGTTGCCTCCGCTGTCGTCGCTGCCGCTGTCGCAGCAGTCACCGTCGCTCGCCGCATTGTTGTACGTTGGCTTTCGTGGCGGGCGGCAGCAGGTTGCGGCGTTCGCGGCGGGACATGAAAAATCCCGGAGACCTCGTCGAGATCTCCGGGATACGTTTTCCGGGTTGCGCCGGATTAGAACTTGTAGGTTGCGCCGATATTGATGAGAATCGGATTCTTGTGGTACTCAGCGGTCTGGATCATCCACTTGAAGCCTGCCGAGAGGTCCCAGTTGCGGGCTACCGAGAAGTCGGCGCCGCCGCCCAGATTGATGCCGCACGACCATCCGCCGATATCGTTGGCGCTCAGACCCGCCTGCGGATAGATATGCCAGTCCGGGGCGATATTGAAGAGGTACTGCACGTCGGCGCTGATGTCCACCGAGCAGAATTTCTTGCAGATGGCCATGATGCCCGACTCCATGCGCCAGTTGTCGGTGAAGCTGTAGCGTCCGCTGGCTCCGATGCCGAAGATGGCGCCGTCGGCGCCTGTATTGGTATATACGCCGATTTTGGGTCCTACTGCCCAATTGCCCGGAGTTTGTGCTGATACGGTTGTCACTGCGAATAATGCGACGATTGCCGCAAAAAACATCTTCTTCATGTTCTGTTATTTTAATTCAACAAAAAAGTTGCGTGTTATACTGTTTGCCGATAGCAAATATACAAAACTTATCCGCTTTCGCCAAACATATTCAACGAACCGGACTTTTTTTCCGCTGAAAACGAAAGCCTGCGGCTTTCATGCCGCAGGCTTTCGTTTTCGGATATTCCGGCCGTAACCGGAGGAACGCTATTTCTCGTTGAGCGCGGCGTGTGCGGCCGCCAGACGTGCGATGGGCACGCGGAACGGCGAGCAGCTCACGTAGTTCAGCCCTGCGTAGTGGCAGAACTCGACCGACGAAGGTTCGCCGCCGTGTTCGCCGCAGATGCCGCACTTGAGTTTTTCGCGGGTCGAACGGCCCTTGAAAACGGCTTCGCGGATCAGCTGGCCCACGCCGTTGCGGTCGAGGATCTGGAACGGGTCGTTCTTGAGGATGCCCTTTTCGAGGTAAACGGGCAGGAACTTGCCGATGTCGTCGCGCGAGAAGCCCAGCGTCATCTGCGTCAGGTCGTTGGTGCCGAACGAGAAGAACTCGGCAACCTCGGCGATCTGGTTGGCCGTCACGGCGGCGCGCGGAACCTCGATCATCGTGCCGACCATGTAGTCGATCTTGTCGTTACGCTCGGAGAACACCTGCTCGGCCGTCGCGTCGATGATGCCTTTCTGGTAGCGCAGCTCCTTGTGGTTGCCTACGAGCGGAACCATGATCTCGACGTGTACCGGAATGCCCTGCGCCTTGACGTTCATGGCGGCCTCGATGATGGCGCGCGCCTGCATCTCGGTGATTTCGGGGTAGGTGTTGCCCAGACGGCAGCCGCGGTGTCCCAGCATCGGGTTGAACTCGGCCAGCGACTCGACTTTGGCGACGATTTTCTGGAGGGGTACGTTCATCTCCTTGGCCATCTCCTGCTGTCCCTTCTCGTCGTGCGGCACGAACTCGTGCAGGGGCGGGTCGAGAAGACGTACGGTCACGGGGAATCCGTTCATGGCCTTGAACAGACCCTCGAAGTCGCCGCGCTGGATCGGCAGCAGCTTGGCCAGCGCCACGCGGCGTCCGGCTTCGTCGTCGGCCAGAATCATCTCGCGGATGGCCTTGATGCGGTCGCCTTCGAAGAACATGTGCTCCGTGCGGCAGAGACCGATACCCTCGGCGCCGAATGCGAATGCCTGCAGGGCGTCCTTGGGAGTGTCGGCGTTGGCGCGCACCTTCAGCACGGCGTATTTGCCCGCAAGCTCCATCAGCTGGCCGAAATCGCCGCTCAGGTCGGCGGCCATCGTGGCTACCTGACCCAGATAAACCTCTCCCGTCGAGCCGTTGAGCGAAATCCAGTCGCCCTCCTTCACGGTGAAGCCGTTCACGCGGATCGTGCGGGTTTTATAGTCGATCTCCAGCTCGCCGGCGCCCGATACGCAGCATTTGCCCATGCCGCGTGCGACGACGGCCGCGTGCGACGTCATGCCGCCGCGTGCGGTCAGGATACCTGCCGCGTCGAGCATGCCCTTGAGGTCCTCAGGCGAAGTCTCGATGCGGACGAGGATCGCTTTCTGGCCCGACTCTGCGAGGATCTTCTCGGCGTCTTCGGCGAAGAACACCACCGGACCCGTAGCGGCTCCCGGCGATGCGGGCAGACCCTTGGTGATGACCTGCGCATTGGCGATGGCCTTCTTGTCGAATACGGGGTGCAGCAGCTCGTCGAGTTTGGCCGGCTCGCAGCGCAGCACGGCGGTGCGCTCGTCGATCAGACCTTCGCGGAGCATGTCCATCGCGATCTTGACCATGGCGGCGCCGGTGCGCTTGCCGTTGCGGCACTGGAGCATCCACAACTTGCCGTCCTGAATCGTGAATTCGATGTCCTGCATGTCCTTGAAGTACTGTTCCAAGTGGCGCTGAATCTCGTCCAGCTCCTTGTAAACCGTCGGCATGACCTCTTCGAGCGAAGGGTATTTCGTGCGGCGCTCCTCCTCGGAGACGTTCTGGGCCACGGCCCAGCGCTTCGAGCCTTCGATGGTGATCTGCTGCGGGGTGCGGATGCCGGCCACGACGTCCTCGCCCTGCGCGTTGATCAGGTACTCGCCGTTGAAGAGGTTTTCACCCGTCGCGGCGTCGCGCGAGAAGGCTACGCCCG
>OGXB01001456.1_pt1 | contig 11739 bp, 10 predicted proteins | sample 1576161 | NCBI WGS metagenome assembly OGXB01 (sample SAMEA3541474, study PRJEB24748) | human gut metagenome | biome: human gut; feature: human-associated habitat; material: faeces | place: China | collected 2012
GTCTTGGTAGGTGTCTTTGCGTAAAATCAAGCATTCTTGGGCCGCAGGCGTGGACCATGATCTTGCAGGGCTTCAGCGCCTCCATCATCTGCAGATCATAGGGTTTGACAAACTCTTCCCACTCCTCCTTGGTCATGTAGGTGGAACGGGACAGGCCGGTGGCACCGTAGAACACACCGTACAGACCTGCATCCTCGATGAGGTGCTTAGAATAATCGGCCATCGTATCGGTGATGTTCTGCAGGGTCTTGTGGATCAGCTCCGGCTGCTCGTGCATCAGGGTCATCATCAGGTCGTCACGACTTGCGGCGCGGTAACGGCCAATGGGGTTGACGGCGCACAGCTTCTGCAGGACGCTGGTGGGACACATCATAGTCTGGAACATGGGGATGTCCTCGTTCAGACCAGCCTTCATCTTCTGAATGACCTCGATCTGCTCTGCAAACACACCCTGATCGCCCGGCAGCACCGTGATCTTTTCCAGATCCGCCACACCGCCAATGGCATCTGATACTCTTCTGCGCAGCGTCTTGCTACATTAAAGATCCTCTCTTTATCTGCAACTGAACTGCCGCCAAATTTCTTAACTACCAGCATAATTTCCTCCTACAGTTCCTGCATTTTTATACTTCTTCTTCTACTCTTATCATATGCAGAATTTCCGGATAAGCTTTTGCTTTTTCCTCATAATCTCCCTCGGTCATCACCGGTGTGACAAAACCGAATTCTCCATTGACCCCTGCCTCTACAAATCTTACTTCACCAAAATCATTGCCGATTCGTTCTTTGAACGCATCCTCATTTCCAAGGATTCGCACCAGGAACTTCTTGCTGGTCTTGCTTCTGTCTTCCAATGTAAGCTTTTCTTCACTCCAGAAATTCATGATATCTCTGCCCTGATTCTGTACAACTGCCACAATGTCAGCCACAACCGCACTTGCAGTCGGAAGCTTTCCTGCCCCACTTCCGTAGAACATCGCATCTCCCAGCATATTCCCCTTTACAAATACGGCATTAAATACACCATTCACACTGTAAAGCGGATGTTCTGCATGAAGAAGTACCGGTGCAACTCCCGCATAAAGAGTTCCGTCCACATGCTTACATTCAGCAAGAAGTTTGATATTCATTCCCAGAGCCTTTGCATACTGCATATCTTCTGTTGTGATCTTTGTAATACCTTCGGTATAAATTTCTTCAAAATCCACATATTTTCCTGAGATGATCGATGCAAGGATCGCGATCTTCCGGCATGCATCCTGTCCTTCCACATCAGCAGTCGGATCTGCCTCTGCAAATCCATTCTTCTGTGCTTCACGGAGAACCTCTTCATAGTTCGCTCCCTCGTAGAACATCCTGGTCATCATGTAATTGGTTGTTCCGTTCAGGATTCCTGCGATTTCTTCGATCTCATCACCTGTCAGGGATGATCCAAGTGCCCGGAGGATTGGAATCCCCCCTCCCACACTTGCTTCAAAAAGGAAATTCACATTCTTTTCCCGTGCTGTTTTAAGAAGTGCGGATCCATGCTTGGCAACCAACGCCTTATTGGATGTCACGACACTTTTTCCTGCTTCCAGCGCTTTTCTGACAAAGGTATTCGCCGGTTCCACACCGCCCATCACTTCTACTACAATTCCAATCTCCGGATCATTCAGGATAATCTCATAATCATGAACAATCTTTTCCTGGATCTTATCTCCCGGAAAATCCCTCAGATCCAGCACATATTTAACTTCAATTTCTTCTTTTGCCCGTGTCGCGATCAGCTTCTGATTTACATCCAGAACCTCTACCACACCAGAACCTACGGTACCATAACCCAATACTGCAATCTTCATCTTTTTGTCTACTCCCTGCCTACGATTTTCAAATAATGCACACCTGAATGCTGTTCAATCTCTTCCACCATCTCCGACAGATTCTTCGTTGTCTGCAGCACCTCCACACTGAGCGTCAGTGTTGCCACTCCGTTGATCGGAATACTCTGATGAATCGTCAGGATATTCGCCTGATACCTTGCCACCGCGTTTAAAAGCTCTGCCATAACCCCCGGTGTATCATCAAGCTGAATAACCATCGTAACAGTCCTTCCTTTTTCATTTTCGTGAAATGGGAAAATATCATCCTTATATTTATAGAAAGAACTTCTGCTGATACCGATCTCTTCTGTCGCTTCCTGAATAGTCATTCCACGTCTGGTTGCGAGCAGTCTCTTTGTCTCGACAACCTTTATGAGCACCTCCGGCACTGCTTTTTTCTTTACCACATAGTACTTTGTATTATCCATTGTTACTCCTCTGTTTCAGATAAGCATTGATAAATGGATCCAGCTCCCCATCCAGAACTGCACTTACATTTCCGGTCTCTTCACCGGTACGGTGATCCTTGACCAGATTGTAAGGATGTAAAATATAGGATCGGATCTGGCTTCCAAAATTGATATCCTGAACTTCCCCCCGGATACCGGATACCTTTTCTTCCTGCTCCTGCTTTTTCAAAAGATACAGCTTGGCTTTCAACATCTGCATCGCTTTGTCCTTATTAAAAAGCTGCGAACGTTCATTCTGGCACTGCACTACGATTCCTGTCGGAAGATGCGTGATCCGCACCGCAGACGAAGTCTTGTTGATATGCTGTCCTCCGGCTCCGCTCGAACGGTAGGTATCGATCCGCAGGTCGTCGTCATTCAGCTCAATGTCAATATCATCTTCAATATCCGGTATCACATCACAGGATGCAAAAGATGTCTGCCTCTTGCCTGCTGAATTGAACGGAGAAATACGCACCAGACGGTGCACTCCCTTTTCTGACTGAAAATAGCCATATGCATTATCTCCCGTTACTTCAAACGTGATTCCTTTCAGTCCGGTAATATCTCCGTCCTGATAGTCCAGCACGGTTATCTGAAATCCTTTTGACTGTGCATATCTTGTATACATACGATACAGCATATTTGCCCAGTCACAGCTGTCTGTTCCTCCGGCTCCTGCATGCAGTGTCACGATTGCATTGCAGGAATCATATTCTCCCGAAAGAAGCGTCCGGATCCTGAGATCTTCAAATTCTTTTTCAAATTTAGCGATCTCACGCTGGATCTCTTTGATCATCTCCCGGTCTTCTTCCTCTTCCGTAAGTTCGATCAGTGCATTGATATCTTCATATGAACTTTCCAGATCCCGGACCTCCTTCACACAGTCCTGCATTTTCCGGAGTTCTTTCATGATCCTCTGCGAAAGCTCTGTCTTGTCCCAGAACCCCGGTTCTTCTATCTTTCTTTCCAGCTCTTCAATCCGTTTTTCTTTGCCTGCCAGGTCAAAGTGAATCCCTCATTTCCTTCAGGGGTTCTTCATACGCATTTAATGTCTGCTTAAATCCGTCTAATTCAACCACTGTATCACCTCAAATCTCATAAAATTATATAAAAATCCAAACAGTCGTATTTATTTTCTTCCACAGCACTGTTTGTATTTCTTGCCGCTTCCACACGGGCATGGATCATTTGGATATATCTTTTTCTCGGCACGTACCTTTGGTCCCTTCGCAACGCTGTCATCTTTATTGGTACCGGTTACCTTTGCAACCTGTTCTCTTTCAACCTTCTGTTCTACATTGACATGGAAGAGAAGTCTGACTGTATCCACTTCGATTGCACGTGTCATTTCACCGAACATATCATATCCGATCATCTTGTATTCAACCAACGGATCTCTCTGTCCGTAAGCCTGCAGACCGATTCCCTGACGTAACTGATCCATATCATCAATGTGATCCATCCATTTTGCATCGATCACACGCAGAAGGAACACACGCTCCACCTCACGCAGATGCTCTGCTTCCGGGAACTGTGCTTCTTTTTCTTCGTATGCTTTTGCAGCACGTTCTTTCAGGAGATGCTTGATCTCTTTTGGCTCTTTATCCTTTGCATCCTCCTCCGTAACCGGCGGAAGCGTTGGAATCACATCCAGAAGGTCACGGTTCATTGCTCCAAGATCCCATTCTTCAAAATCCTGTTCCTCAGAAAGATTGGCATCGACAGTATTTTCCACAAAGTCTGTGATCATATGGAAGATAGAATCTCTCATATTCTCACCGTCAAGGACTCTGCGTCTTTCATCGTAGATGATCTCTCTCTGTTCGTTCATTACCTGGTCATATTCAAGCAGGTTCTTACGAATACCAAAGTTATTGCTCTCAATCTTCTTCTGAGCCTTCTCAATCGCACTTGAAAGCATCTTGTGCTCGATCTGTTCTCCTTCTTCTACTCCAAGCTTGGTAAATACATCCATCAGTCTCTCGGAACCGAACAGACGCATCAGGTCATCCTCCAGAGAAATATAGAATCTGGATTCTCCCGGATCGCCCTGACGTCCGGCACGTCCACGCAACTGGTTGTCAATACGACGGGACTCATGACGTTCTGTACCGATGATCTTCAGTCCGCCGGCTGCTCTTGATTCTTCATCAAGCTTGATATCCGTACCACGGCCTGCCATGTTGGTTGCAATCGTAACAGCCCCATGCTGTCCTGCCTGTGCAACGATCTCAGCCTCCAATTCATGGAACTTGGCATTCAGTACATTATGTTTTACGCCGCGTTTACTGAGCATCTTACTGAGGAGCTCGGAAGTTTCGATCGTGATCGTACCAACCAGAACCGGCTGTTCTTTTTCATGCGCTTCACAGATTGCATCAATAACTGCGTTAAATTTCTCTTTCTTTGATTTGTAAACGGCATCCTCCAGGTCAATTCTCTGTACCGGAACATTCGTCGGAATCTCAATAACGTCCATTCCGTAAATATCACGGAACTCCTGTTCCTCTGTGAGGGCTGTACCTGTCATACCGGATTTCTTCTCATATTTATTAAACAAATTCTGGAATGTAATGGTAGCCAGAGTCTTGCTTTCTCTCTTGACCTTTACATGCTCTTTTGCTTCGATTGCCTGATGAAGTCCGTCAGAATAACGGCGTCCCGGCATGATACGTCCGGTAAATTCATCAACGATCAGGACCTCATCATCTTTTACTACATAATCCTGGTCACGGAACATCAGATTATGTGCACGCAGTGCCAGAATGATGTTGTGCTGGATCTCCAGGTTCTCCGGGTCAGCAAGGTTCTCAATATGGAAGAACTTCTCAACCTTCTTCACACCCTCTTCGGTCAGGTTGATATTCTTTTCTTTTTCATTGACAATGAAGTCTCCGGTCTCTTCGATCTCTTCTCCCATAATGGCATTCATCTTAGAGAATTCCCCACTTGCTTCACCTCTCTCCAGCTGTCTTGCCAGAACATCACATGCTTCGTAAAGTCTGGTTGACTTTCCGCTCTGTCCGGAAATGATAAGCGGTGTTCTCGCTTCATCGATCAGAACTGAGTCAACCTCATCGATAAGTGCATATTTCATACCGCGCTGTACCAGCTGTTCTTTATAGATAACCATGTTATCACGGAGGTAATCGAAACCAAGTTCATTATTCGTCACATAAGTAATATCGCAATTATACGCTGCACGTCGTTCATCATTATCCATCTGGTTCAGAACAACTCCAACAGTCAGTCCCAGGAATTCATGAACCTTTCCCATCCACTCAGCATCACGCTTTGCCAGATAGTCGTTGACTGTTACAATATGCACCCCTTCTCCGGTCAGTGCATTTAAGTATGCCGGCAGTGTAGATACAAGTGTTTTACCTTCACCGGTCTTCATCTCGGCAATACGGCCCTGATGCAGGATGATACCACCGATCATCTGTACACGGTAGTGGCGCATTCCAAGTACACGGACAGCTGCCTCTCTTACAACAGCAAACGCTTCCGGAAGAAGATCGTCCAGTGTCTCTCCTTTTGCAAGCCTCTCCTTGAATTCTTTCGTCTTTTCTTTCAATTCCTCATCGGAGAGCTTCTGCATCTCCGGCTCCAGCGCATCAATATGATCCACGATCGGGTAGATTCGCTTCAATTCATGTTCGCTGTGCGTTCCAAATATCTTTTCAATAATTCCCATTTTATTAAGCTCCTTATATTCCTTGCTTATCACTTCTGTCTGAAGTGTTTTGCTTTTTTCCGCTATAGATAGACAGTATCCATTGTAGCACCATTTCTTTTATTCTTCAATCAGTTTATTTCACCGGTTCTGTCAGCTCGGCATACGGAATCTTACCGCCAAAAAGATCCAGTGCACTGCCGATCGTATAGTCCAGCTTTTCCCCGCTGATCCGTGCAAACTCCCGCAGATCCTCCATGCTTCCAATTCCACCGGCATAGGTGATCGGAAGTCCGTCCCACGCCGCAAGCATCCTGACCAGATCTTCCTCTGTACCAGATGCTTTTCCTTCTACATCAACCCCGTGAACCAGAAATTCATCACACCATCCGGACAGCTCTTCCAGGACCTCCGGTATCAGTCTGAGCTCAGTAAATGTCTGCCATCTGTTGGTTACAATATAATAACTGTTCTCGCGCCTCCGGCAGCTGAGATCCAGTACCAGATGCTCTTTCCCTACTGCCTTTTTCAGCCGGTCCAGCCGGTCATACCGCACCTGTCCATTCTGAAATACATAGGATGTAACGATCACATGACTTGCCCCTTCCTCCAGATACTCTGCAGCATTTTCTGCAGTAATTCCTCCGCCGATCTGCATTCCGCCCGGATAGGCATGTAGTGCTTTCAGTGCCTGTGCCTTTGTCGCATCATAGTATTCCGATGCCGGTGGATTCAGCAAAATAATGTGTCCTCCGGTAAGTCCATCTTTCTTATACATTGTCGCATAATAATCTGCATCCTGTCTGGATATGTAATTTTCTACCGCTGCATTTCCCGCATCTTTCAGGCTACCACCCACAATCTGCTTGACTGCACCGTTATGAATATCTATACATGGTCGAAATTTCATGAAGTCCTCCGCTTTTTCTGTTGATCTCGTCTTTGCATACCGTCATATTGTATCACACCCACGGACATTTTACTACCTTTTGTCTGTAAAAAGGCAAGACTTTTCCGCAAAGTCTTGCCTTTTCCCTATTCCTGACCATCTATTGTATGATTATCATTTACATTCCGGTCCTCTGTCCTGTTTCTGGTCATATCATCGACTCCGTCTTTCACATCATCTACTGCATCCTCAACGCCATCTCCGATATCGTTTGTGACATCATTTACCGTTCCATTCTGATTCGTCCCACCGGTATTCGTATCCGGATTTGCAGCGTTATCACCATTTCCACACGCCGTAATTCCTCCCATCAGCATCACACAGGTAAAAACCAGAACCATTCTTCTTAGATATTGCATGTTGTAATTCTCCTTTTTCTGTAAAATACTTGTACTATTACTATCCGCAGAAAAAGGATTTTTATACTTATTTTTAATTTTTTTCGTAACTGTTCAGAGCCAACCTCCAAAATGCTACGCATTTTACACCTGTTTTATGAAATTTTGCTTGGCTCTGAACAGTTACATTTTTTCGATGATCTGACCACTTCTGTAAGCGTCCAGCAATGCCTCCAGATCCGCGATTCGTTCCTTCAGTACTTTTCCAACATCAGTATCTCCTACCGTCTTGCGTTCGAGTGTCCGTTTTACGATCACACTGTCCGAATGGATATCTCTTTCTTTTTCAATAGCTGTCTCCGTCGATTCAAACGGATCATGCGCCGCAAGGATCAGTCCATAGGAATTATAGATCAGCGTGTATCCTGCAATTCCGGTTTCTTTCTGGTACGCTTTTGAAAATCCGCCATCAATAACAAGCACTTTTCCACCACATTTGACCGGATTCTCTCCATTTTTCGTTTTCACCGGAACATGTCCGTTGATGATATGGGAAATTTCTCTGTCCAGGCCAAATTCATCCAGAATTCCGTTCATCACATTTTCATCTTCAAGAAGAAGATAATACGCATTCTTTTTCTCTTTCCACAGCTCCTTTTCTGCAAGGAAATAACGCTCAAAGGTCGCCATTTTATCTTTGCCGAAAAGAGGAGAATTCGCACCCTGCCAGATATACCACATCAGGTCACGCCCTTTTTTCTTTTCATCCGGATCTACCGCAAAAAATCCTTTTCTCACATAGGACTCCATCACATCATAAAGTGTCCTTCCCTGATAGCTTTTACCGTATATCTTTACCTTTCTGAGTGATCCGTCATCATTCAGTGGAACACAGCCGTGATACAGCAAATTGGAATTATAAATCTTGTAAAGACTTCCTTTGTTCAAAAGAAAACGCATATGCCTCTGCAATTTTTCACAGCTCTGGAACGCTTTCACCAGGCGGTTCATGATCTCTTCTTCTTCAGCTGAAAGCTGATATGGATTCTTCGGATCTATGGTCGGAAAATAATCATCCAGAAGCTGATAGATTTTTCCTCCTATCGTTATAGTCCCTTCCTCGTAGTTGATCTTATCCAGAAAGTTTCTTCTCTGGAAACCAAATTCCGGATAAAGCTCTGCTGCCTGTCCTTCTACTTTGAACTGGATAACAGAAATTGCCTTGTGCATTTTCATATTCAGTTCCAGCTCCTGTGGTTTGCAATTGTCCTGCCCTTTTAATAAAAAGCATTCACAGGGATCTTTTGCATACTGTTTCCATGCGAAAGTTGCAAGCGGAAGCAGATTGATCCCATATCCATCCTCCAGAATATCCAGATTCCCATAGCGGGCACAGATACGGATTACATTCGCAATACAGCATTTCTGCCCCGCTGCCGCTCCCATCCACAGGATATCATGATTCCCCCACTGGATGTCCACCGAATGATACTCCATCAGCTTGTCCATAATCAGATGCGGTCCCGGACCTCTGTCGTAAATATCACCGACAATATGCAGGTGATCCACAACCAGACGCTGGATCAGTTCACACAAGGCTACAATAAATTCCTCCGCTCTTCCGATCTGGATAATTGTACTGATGATCGAATTATAATATGATTCCTTATCTGTCATTCCTGACTTTTCTGTGATCAGTTCCTCGATCACATATGCAAAATCCTTCGGGAGTGCTTTTCTGACCTTCGATCTGGTATATTTGCTCGCCGAACGTTTTGCTACCTCGATCAGACGGTACAGCATGATCTTGTACCAGTCATCCATATTCTGTTCTTCTTCCCGGATCCGCTCCATCTTCTCCCGCGGATAGTAGATCAAGGTTGCCAGTGTCTGCTTGTCCCGGCTGCTCATTGTGTTTGCAAATACATCATCGACCTTGCGCTTTACCGAACCCGATCCGTTCTTCAGCACATGTGCAAACGCTTCATATTCTCCGTGAATATCCGTCAGAAAATGTTCCGTTCCTTTTGGAAGATTCACGATTGCCTGTAAGTTAATAATTTCTGTGGACGCAGCTGCGATTGATGGAAATAATTCCGACAGCCCTTCCAGATATTTCTCCTCTAATGCTTTCATAACTTCCTCCCTCTTGTATAAAAGCTTTTTCTGCTTACAGTCCGATCACATCACTCATATCGTACATTCCTGCCGGTTTTCCAGCCAGGAATTTGGCAGCTTCAACTGCACCTTTTCCAAAAATTGCTTTTGAATATGCAGTGTGGTGGAATTCGATCACTTCATCTGCCCCCGCAAAGATGACGTCATGCTGTCCAACGATCGTACCTCCACGTACTGCAACGATCCCGATTTCGTTTTTCTCACGTTTTTTTCGTTCATGGCTGCGGTCATAATTGTATACATACTGGTCAGCCATCGCTTCATTAATCGAATCTGCAAGTGCGATCGCTGTTCCACTTGGAGCATCAATTTTCTGATTATGATGTTTTTCTACAATTTCAATATCAAAGCCTGCAGGCGCAAGAACCTTTGCTGCATCCTTTAAAAGCTTCATCAAAAGATTGACTCCCAGTGACATGTTTGCAGAACGGAGAACCGCAACTTTTTCTCCTGCTTCTTTCACCTTTGCAAGCTGTTCCTCAGAAAGTCCTGTTGTGCAAAGAACAACCGGAAGAGTTTTCTCCACACATACATCCAGAAGCTCATCAACTGCTGCTGCGTTTGAGAAATCAATCACAACATCTGCCTGCACATCACACTCTGCGAGGCTTGTAAATACCGGGTACGGATTCTCAATTCCGGTGAATTTATCAATACCTGCCACGATCTCGATCACATCATCCTCCTTTACAAGTCCCGAGATCACCTGTCCCATTTTTCCGTTACATCCATGCATAATTGCCTTAACCATTTTGTATTCCTCCTTGTTATCTCCATTTTCTTGTGTATCTTTTCACAAATTCCTGTATAGCACAAAAGGAACTGATGGATACTCCAGTCAGTCCCTTTTCTCTATAATCTGACCCTTTATTATGCCAGTTTAATTCCAAATGCTTCCAGTTCTTTTGCAAGCTGTGCTGTATGTGCTTCTGTCATCTCTGTCAAAGGCATACGCAGAGGACCTGCCTGCCATCCCATCAGATTTAAAGCCTTTTTAACCGGAATCGGATTCACTTCACAGAATAACTTCTCGATCAGCGGAATCGCATCCAGCTGCATCTTACAGCTTCCCTTGACATCTCCTTCAAAGAACTTTGCACAGATGTCATGTGTATACTGCGGAGCCACGTTCGCAAGAACTGAGATGACACCCTTTCCTCCAACAGAAAGGAGCGGTACGATCTGGTCATCATTGCCTGAATACAGATCGATCTTGCCATCTGTCAGCTGCATGATCTTTGAAATCTGGGAAATATTGCCTGATGCTTCTTTTACCGCAACAATATTCTCTATATTTTTATGTAAAGCTGCAACTGTCTCCGGAGCAATATTCACACCGGTACGGCTCGCCACACTGTAAAGGATGATTGGTGCTTTTGCTTCTTTTGCAACAGCGGTATAATGTGCGATCAGTCCGTCCTGTGTACATTTGTTATAATATGGTGTTACAAGCAGCAGTCCGTCTGCACCGTCTTCTACTGCCTCTTTTGACATCTGGATCGTTGTGTAGGTACTGTTGGAACCGGTACCTGCGATCACCGGGATTCTTCCCTTGACACGCTCGATTGCAAATTTGATGCATTCCATGTGCTCTTCTTCTGATAAAGTAGAGGATTCACCTGTTGTTCCGCAGATGATAATACTGTCGGTTCCATGTGTACAATGGTAGTCCAGCATTTCATCCAGTTTGTCATAATTTATACTCTCGTCTTCATGAAACGGCGTTACAAGTGCCACTCCTGATCCTGTAAATATAGCCATAATATTCCTCCTGACATGTTGCTTTATGATACTAAACAATCAAATTAAGTTTAGCATTAAATACAGGCACTGTCAATCAGAGTCTTTTCCAGCTTACTGACCGAAACTTCATAGGCAATCCTCTTTTCTGTCTCGGTATCTGAGATCCGTTTTACATATTCCCTGCTCTGGATCCTTCCCAAAAGCTGTACATGCTCTCCCACTTCAAAGCCGGAGGCATATCTTGCATTTCTCCCCCAGCAGATACATGGAATGTAATCAGATTTTCCATATGGGCGGTTAACCGCAAGCAAAAGATCTGCGATCTCCCTTCCAAGCGGTGTCTTCCGGTAGATCGGTTCCTTGCAGATATAGCCATCCAGCCAGATACTGTTGGTCTTTGTCCCGTCAGGTTCTTCTTCCATAAAGGAAATCTCCCGTACAAATACGGATAATACCAGACGGTTTTTCTGCTCTTCATGCCGATTGTAAGAGCGGAACTGTCCGTGCACCATAATATACTCTCCGGTATAATCCTGTGTCA
>OGXB01001458.1_pt1 | contig 11728 bp, 13 predicted proteins | sample 1576161 | NCBI WGS metagenome assembly OGXB01 (sample SAMEA3541474, study PRJEB24748) | human gut metagenome | biome: human gut; feature: human-associated habitat; material: faeces | place: China | collected 2012
AAAGTTACATCAAAAATTTAGCACTCAACTTCCCCAAGTGCTAATTTATTTAACTATATATGATTAAAAAAAATATGTTAGAAATAGCGTATTTTGTATTGTAATTAATTACATAATGATATATAATCATAATGAGGTGGATATATATGAAATATAATGCTCAAAAAGATTATGAGGATAATTTCAGAATACTAAGAGAACTAAGACAGATAAAAGATAAGAATAGTATCATTAATAAGGTCATAAAAATGAGTAAACAAGTAAATCAAAGATTTTATCGTATTGAGAAAAAAGGATTGAGTAATGATAGCTATGGTTATGAGAGAGCACAATTAGAAACAGGAAAAGAAAAGCCTAGATATTCAACTTCTTATAATGTATTAAATGAATATCCATTACAAACTTTATATGAAATGGGTTTACAAATTAATATAAAGATATACTCAGATACTACAACAGTACGAGGTGTAAAAGGAATACAGGAAAAACGTATTGATGAAGCAGTAAAAGTATTGAATGATAAAAAAGGTATTATAATAGGAAGAAAAGAATTTTTAAATTTTATTGAAAATGGAGCTGGTGAATTTTTAAATAACAAATATTTATCTTCTACCCAAATAATAGAGGATTTTGTAGATATTACAAAAGATGGAAATGTTAGTGTTAAAGAGTTTTTAAGAGAGTTTAAAAGATATAGAAAACAATTGGCTAGTAAAAAAAGACCAGACTATACGAATATTCAAAGGAATTTATATAACTTAAGAGATAGAAAAAATAGAAAAAATAGAAAAAACGTAAAACGAAAAAGAAAGTAGTGATTGTATGATAGAGGTTAGTTGTTTATATGAGAAGGAAGATAACTATATTACTGAATATGCCTATGATATAAGCGACTTTCCTTTTTGTGATTTAGTAGCAGAACAAAAGGGAAAAAGTAAGTATATAGAACTTCCGATTACATATGATATAGAAACAAGTACAATAAAAGATACAATTAGATCGCTACGAGAAAATAAGGATTGTTATATGGGTTATGCATACCATCATCAAATGTGCATTGAAGATAAAGTATTATTCTTTAGAACTTGGAAAGAATTTAAAGAAATTTTGCGATTATTAAAGAAAAAATATGAATTACATCAAAATAAAAAGTTAGTTGTATATGTTCATAATCTTTCATATGAATTTCAATTCTTTTATAATTTTGTTAAAGTAAATAGTGTTTTTGCTACAGATAGCCATAAAGTTCTAAAGTGTGTAGTTGATGATGTTTTTGAATTTCGTTGTTCTTATTATTTAAGTAATCAAAATCTATTAAAATTTATTGAAAATACAGGCGGTAAATATTTAAAAGGTAATGGGGATTTAGATTATAGAAAAGTAAGAACAACAAAAGATAATCTAACTTTAAAAGAATATGGTTACTGTTACAATGATGTTAAAGGTTTATACCATGCTATTTTAGAGGAATTGAAATATGATACACTAGACACAATCCCACTAACTAGTACAGGATATGTTCGTAGAGATTGTAGAAATGCAATGAGAAAAAATAAAAATAATAGAAAACTATTTTTACAATCAAAACTTGATTTAGAATTATATAACATTCTTAAAAAATGTTTTAGAGGGGGAAATACTGCTAGTAATAGATATTTAACAAACATGGTTCTTGATGATGTAGGTAGTTATGATATGGGTAGTGCATATCCATATGTGATGCTTACAGAGAAATTTCCAGTCGGGGAGTTTATGAGAGGAACTATGCAAACAGAGGAAGAACTCGAAAAATATAATAGTAAATATTGTACAATAGGAAAGTATATTTTAACTGATGTTAGTGTAAAAGATAATGTACCAATTCCATATATACCATTTTCAAAATGTGAAAAGATAAAAAATTATTCTAACTATAATGGAAGAATTTTAAATGCTGATTATCTAGAAATTTATATGACTAATATTGATTATGATATAATGAAAAAACAATATAACTTTAAAGATTTATATGTAACAGATTTTTTCTTTTCAAGAAAAGAATATTTGCCTATAGAACTAAGAGAAAAAATACTAGAATACTATTATAATAAAAGTACATTAAAAAATGTAGATGGAAAAGAATATGAATACATGAAAAGTAAAAATAAGTTAAATGCTATTTTTGGAATGTGTGTTACCGATATACTACATGAACTATATTTATTTAATGCAGAAACAGGAGAATATACAATAGAAGAAAATGATGATAATGAGAAACAGTTAGAAAAATATTATAATTCTAGAAATAGTTTCCTGTGTTATCAGTGGGGTGTTTTTGTAACTGCTTATTGTAGAAAAAACCTACAAAAACCTATAGATATGATAGGTTTAGACGTTGTTTATTGTGATACAGATAGTGTGAAATTTGTTGGAAATTATGATTATGTATTCGAACAAGTAAATAAAGAAATGAATGATTATTGTAAGTCTATAAATGTTAAAAACTATGTAGAGTATAAGAATGAAAAATACTATCTAGGATTGTATGATAAAGAAGTAGGATATATAAAATTTAAAACTTTAGGAAGTAAGAAGTATGCTTATATAGATAAAAAGAAAAATAAAATAGGAGTTACAGTTTCGGGATTGAATAAAGAAAAAGGAGCTAGAGAACTAGAACAAAAAGGCGGTATATATGCTTTTGAAATTGGTACTACTTTCTATGATAGCGGAAGAACTACTGCCTATTATAATAATGAGCCAATACATACAATAAAGGTAAATGATGTTGAGATAGAAACTGCTAGTAATATTGCAATGGTAGATACTACGTATACTTTAGGTATTACAGATACAATGCTTTCAATTTTAAATACATTATGTTATAATTAATAAGAAAGGAGTGATTATATGGAAACAGTTATCGAGGCTATTTCTAAATTAGGTGTTCCAGTAGGAGTATTAATTTATTTTATGTGGTATAATAATAACACAATGAATAGATTTATGGAACAAATGCAAACAATGAATAATAATGTCATTAAAATGCTAACCTTATTAGAAGAAAAAAAGGAAGAATAATTCTTTTTATGTTGCAATTAATTACAATATGTTGTATAATATAAGTGTGAGGTGGTAAGATATGACTAGAAATTGTAAGGTTCTTGCTGAAATATTACAATGTTGCGAAAAAACCGCATATAATAAATTAGTAGGAAAAACAGAATTTACATTGCGAGAACTTAAGATTTTAAAAAATCATTATAACTATATGTCTTATGATGAATTGATAAAATGTCTAGAAATTACTACCCCATAAGAAAAAAGGAGAGATAAGATATGGCAAAAACAATGAGTATGAAAGTAGTAGAAAGTAATTTAGACAAGTTGAAAGCTTATGCACTAGCAAAAAACAGTGATAGTGAATCAGCTAAGAAATGTGTAGGTGTGCAATTTAATTTACAAGATTATGTTATTACACATAATACAATTGTAGATAATGACACAGGGGAAAGTGTTGAAATGGATTGTTTAACAATTAGAACGACAGATAATCATCTAATTGGTACTAATTCAAAAACATTAATTTCCAATTTAGGAGATATTTTAGAATTATGTGCTGATGAAGATATGTCTATTTCCGAGTTACCACTTATTATTAAACAAGGAGAAGGTACTAATGGAACATTCAACACAATCGAAATTGTTTTATAACGGTTGGGAAAAGGTGGAAGAAACCACCTTTTTTATTTATATGATAATAGGTGGACGTGGTATAGGGAAAACATATAGTATATTAAAAGGGTTATTGGAAAATGATTGCAGATTTATGTATGTAAGAAGAACAGAAACAGAAGTAAAAAACTGTTGTAAAGAAGTAAACAATCCATTTCTTACATTAAATGAAGATTTAAACAGAAAAGTAGAAATGATAAAAAATGAAGATAGTTATGTAATAATGGAAGAAGATAAAATATTGGGATTAGGTGGTTCACTTTCAACTTTTGGAAAGTTTAGGGGTAGTGACTTTTCTATGATAGATTATATAGTGTTTGATGAGTTTATAAGTACAACACCTAGAAACACCATAAAAAATGAAAGCGAACTATTCTTTAATATGTTAGAAACAGTAATGAGAAATAAGGAAATTTTGGGTAAAAAGCCTATAAAGGTTATAATGCTTTCAAACAGTAATAGCCTAGATAATGATATTATAAAAGCATTGAAACTAGGAGAAACAATAAGACAAATGAAGATAACAGGCGAGAAAGAATTTATTGATAATGAAAGAGGTATTTATTTAGCATTACCTAGTGGTTTAGGAATAACAGAAAAGAAAAAAGAAACTGCTTTATACAAACTAACAAAAGGTACTTCTTTCTATGAAATGTCATTGAACAACGATTTTGTAAATGATACTTTTGATGATGTTAAGAAAGTACGTGCTAATACATTAATTCCTTTATTCTCTTATGAAGATTTAACATTCTTCCAAATAAAGAATAGTAGTAAAGTATATGTTTCTTATAGAAAAGCAGATTGTAAAAAGTATACTATCGAAACGATAAACATATTAAAAAGAGATTATGGAATGTTTTTATTTTATAACATAGAAAGTAAAAATGTTTTATATTATGACTATGATGTAAAACTTCAAGTTCTTTCGATGTTCAAGTAAAACTTTACCATGCATAAATGTAAAATTCTGCTATACTATAAATGAGGGGTGACAAATCCAAACGAGCCGAACTCGTGTCACAGTAGGGATACTCAAAGCCCTCTTTATTATATATAATAAAGGAGTGAATCTATTATGCCAAAAGAAACTGAAAACACAACTGAAAACACAACTGAAAACACAACTGAAAACACAACTGAAAACGAATCAGCCACGTTACAGGCTTTGCGTGAATTGTTTGAAGAACAAAAAGAAGATATGAAGAAAATGAGAAAAACTATTTCTAATTTAGAAAAAGAGAACGCTAAATTAGTATTGTCACAAGGTAGTGATACAAATGTAGAAGATAGTTTAAAAGCATTTTCAAAATATAATAGAAAGGATTGATAATATATGGAAGTAAAACAGATTTATGATGTTGTAAATAGTGTTTGTAATCAAGCATTAGGAACAGAAAATTTAACAGTTGTAGACAATCAAGGAATTATTGCTTTAGGAAATACGGTATTATCTAGTCAAACAAACACAGACAATTTCCTAAATACATTAGTACAGAGAATTGGAAAAACAATCATTTCATATAGGCAGTATCGCTCTATGTTTGATGATTTAATGGTAGATAACTTTACTTTTGGTGCAATCGTACAGAAAATTAAAATTTCTATGCCAGAGGCTGAAAGTGATGAAAGTTACGGACTAACTGATGGTACACCGATTGATATGTTTAAGGTTTCAAAACCTAAAGCAAGACAGAAATTATTTGTTACAGAAACTCCATACCAAATTAAGGTTACAATTCAAAGAAAACAATTAGAAGAGGCTTTCCTTGGAGAAGTACAGATGGGTGGTTTCATTGGTGCAGTTTTTGGAGAAGTACAAAACAAGATTGAGTTATCACTAGAGGAATTAGGGCGTAACTGTTTAAATAACTATATTGGTGAAATTATTGACACGCCAACTCGTGCAATTAATCTTCTTGCTGAATATAACACAGCAAAAGGAACAACGTTAAAAGTTAAAGATGCTTATTTTGATGCTGATTTCTTACGTTATGCAATCGGTACAATTAAAAAGTATAGTAAAAAAATGGTTTCAATGTCTACTCTTTACAATGACGGAACAGAAACAAGACACACACCTTTAGAAATGCAGAGATTATATGTTTTAACTGATTGGGAACAACAATTCGAAACTGTAGTTCAATATGCTGCATTTAATGAAAGTTATGTAAAATTGAATGGGTTTAAAGAACTTCCATTCTTACAATCAGCAAAAAGCCCTACTTCTATCAATATTAAAAAAGCAAGTGATGGAAGTGAAACAACGGTTGATAATATTATTTGTATGCTATTCGATCGTGAAGCTTTAGGAATTATGAAGAAAGAACAGATTACTTCTACGACACCTTTTAACTCGGCCGGTTTATATTACAATACTTATTGGCATTTAAAAGATTTATATTTCAATGATTTATCAGAAAATTTTATTTTATTCTATGTAAAAGACGATGTAAAAGACGATGTAAAAGACGGTAAATAGAAAAGAGGGGTAAGTATGAACATAACACTTTATACTTTTAAGAAAAGGATAAACAGTTTGAAAGTTCCTAGTGGTGGAGTTGAAAAAAGTGTATTGTTAAAAGAACAGTGTTCATTATATAACCCCTCTTTTAAAGTTTCTTTCAATCCTAGTCAATATAACTATGTAAAGTTTCGAAATAAATATTACTATATAAAGGATATAAATTATATTAGAAGTGAAGTTTTTGAAATAGTATGTAGTATTGATGTTCTAGCAAGCTATAGAAATGAAATTCTAAATACCATAGCTTACGTACAATATTCTCAAAGTAATTTTGATGATAGAATTATTGATCCTAGATTGAGTACCGTAGATAGAGCTACAATAGACAGTACAAGCAGTGTTATTTTAACTGATGGTGATGTTGCTAATCCTACTTTTGTACTTGAGTATGTAACATCAAAACCACCTAATGGAGTTAGTGGTGTATGTTGGTTAAAAGCAGTATCTGCTATTGCCTTAGCTAATAAGCTAGGAAGTGAAGATTTTAAATCTTGGCTTACAGAAAATGAAAAGGAACTAAAAGGGGCTTATGATAGTGTTCTAGCAATGCGAAGAATACCATTAAATTGGAGTAGTAGTGATGTAGAAATATATTTAGGAAGTTGGAACAGTGGTATAAGTGGAATGTTTCCATATAATATGAAATACTATGAATGTGATATTGATATACCATTTCAATTTAACGATTTTAGAAATCAACAACCCTTTACATCATTAATGCTTTTTTTACCTGCTCATGGTTTCGTAGAAATAAACCCTAATGATGTGATAGACAAAACTTCTTTACATATTAAACTAGCAATAGATGGAATTACAGGAGCTGGAACGTACATTGTAGACAATATATATAAAGGAGATTGTAATTTTGCTATTGAAACTTCAATAGGAACAATAAAAGGAAATTCTTTATCTACAATATCTAGTGCAGTTGGAGTTATTGGTGGATTGGCAACTGGTAGAATTGGTGGAGCTATATCAAGTGCTATACAAGGTGTTATTTCATCACAACAACGTTCACTTGGAACTACAGGAAGGACAAGTGGTGGTTCTTCTATATATGCAAGTATTGGAGATTGGAAAAGTGTATATTTATTTTCTATATGTCATAATACAAATCAAGAACCTAGTTCAATTGCAAAAACTAACGGTAGACCACTGAATAAAAATGTTAGTCTTTCATCATTGTCGGGTTTTACACAAACAGTAAATGCAAGTGTACAATGTGATAATGAGGATATGGCAACAAAGATAAATGCTTTATTGGATGGAGGTGTTTTCATTGAATAACGGGTTTTTTAACTTAGTAAGTAATTTTTTAAGTCCTAGTCCTAAAGAAGTTAGGGGACTAGACAATACTTCCTATTTATATTATGAAAAACAATTATGGTTAAAACTATATTCTATTTTTAATTTTGAAAATATGCCTATAACAGTAAATGTTGATTACTTAAAAGACAACCTTTTTCAAAATGGAAACCTTGGGATTGTTTCATATAATGGTAATATTTATATTTTAGTGTGTGGAATAGAAAAAAATAACGCTTATAATTTCCCTTTAGAAATTAATATTGCTAACCATGTTTTAGGTAGTTTCAAAAGAGAAATTGGAAAAGATGCAGAATTACTATATTTTAATTATGTTAGAGGAACGTTTAGCAGTGTATATCCATTAATAAAGAGATATGCTTTACTACTTGCACAATGTGATGGTACACTAAATACTAGCTTGATGAACAGTAGAGTAAGTGCAGTTTTTTGGGGTAGTACAGATGCAGAAGTTAAAAGTTTAAAGAAAATGTATGATGAAGTTTCAACAGGGAAACCGGCTGTATTTTTGAAAAAAGATAATGGTGTAAGTGATAATATAAGCGTTGATATATTAAACGCAAAAAATACTTTTATAGGAAAAGAAGTTCTTGATTGTAAGAGAACTATTATGAATGAGTTTCTAACAGAAATAGGAATAAACAACGCTAATACTTCAAAACGTGAAAGATTGAATAGTGATGAAGTAAATGCAAATAATGAAGAGTGTAACGCTTTGATAAATTTATGGTGTGATACAATGAATAAATGTTTTGAAAAAGCAAATAGAATTTTTAAAACAAATATGAAAGTATCATTAAATGAAAAGGTAATAAGCAGACTTCAAAAAGAAATGACAGGAAGTGAACTAGAATGAATTTTTTAAACATACTAAATTTATATGGTATAGAAAAAGTATTCAAAGATATTGTCATTCCTAGTGGAGTGGATAAAGAAATACTTGTTAATACTATTATTGATAAGTGCGGTTTGAATGAACCTATGTTTTATGATATGCCATTGCTAAATATGAAGATACAAAACTTCTTTTTAAAGAATAAAGAGGTTTTTAATAGGCTTTATGAGGCTTGCACTTTAGAATATGAAATGATAGAAAACTATGATAGAAAAGAGTTTATAAATAGAGATAGTACAAAAACAAATAATTATGAATATAATAGTAATACAAATACAAAAGAAGAAATAACAGAAAATGATGTTAATATAGAACAAGTTTCACCATATGATGGGGAAGAATTTAAAAACAGTAACAAATACAATAATGATAAAACACAAGAAAATGTAAGTGATTTGACAGATAGTGGAAATAATAAAAATGATGAAACAGGAAAAGAAACGGAAATGAATTGGATACATGGAAATATAGGAGTTACAACTTCTCAGCAAATGTTAGAATCAGAATTGCAAATAAGACCGAAACTTAATATATATGATTTAATAACGGATATGTTTTATAAAGAGTTTATGTTATTTATTATGTAAAGGAGTGATATATAATGGCTTATTATAACGAATTTCCGCATACTAGAAATTATGATAGTGATTTAGGATTTTTAATATATCAGTATAAATTATTATTAGAAAGTAATGCTAATTTAACGGAATTATATAAGCAGTTATTAAAAATATATGAAAAAATATCTCAAGAAATAAAAGGTATAACAATTGAAATATTAGAAAAATGGCTAAATGATGGTACTCTTTTCGATATTTTTAAACCTTATATAGACGAAATGATTGCTGATAAATTAGATAAGAAATTGCCTTATAAAGATACTAAAAATAATGCATATGCAGTAAATGAAATGATAGAATGTATATTATCTTATTATTATAACAATGATAAATTATTCTATGATAATAATACTGCTTTAAATGATACTATTGATAGTGACGGAAACAGACTAGCTATTGATTGTAGTACATTAATATGTCTAGCTTTAAACGGTGTAAAATATGAAACTTCAAGATATGCTTTAGGTGGTAACAAGTACAATAATATACCTGATTATCCTTATGCTGTAAATATTTATGATAATGGAACAGAACAGTTTAGAAGATATGCAAACATGGTGGGAAAATATTTTTTCGATTTAGGCATGGCTTTTACACCAAATACTAACTTTTCAAACTTAAGAACAGGAGATTTATTGTTTTGGAAAGGTGATCCAGTTCCAGGTTCTTTTTTAAATATTTCTCATGTAGCTTTATTTTTAAACCTTACGGTTGATAATAAGGTAAGATATATTGATGCTAATAAAGGGCGTGTAAATGTTGTATCAGTAGCAAGTACGGATATAGCATCTATGGGAGATTTAATCGTATTATGTGCTAGACCAGACTATAACGGAATCAATTATATTATAGGTCAGAATATTGTTAATGGTAATCAAACTCATACAATCAATAATACAACTGGTATAAACTATACAACACTTTCCCCTTTAGATAAAGGATATTATACTATTCTTATTAAGGGTACAGGAGATGCACCATCAGTAAAATCAAATGGAGCTAGTTTAGCTTGCAAACCTATGAAAAACAACTTGTACGTAGCCTATTTACGATTAGAAAGTGTAAGTAGTAATAACATTACAATATATGTATCTAATAATGATAAAACTTTCAATCTCCAATGGGTTTGTGTTTATAAGAGATTTATTGAAAATCCATATCCATTCTATGTAGCACCTACTATTAGAGGCAATAGAGGAAAGATTAGATTAGATAATGATAAGACTGTACCTCAAAGCAGTTCAGCGTATGTGCTAGTAAAAATGGAGAGTATTGTAGGTAATAATATAAGTGGAATATATCATTTATCAAATGACGGTTGTATAACAATTGAAGAAAGTGGTACATATCTAGTAAATGTAGGAGTTGCAAATAAGTCAACTACATTTGCAAATTATCGTTGTGTTATGTTCGAAAAAGGTGGTTCTACACCTACTGTATTATGTCAAGATAATATTATCGGAGAAACAGGGCACTCAACTTATAAGCGTATGACTTTTGGTTATACATTTAATGCAGGAGAAAGAATAGGGTTACAATTAAACAATACAGGAGATATGACACTGTTAAAAGGTTCATTCGGAACGTATATTGAGGTTATAAAACTATAATTTAACTCTTATAATATTTTTACATATATGTTATAATTATATGTTATAATTATATGTGTAAAGAAAAGAGAGGTAATTAAAATGAAATGTGCTGAATGCAAATATTGTAACTACGAAGGAACGGGATTGGCCGTGGCTATAAATGTAGTCATCCAAAAATAGAAGAAAGTGAGGAATAGCATGAAAATCAATGTACATGGTGGTCACAATAAACTCACACCAGGAGCACATAACTTGTTGGACGAGCTGACAGAGGACCGCAAAGTTAAGGCTAAGGTAATCAATTTACTTAGGACTGCAGGGCATACAGTGTACGATTGCACAGATGATACAGGTAAAACAGAAAATGCTAACCTTGTAAATATTGTTAAAAAATGCAATGCTCACAAGGTTGATATCGACATATCCATCCACTTAAACTGTGGACGCAACGATAAGAAAGGTGATGGCGATACTGGTGGTGTTGAGGTATATGTGTATGACAAATCAAAAAACTCTCCAGTAGCATCTGCTGAACTTGTTGCGGCTAATATATCAAAGGCTCTTGGTATCCATAATCGTGGAGTAAAAGTAAACTCTAGTCTTTATGTATTATGGGGAACCAATGCTCCAGCAATGTTGATTGAATGTTGCTTTGTGGATGATAAGGACGATGTTAAAAAGTGGGATGCAGATAAATGTGCTAAAGCAATCACAGAAGGTATTATGAGCAAAAAAATTGAGGAAAAGAAAACGTCTAATGTTATTGCTGTTGTAGAGTATCTTACGATTGACAATATTAAGTGCTATATGAACGTATATGCAAAGGACAAGCTTACTAAATGCAGTGGCCATGGTAGATACAATCAGACACTTACCATTGGTACAGATGGCGCACGCAATTGCTTTTTAAGCTACAAAGACGGCCAAGCGTGCGGAAAAAGTCACTGTAAAAAACCTAAAGGCACTATGCTACACGTACGTAACGTAAAAGACCTTAAATAGTTAAATAATTAGCACTTGGGGAAATCGAGTGCTAAATTTTTGATGTAACTTT
>OGXB01001468.1_pt1 | contig 11642 bp, 10 predicted proteins | sample 1576161 | NCBI WGS metagenome assembly OGXB01 (sample SAMEA3541474, study PRJEB24748) | human gut metagenome | biome: human gut; feature: human-associated habitat; material: faeces | place: China | collected 2012
CCGCATAATTCTTATGTATCTGGATTTCTTAATTCGCAATTCAAATAGAATTTCCCAGTCATCAAACTGTACATCTGCATCACTAAGATCTGCAAACAGATTCTTCATCACCTCATAAGAATCCCGAAATGAATGGAATAGTCCTCTTGTGTCGTTAAGATTCCGTCCAATCTTCCTGCAGCCTTCCGTCAACATCTGAAACCATTCATCCTCAGTAAGTTCCAGAAACTCAGCTACTGTTCCATAATATCCACTATAATCACCTAGCCCCACGTGTGGTCTGCTCTGCCTGATTAGTCCGTACCACTCATAATTCTCATTACGGTAGCACAAATCCTTCATATAAGGCGAATTATAAAGATAATGATTCACTGTGCTTCTGTCTTTATTTAGTTTCTTAGCAATCTCCCGTGCTTTAATTCCATCGCCAGAGGCAATCAGGGCATAAATGTCCCGTTCAATGATATCCATGATTAAAAGCTTGTCCTCCAAAGTGGAATCACATTAATAACAGGCTCTTCATACGGGTGAACTGATTTTACCACTTCGATTGTCTTATCAACATTTTCTGTGTATACTGTGACCTCTACTTTCAGCTCCGGCTCACAACTGATTTCTCCGTTCGTCCCTATATATGGATTACAGCCGTCGAGGTCTACAAGCGCGGCTGCTATTTTGACGGCTGGGAAGAGTGCTTCAAGTACGACACCTGGATGCAGGTCTTCGAGGACATGGGCATTGACCCCAAGTTCTACTGCCAGCGCGCGATCGGTCTGGACGAAGTGACCCCGTGGAGCCACATGGACTACGGCGTCACCCACGAATATCTGGTGTGTTGCTGTTGCTGTTGCTGTTGCTGTTGCTGTTTTCCGTGCCGCCGTGCCGCATTTCGAAGCCCGTAACGGCGAATCCGATCAGGTCCTCCATGTAGAATTCGTCGTCATCCTCCTCGTCGAACCGGATGCGGAATTCGAGGCCGAGCAGCTCCTGCGCCCGGCGTTCGGTGTCGAAGTCGGCGAATGCGGCGACGGCGCCTGAGGCTCCGCGGCGTTCGAAACGTTCGCACCAGAGCGGCACTTCGAGGGCGTCGATGGTGACCAGCAGCGGGGTGTCGGTGTCGAAATCCGCGGGGAAATCGGCGTAAAGCGACAGCATCACTCCGCCGTCTGTGCCGAAAAGCTTGTTGATTCTGCCTGCGGGTATGGAAACGCTCATGTCGGTTCGGTTTACGGTGTTTTATCCTCCGCATCGCGTGGAGCGTGCGATTCTCGCTCGTCCGGCGGTGCGGCAGGGGGACTTTCCATGCGTGGCGTGGCGCTGCGGGGCGTGCCGCCCGGCCGGAAAAAGTTTACAAAAGTAATGAAAAAAACCGGTAAATCTCCCGCGCTGGGAAATTTACCGGGATTCCGGAAAGAAGCGTTCTGCGCTTATTCTGCGGCGGGAGCTTCGGCTTCGCCTTCAGCGGGTGCTTCTGCGCCCTCTGCGGCAGCGGCCTGCTCGGCCTCCTTGGCGGCAGCTTCGGCTGCGGCCTTCTTCTCGGCGATGGCCTTTGCGCGCTCCTCCTTGACTTTGGCTTCGGCGGCCAGACGGGCCTTTTCGGCCGACTTGGCATCCGCTTCGAGCTTGTTGCCCTTAGCCTCGATCTTACCGGCCTTCTCGGTCATCCATTTGTTGAAACGAGCTTCGGCTTCGGTCTCCGAGAATGCGCCCTTGGCGATACCGCCCAGCAGGTGCTTCTTGTATAATACGCCCTTGTACGAGAGAATTGCCCGACAGGTATCCGTAGGTTGTGCGCCTTTCTGCAACCAGCCCAGTGCTTTCTCGAAGTCCAGGTCGATCGTAGCAGGATTCGTGTTGGGGTTGTAGGTACCCAGCTTCTCGATAAATCTACCATCACGTGGCGCCCTGCTATCTGCGGCAACGATGTGATAGAAGGCGTAACCCTTCTTACCATGACGTGCCAGACGAATTTTAACAGCCATTTTGCTATAAAATTTTGTTGTAATTAATAAAAAACGCTCACCCACTTTGGGCTTTTAAGCCTGCAAATGTAGGCAAAATATTCCGCCCGGCAAAATAAATTGCGGAAAAATGCGCGCGGAAGGCTGTTTTATGGCGTTTTCGATACGGATGAAAAAATGCCGGGCCGCATTTGCAACCCGGCGTCGAGTGATCCCGGCGGGATTCGAACCCACGACCGACAGCTTAGAAGGCTGTTGCTCTATCCAACTGAGCTACGAGACCATGTCGATTTTCGGGTGCAAAAGTACGAAATTCCGAAGTATCTACAAATTTATTTCGTGTTTTCTTGTTTTATCTGCGTCGGACGGCCGGCGTTTATTCCGGACCGGGCGTCTGCGGAAGCGCCGCTGAGCCTTGTAAAAACAAGCCGGACGGTCTGTCCGGCTTGTTTTGAGTCTTGTGCGGAGCGCCGGTTTTCGGGCGCCGGCCCGCTGGAGGAAGTGTGGGTGTGAGGCGGATTTGCGACGGTTGTTCCCGGACCTGTTTCGTTATTTGATAAGGTATTTGTCCAGATACATTTTCAGTTCGCGCGGCATGACGGGTTTGGTGATGAATCCGTTGCAGCCGGCTTCCTCGGCAGTGCGGCGGTCGGTGTCGAAGGCATAGGCCGTTTGCATGATCACGGGCAGTTCGGCCGTATGGCGGCGAATCTCCTTCAGCGCTTCGATGCCGTCCATGACGGGCATTTTGATGTCCATCAGTATCGCGTCGGGCTTGTGCTCCATGGCAAAATCGACAGCCTCCCTGCCATTCTTGGCCCATAGCAGATCGTACTCTTTTTTGAGTATTATTTCCAGAAGCTTGTAATTGCTCTCGACATCTTCCGCTATCAGAATCAAGGGTTTCCGTACGTCGGGATTGTTGTCTGTCATTGTGTTTTTTGTTGGGATGTGTGCAAATATAGAAAATAATTCCTGAATTTAAGAGTTTACCGCCAAAATGTTCCCTCCCAGCGGGCTGTATTGCCGCATCCGTCGGTTACCGAGAGTTGTACGCTGCGGCGTTTTTTTGCGGCGGGGCGGTCGAACGTGTGGACGAGCGTGCCCTGCATCGGAAAGCGGTCGCAGGGCGCCCAGCGGCCGTCGATGAGCAGCGTGCAGGAGGCGATGCCTGAGAAATTGTCGCTCACGCGGAAGCGGATGCTGCGGGCGCCGCCGAGGTCGGCCCCTTCGCTGAAGAGCGGCCGGATGCGCGGCGGTATGGTGTCGGCGGCGACGAAGATGTCGCCCGTGGTGCGGGTCGTCGCCGTCACGGCGCCGTCGGCGTATCTGCCTCCGATGCAGGCGATGCGTCCTTTGGCCGTACGGGTCGCGAGAACCGTACGGGACTGCATGTCGTCGGGCACGAAGGCGTGTACGGAGACCGTCATCGGGCGGCGCAGGGGCGTCTCGGCGTCGAGGATGCGGTAGGCGGGCGAGAGGACCGCCGCCGTGGAGTCGGATGCGGGGGCATGACGCTGTTCCGGGCGGCAGAAAATGGGTTCGTAGACCGCTCCTGCGGGGACGCGGGCCGTCAGATCGCGGCCCGCACGGACTAAAGCCGCCTTTTCGGGCCGCAGGACGACGGCCGTGCTGTCAGCTTCGGCGCGGAGCGTTTCCGTGCGGCCGAGAATGTCGAATTCGAGCTGCGAGCGGTTGCCGCAGTCGTCTTCGGCTTCGATGCGGATGCGCCGTTTCTCGCCCTCGGCGGTGCGGACGAGGCCGCGCTCCCGCATGACGGGATAGAAGCAGTCGGGCGATTCGGCCAGCTGCGCCAGCCGGATCACCTCGTTGCGCGAGGTGAGCTGCATGGGGTAGTGGCTCACGGCGTCGCAGCAGCGCGAAAGGTCGTGCGTGAAGCCGTCCATGCGGTATTCGAACCGGGGATCGCCGTCCACGGACATGCTCGCCCTCCATACTCCGAAGGTGTTGTGCACCCCGTTGCGGCGGTCGCTGGCTTCGAGGACGAAATAGCCTTTGCGTCCCGTGCCGACAGGCTCTTCGCGCGTCAGCCGGTAGCGGCCTTCCGCTTCGCGGACGACGGAGTAGCTCTCCGGCCTGCCGTGGACGGGAACGCCCTGCACGCTGTCCACCTCGATGTAGTGGATGCGCATGATGCGGGGCGGCAGGTCGTCGTCGGGGCGGACGACGCCTTCGCGCACGACGTTGTAGAGCCGCTGGGTCGGGGTGTCGCGCAGTTCGAAATGCAGATGGGGGCCCAGCGACGAACCGCTGTTGCCCGAAAATCCGATCGTGTCGCCCTGTGCGACGGGCCATGCGCCGGGGCCGAACCAGAGATCGACGCTGTTCGCGCGGCGGCGGAAGCGTTCGTCGCGGACGTGTTTTTCGATGTCGCCGCGGAACCGCTGCAGGTGGCCGTATACGGCCGTTGTGCCATTGCCGAGCGTGAGGTATATCGCCCGTCCGTAGCCCGACGGGCTGACGCTCACGCGTGAGACGTAACCGTCGGCCACGGCCACGAGGGGTTTGCCCTCGCCGCCGTCGGTCTTGATGTCTATGCCGCCGTGGAAGTGTCCGGGACGCATTTCGCCGAAGTTGGCCGAGTAAAGCCCCGCGACGCCGCGGATCGGATATATGTAATCTCCGGGGTTGAGCCGCTGGCCCTGCGCCCCGGAGCAGATCGTCGTGAAAAGCAGTAATGTCAGAATTCGTCGCATGTCTCCGTGTCCGTCACGAGCGCGGCGGCGCTGTCGAGCACCGTCTCGTAGTCGTATCCCAGCGAAAGCCCGTAACGTATCAGTTTGGTTTTGAGTTCGTATTGTGTCGTATGTCTGGTCGTCCGCATCTTGCGTTCCAGCTGCTGCCGCAGCCGGCCGGCCATATCCTGACGGTCGGCCTGCGCCAGCGCCGCGTCGATCAGCTCCCTGTCGATACGCTTGCGCTGCAGGGCCGTGCGGATCTTGTATTCGCCCCAGCCGCTCAGCCGCAGTTTGTCGCGCACGAAAGCTTCGGCGTAACGGCCGTCGTCGATGAAGCGGTCGCGGACGAGCCGCGCCAGCACCTGCTCGCCCTCGCGCTCAGCAAGCCCCCAGCCGCGCATCAGCCGCCGGGCGTCGTCCTGCGACTTCTCGGCGCGTGCGCAGAGCCGCATGAGTGCGGCGAGGGCCTGTTCGGGCGTTTTGGCGCGTTTCCCGGTCTTTTTTACTTCAGGCGGCTGCATGTCATGCGGGGTTTGCCGTTGAGGTCTTCGCGGACCTCGGTGTCCGTATATCCCTCTTCGCCGAGCATGCGGCGCATGGCCTCGGCGAAGCGTTCGTAAATTTCGAAGTAGAGCCTGCCGCCGGGGCGGAGCGTCCGCCGTCCGGCGCGGGCGATGGCGCGGTAGAAGCGCAGCGGGTCGTCGTCGGGGACCAGCAGCGCTTCGTGCGGCTCGTATTCCCGCACATTGACGTGCATCGCAGGCAGGTCGCTCTGCGGCACGTAGGGCGGGTTGGAGACGATGACGTCGAACGGTCCCGGAAAGACATCGGCCAGATCGCTCAGGGCGTCGGCCTTGCGCAGGATGACCCCGGCGCCGAGCGCCCGGCAGTTGCGGGCAGCGGTTTCCAGCGCCGTGTCGGAGATGTCCGCGGCATATACCTGCGCGCCGGGCAGCGCCAGCGCGAGGGTGGCCGCGATGCAGCCGCTTCCGGTGCCCACGTCGAGCAGCGCGGCGGCTTCGGTTTCGGCCTGCGCGATCCATGCCGCCAGCTCTTCGGTTTCGGGCCGGGGAATCAGCACCCCTTCGCGCACGGCGAACGTGCGGCCGGAGAACTCCGTGCGCCCCACGACATACTGCACCGGACGGCCTGCGGCCAGCTGGCCGAGGAGGTCGTCCAGTTCCGCGATTTCGAGCGGCGCGCCGGGATCGGTCAGCAGGGCCGACGCGCTCAGCCCAGACAGCTCCGAGACGGCGACGAGGGCGATGCTCCGTGCTTCACGCGCCCCGTAGAGGGGCGCGAGGCGTGCCGAAATACGGCCGAGTATGTCGCGGCGCGTGGTCATCAGCGGATGAAGTTGGCCAGCGCGATGGCTACGGCGGCTTCGACGACCACCGCGCCCCGCAGGGCGACGCAGACGTCGTGGCGGCCGCGGATCGTCAGCGGTTCGACCTTGTTCGTGGCCAGATTGTAGGTCATCTGTTCGCGGCCGATGCTCGGCGTGGGCTTGACGGCGGCGCGGACGACGAGTTCGTTGCCGTTGGTCAGTCCGCCGTTGATGCCGCCCGCGTTGTTGGTCGCTGTCGTGCCTTCGACGTCGAGGAACGGGTCGTTGTTCTCGGAGCCGCGCATGCGCGCCCCGGCGAAGCCGCTGCCGAATTCCACGCCCTTGACGGCGGGAACCGAGAAGAGCAGGTGGGCGATCATGCTTTCGGCCGAGTCGAAGAAGGGCTGTCCCAGCCCCAGCGGAACGCCCTGCACGCGGCATTCGATGATGCCGCCTACGGAGTCCTGCTCGGCGGCCGCGGCGCGCAGCACCTCGTCGAAGCCCTCCGGGTCGGTGCAGCCGCCGATCTCCGCGATGCGGGTGTCGAAGGTCACGCCCGGCGGCAGTATCTTCTTGGCGACCACGCCTGCGGCCGTGAGCGCCACGGTCAGGCGGGCAGAGAAGTGGCCGCCGCCGCGCGGGTCGTTGAAGCCGTTGAATTTGTGGTAGGCCACCATGTCGGCGTGCGAGGGCCGGTAGTGGCGCATCACGTTGGCGTAGTCCTGCGAGTGGGTGTCGCGGTTGGCGAACTCGATGGTCAGCGGGGCGCCCGTGGTCATGCCGTTGTAGAGTCCCGACACGATCTGCGGGATGTCGGGTTCGCGGCGCGGCGTGGTGCCGCGTGCGCCGCTGCGCCGCCGTGCGAGGTCGGTTTCGAAATCCTCCGCCGAAAGCGGGACGCCAGCCGGAATGCCGTCGATCGAGATGCCGATCTGCTGGCCGTGCGACTCGCCCCAGATGGCGAGTCTGAAATTGTGACCGAAAATGTTCATGGCTTTAAACTCTGATTTTTTCAAGGTCTTCGAAGAAGCCGGGGTAGCTCTTGGCCACGCACTCGGCGTTTTCGATCGTTATTTGCCCGTCGCAGCGCAGCGCCGAGACCGCCATCGACATGGCCATGCGGTGGTCGTCGTGGCTCGAAACGCGCGCCGGGCGGATTTTGCCGCCGCGGATGCGCATGACGTCCTCTTCCGAGATGTCCACTTCGATACCCGTCTTGGCGTATTCTTCGCGGATCGCCTCGGCGCGGTTGCTCTCCTTGTGCAGCAGCCGCGAAGTGCCGCGGATCGTGCTGACGCCGTCGGCCGCCGCGGCGAGGGCGGCGAGGGCGGGGAAGAGGTCGGGGCAGTTGGTGGCGTCGAATTCGAAGCCGTGCAGCGGGCGGCTGATCGCCGTCACCGAATCGGCTTCGTTGATGACGGCGGCGCCGGCCCGGACCAGCGCCGTGCAGACGGCCGTGTCGGCCTGCTTCGAGAGCATCGAGATATTCCGTACCGTGACCTCCCCGGCGACGGCGCCGGCCACCAGCAGCATGGCTGCCGCGCTCCAGTCGCCCTCGATGCTCAGGCAGGCCGGGCTGTAACGCTGGCCGCCTTCGATGTAGAACTCTTCGTAATCGTTATGGCAGATTTCCACGCCGAAACGGGCCGCGGTGTCTATGGTCATGTCCAGATAAGGGGTCGAAACCGCGCTCCGCACATGGATCGTGGTGTCGTGTCGGGCCAGCGGCAGCGCCAGCATGAGTCCCGTGATGAACTGCGACGAGACCGAGCCGTCCACGTCGACCTCGCCGCCGCGGATCGGTCCGCGGACTTCGAAGGGCAGGAATCCGCCGTTGTCGCGCACCCGGACGCCCAGCGTGCGCAGCGGTCCTATCATCATCTCCATCGGGCGGCGGAGCAGCGTGCCCTCGCCTTCGATGGTGATCGGCGTGCCGCAGAGCGAAGCGATGGGGGTGAAAAGGCGTGTCGAAAGACCCGACTCGCCGACGCGGAGCGTGTGCCCCTGCGGGCGCAGTCCGCCTTCGATCGAAAGCGTCTCTTCGCCGATCCGGGTCACGCGGGCGCCGAGCGTCTCGATGCACTGCAGCGCCGAGCGCGTGTCGCTGCAGAACTCGATGTTGCGCAGCACGGAGGTCTCTTCGCAGAGAAGCGATGCCGCCAAGGCGCGCTGTGCGTAGCTTTTCGAGCAGGGCGGCGTCAGCGTGCCTTTGACGCGGCCCGATGGAACCGTCTTATCCATTATGGGGTGATATATGGTTATGCGGGGATGCCGGCGCAAGAGCGCCGCATCCCTGATTTCGTGTTTCGGCCGTTATTCCTGCGGAGTTTTGCGGTTTTTCATCTCCTGCGTCAGCTGGTGGCTCTTTTTCAGCTCGAAGTGCTGGCCCAGATAGACCTTGCGGACCATCGGGTCGGCGGCCAGCTCCTCGGCGGTGCCGGTTTTGAGGATCTTGCCTTCGTAGAGCAGGTAGGTGCGGTCGGTGATGGCCAGCGTCTCGTCGACGTTGTGGTCGGTGATGATCACGCCGATGTTCTTGTGCTTGAGCGTCGCCACGATCGACTGGATGTCCTCGACGGCGATCGGGTCCACGCCCGCGAAGGGTTCGTCGAGCAGGATGAACGCCGGGTTGATGGCCACGGCGCGCGCGATCTCCGTGCGGCGGCGTTCACCGCCCGAAAGCTGGATGCCGAGGCTCTTGCGGACCTTCTGCAGGCGGAACTCCTCGATCAGCGATTCGACGCGCTCGGCCTGATACTCCTTCGAATATTCGGTCATTTCGAGCACGGCGCGAAGGTTGTCCTCGACCGACAGGCGGCGGAAAACCGACGCTTCCTGCGCCAGATAGCCCACGCCCATCTGCGCGCGCTTGTAGACCGGTTCGTTGGTCAGCTCGGCGACCTGTCCCTCGTCGTTTTCCAGAAAAATGCGTCCTTCGTTGGGCTTGATGAGTCCCACGATCATATAGAAGGTCGTGGTCTTGCCCGCTCCGTTGGGGCCGAGCAGTCCGACGATCTCGCCCTGATTGACGTCGATCGAGACATGATCGACGACCGTGCGGGCTTTATATTTCTTGACAAGTTCGCTTGTGTATAGGCGCATGTTGCTGCATGGTTAGGTTTGCAGCCCCTTCATCCCGAAGCGGTTCCGTATTCGGGCCGATGAGCCGGAACGGGAAGGCTGCGGGCCGGGGCCGTCGCAACAAAGGTATATAAAGTAGGTAAAAACTCCAAACCGCGGGGCCATAATTCTCTCCGGAAAGGGGGCGAAGTCCGGAAATTGTCCGCAGCGGCGGCAAAAAGGTTCCGAACGGCCGCGGAAATGTTCCCCGGCGGCCGGGCGTGCGGGCCGGAGCGTGCGGCAATGTTGTCCCGGCAACTGCGGGGACAATCGGGCCGGGCGTCAGAAGAATCCGATCAGCGCCACTTCGAAGCCGTTGCCGTTCTTGGCTCCCGCCGCCGAGTATTTCGAAAGCGTCCATGTGGCCTGCGCCTTCAGCCGCGGAATGGGCATGTAGAGGAAGCCCACCAGAAAGTCCTGCTGCTTGCCGACCGAGCCGGGCAGGTAGGTGTTGCGTTTGCCGTTGAAGACGTCGTAGCGGATTACGGGCATGTATTTGCCCTTGAATTTGTAGCCTGCGATGAGGTAGTACATCTGTTCGTCGACCTTGCCGCGTGTCTTTTCCCCCGTCGTCTTGTCTGTGTAGGCCGCGGAGGAGCCGGTGTGCGCGTATTCGGCCCGGACGAGGATGTGTTCGCTGTCGTACCAGAAGCCGGCGGCGTAGCGCGTCATGGGGATATAGTCCTTCGAAACCGTGTTGTTGGTGTATTCGCCCCAGTTCACCGAGCCTGAAATGCGCAGCTCCCTGAGAGGGAAGAATGTGAGGCGCGCCACGATGTCTTTCGACTTGTTGTCGTCCGGGCGGTTCATCTGCGAGCCGTTGAAGAGGGCGAGGTTGTAGGTGAGCATGTCCCAGCCGTCGCGGTGCAGGAACGCGCCCGTGGCTTGCAGGCCGCAGTCGCGTCCGTAGGTGTTGTAGCCCGACACGGCGTTGCGGCAGACCATTTTGAGAATGGCGTGCGAGAAGTTGGGGACTTCGAGCGTGCCGGGCGAGATGTCGTAATTCTCGATGGTCAGCGGAACGGGGAACTGACCGGCCCAGATGTGTATCTGGGGGCGGATTTTGGCCCGCAGGTACATGTCCTGCACGGTGATGAGCGCCTTGCCCTGCTGGTCGGCCGAGCTGGAGAAGCCCTCGAACTGCATCTTGTAGTCGAACGTGCGGGAGATGTCGCCCGTGAGGATCAGACGCATGCGCTTGACGTTGAACGACGACGAATTTTTGCCGTCCGTTCCCCCGACGTTGGTCTGGTAGGTGTAGCCGATCTGTGCATAGCCCGAAAATTTGGGCAGCGCGGCGAGAATCTTCTCGAACCGGGTGATCTTCTTCGAGACCTCTTCCGGCGAAGCGGCGTCGTTGGCGTCGTCGATCTCGGCGGCGCTTGTTCGGGGTGCCGGTCGTGTGCCGGAGCCTTCCGGGGCGGGTTGTGCGGGGAGCGTCTGCGCGGCCGCCGGGAGACTCAGTGCGGCGGTGAACAGCAGTGCGGATAGTAAGCGTTTTTTCATGGCTGACTGGTTATGTCGGTTAATAAGCGTCGGACAGCAAACTGTTTGCAGGGGATCGGGGAACTCTTTTGCATAGAATATGCCATTTTTCCGGGGCGTCCGTTCTTGTGTCCGTACCGGAAAGAAACGAAACCATTTCGTTGAGCCGGGCGCGGCCGGGCTTGCTCCAATCGCCGGGACGCTGAATTTTTATCGGTAGATGGTGCGGAATTCCGAATTTTTTGCTAACTTTACCTAAGAATTTGTGAATAAAGAGTAGAATCGGCGAAATGAAACAAAATGAATCGTCCCTGCTGCACGACAAGCTGAAGGAATACTTCGGCTTTTCGTCGTTCAAAGGGAATCAGGAGGCTGTGATCCGCAATGTGCTGGAGGGAAACGATACGTTCGTGCTTATGCCGACGGGCGGCGGAAAGTCCCTGTGCTACCAACTGCCCGCCCTGATCATGGACGGCGTGGCGATCGTCATTTCACCGCTTATCGCGCTGATGAAGAATCAGGTGGACGCCATGCGCACCTTCTCGGCCGATTCGGGGATCGCCCATTTCCTCAACTCGTCGCTCAACAAGACCGCCGTGGCGCAGGTGCGCGCCGACGTGCTGTCGGGAAAGACCAAGCTGCTCTATTTCGCCCCTGAGTCGCTGACCAAGGAGGACAACGTGGCTTTCCTGCATAAGATAAAGGTGTCGTTCTACGCCATCGACGAGGCGCACTGCATCTCGGAGTGGGGGCACGACTTCCGGCCGGAGTACCGCCGCATCCGTCCGATCATCAACGAAATCGGTCCTGCGCCGCTGATCGCCCTGACGGCGACCGCCACGCCCAAGGTCCAGCTGGACATTCAGAAGAATCTGGGCATGTCCCACGCTTCGGTCTTCAAGTCGTCGTTCAACCGCCCGAACCTCTATTACGAAATCCGGCCCAAGCACAACGTGGACCGCGACATCATCCGCTTCATCAAGCAGAACGAGGGCAAGAGCGGCATCATCTACTGCCTGAGCCGCAAGAAGGTCGAGGAGCTGACCGAAC
>OGXB01001469.1_pt1 | contig 11642 bp, 10 predicted proteins | sample 1576161 | NCBI WGS metagenome assembly OGXB01 (sample SAMEA3541474, study PRJEB24748) | human gut metagenome | biome: human gut; feature: human-associated habitat; material: faeces | place: China | collected 2012
TCGGGCATAGAAAAAGTCCACCGTAATTCTATCAAAATTACGGTGGACTTATGGTCGGAGTGTAATTATAGGATTTCAGAAAACACAGATATATCAACGGTTTGCTGGCAGTCAGCAAGAGGTTTTTATTCTAAAAATTCAAAATGACGAGAACAACGCCGCCCAACGGGACAACGGGCGGCGTTTCCCACAAATTGCCGGGGTGTTTAGTACTTTTCGACCCGTCCCCAGTTAGTTTAGCTACATTCCCTACTAAACCTGCCAAATCAGGTCAAATAAATGCATTAATACACGAGACAACTTTTTAATTGACTTCCCTTTGTAATTGGAAGTTTTATAAATAGACGTATGCATACTTTGCAACCCGTTTACCTATTCAATCAACCTTTTGAAAATATAATTCATACCACGCCATTGACGGATATGGTTGAATTATATTGAAAAAGCAAGAACTTACTGGTATTATATAAGAAAAAGACTCTATTGAGGAGGTTAAAATAGGTGAAAGAGGTAGTAGACAAGAAGTGGCTAATCTTCCGTAAACTGAAATTTGACAAAAATTATGTTAAGATTATCGTACAATCATTGCTCCTCACTGGAATCGGCATCGTTATAGGAATTGTTGATTTTTCAAATTTTGAATGGAGCAGAAAAACAATTTGGTTGGTGGCAGTAACAGCGGCTCTTGTAGTTGCATATATTGCTTCCGTAATTATTTACGAGCGTTTTGACGCATATATGGAGCAACTAAAAACAGAGCAAAGCAAGATTTTTCAAGAAACAATAAGTGAATTGGAGCAAAAAATTAACGCCATAACGGCTGAACGCGATTCTTTGGAAAAGGAAAGTGATTGCTACTCGTTAGCTTTGCGCACAATCAAAGCACTTCACACCGCACTATCAGAAAATGTGGAAAATCAAATTTCGATACATAGCGGATCAAAGATTGATAAATCGGAAATATACAGCAATATTCAATTAAGTTCAATTCTGTGCTCGTCAGTTCACAAATTGCTTGCGCAAAAATTTGGTTCTGAGCAAGATTTTGAAGTAACTTATGTTCGAATGAACCCTGCCACAAGGACTATTGAAATGACTGCTTTTGCGAACTACAATGATGATTCTCCTTCTATACTTCTTCAACAACGCCCTATCCCTAAAAGGAAAAACAAGAATCGAAAGAAGTATTGCTTTGAAGAGTTGTTGCAAAATGGTGGAAAAGTTGATCCGTTAGTCTTGCCAACTAAAGATGAGATTTTAGAAAAATTCCTTTTCAAGAATAATGAAGCGAAAGAAAACTGTAAATATGAGCAATACATAGGTGTCCCTGTGTATAGATCAAAGAGTAGTAAGCCCATCGGGTTGCTGCAGATTGTATCGTTTCGAGCTGATGCAATGGGTGGGAGAAAGGATATGACCAAGTTCACTTGCGATGTTTTAACCCCATTTGCCTACACTTCATTGCTTGCAATGCAGTCTGAAAAGCTGTCAGAAGCATTTGAACAGCATGGGAAAGGAGTGACTACATGAATCTGAAAGTTAAGAAAATCCCCCCCAATAAAAAGGCACAACCTGTTACCTCAGAGGGACTGTACAGCGCTTCTCAAAAAGTGCAACCTATAGTTATTTCCCAGGTAAAACCCGCGGGGCAACAAGGCCAAGAAGTTTTTATTGTTGTTAAACATACTGATGGATGCCCCATGCGAGCGGAAGTGAAAATTGTTGCATCACCCGAAAACTCAGTTGTCCGTATCGAAAGTGTACGCAGGGATGTCAAAAAGATTATGACTGCCATTGAGGTGGTCAACAGAAGAATAGAGATTGACGAGCAAGATAGGAATAGATTACTAAGCAAGTGCTCAGACTGAAAACAACCGAAAATAAGGAGTGCACTCCCACCCTAGGACGCGTTCCTTATTTGTTTAATTATCGGCGTGCCGACAAATGTCTCAACACTTTTGAGCAAAAGGCCTTGTAGGAGTCTCTGCGAGTGGATATTAAGTAATTCGATGATATCTTGATTCTTCTATATAATGACGTGGCATATCGAATTGATTTCAAAATGTGAAACTACAAAGCCAAGAACAACGCCGCCCAACAGGACAACGGGCGGCGTTTTCATATATAAAACCATGAAGGGAGGTCACTTCCACCCGGCCAGTCTGCGGACTGGCTTTTTTCATGCCACGAAAAAGGAGGTTTGCAAATGGCAGATGATAAGAAAAACATTCCCGAGGCAGCCCCGCCCGCCGAGGCTCCCGCTCCTGCGGTAGAAAATGCCGTCGTGCCGGAGCAGCCCATTTCCGAGTCTACGCTGACCGACGCTGAGACGGTCATGCTGGAACACGAGGGGCAGGCGGCGCTCTTTGAAATGGGCGAGGCCGTGGCTGATCTCGCCGACGCTGTTACCCATGCCAAGGTGGAGGAGGAGCCTGTCGCTCCCGAAGTCCCCAAGGCTGAAAAGGAACAGGAGCAGCCGCCCACTCCCGGCAAGGATGCACCCGCCCCGGCACATTCCGGCAAGGTGGTGGATTTTTCCGCTGCCCGTGACGAGGCGGCCAAGGAGGAGAAAAAGGCGGTCAAGCAGAGGCCACCCACGGAAAAGGACAAGCCTGCCAAGCCCGGCAGAGGCCGTCCGCCCAAGGATGGTAAGGCCGCTCCCGATAAGGCAAAGCCGCCCAAACCTCGGGACAAAAAGTCCCAAAGCAAGCCCGCCCCGGAGAATCCTGTCGTGGATAAGGGCGGCGCTCCCGCCGGTGCGGAGGTCACGCCGGAGTCGTCTGTGCCCCGTGACGCCACCCGCGCCGAAAAAGAGGAGATCGTCTATCTCAACCTGTCTGACCTGCACCCGTTCAAAAATCATCCCTTTGGTGTCCGGGACGATGCGGAAATGCAGGGGCTTGTGGAGTCGGTCAAGGCGGCAGGAGTCAATCAGCCTGCGCTGGTGCGTCCCCGTGAGGATGGCGGCTATGAGATCATCGCAGGCCACCGCCGCCAGCGGGCAAGCGAGCTTGCCGGATTTGCGAATATGCCATGTATAAAAAAGAAACAAGCGACGATTTGCGGCAGGAAGTGATCTTCGACAACTGGGGCCGTACAGTCTGCACCTACACGACCAATACGGACAGCACCGAGGTCCTTGGCAGCTCGGCGGCTTCCTATGTGCAGAACAGTGGAACAAGTCGCAAGAATAATCGCACGCTCGACATAGGTTCATCCGGTATGACAGCAGTCAATCTGCTCATAGACGGTGGTATTGAAAAGAGCACAGATAGCTGGACTTCCTCTTGCAGCGCAAACGCCAGTGCCGCTGCAAGAACTACTATCACAAACGATGAGAACCGCCGTCATGGTACAGGTGGACTAAATCTCTACCTTTCTTCCAGTGCGACAAGCAGCAACTACGCCGGAATTTACCGCAGCGCATCGCTGACCGGTGGGAAGCCCTACACGCTGTCAGCCTATTTTTCCGCCAGTTCCTATATGAACTGGAACGGCGGTGCGAAATTGGAGCTGCTTGTGCAGAACAGCAGCGGCACGACGCTGGAAACGCATTTGCTCACGGACGCCAAGCCAAACGCCGCTATGGAGGACGGCTGGCAGCGCGTCAGCGCAACCTACACACCGGCAAAGAGCGGCACCTACCGTTTCCTGTTCAAGCTCAGTGGATGCAACGGCACGGCCTATCTGGACGACTTGCAATTAGAGCAGGCGGAAGCCGCCTCGACCTATAATCTGCTGCAAAACGGAAGCTTTGAGAACACGCTGTCCGGCAACTGGTCAATCAACGGCATGAGCAAGTCGTCTCTCACTACCACATTAAAGCCCTTTGGTGCATCCGGCATGAAAGTGACTGGAAGTCAGAATGCCATCCGGCGTGCAAGTCAGACTATTACATTGAATTGTTCTTCCGACACGACCTTCCTGCTCTCCGGCTGGGCATTGGCAGAGTATGCCGCGCCGAACTCCGCGCGGGAATACGCATGGGGGCAGCGCTATTTCGGTCTGATTGCAGAAATTTTCTATACAGATACCAGCACCGCCGAAACACAAAGCGTTCCCTTTGAATGGTCGGGGCAGGATTGGCAATGCGCAGTCGGAACCATCGTACCCAAGCGCAGCGGCAAAACGGTAAGAAAAATCATCATCTATTGCGCCTATGACTACAACTCCGGCACGGCATGGTTTGACAACATCTCTCTGCGGCAGGAGCCGGTGCAGACATATACCTACAACGAAAAGGGCAACCTTTCCGCAGCGACACAGACGGACACCAGAACGGAAAGCTACGGCTATAATACCTCAGGCGTAGATCTCACCTCTTATACGGCGATGAGCGGTATAAAGTACACTTACACCTATAACAGCCAGCACGATGTGAAAACAGAGTCCGGCGGTGGGCTTACCAACGAGTATACCTATGATTCCTCCGGCAATATTACGCAAAGCCATCTGAGCGCGTCTAACACGAAAGCCCTTATAAGCAAAGGAACGCTGACTGCCGACCGCAATCATACCGCTTCTACCACGGATGTCAACGGGACGATGACTTCCTACACATACAATACAACGAAGGAGCTGCTGGCGAGCGTTTCCTCTCCGGACCCGTCGCAAGCCGGCGGCTCGGTTGTGACAAATCACACATATGTTGCCGCGAATGATCGCCCGAACCAGACCTACATCAACGGCGTCGTGGCGGTAGCTTACGGTTACCAGAAAGGCGCGCTTTCGAGCTTGTCCCGCAAGACCTTCCGCAATGGCGTTGCCAAATGGCAGCAATACGGCTTCTAACAGGATAATTGGGGCAATATGACAGGCGTTGCGGTTTCTGCCTCAACCGACGGTACAAGCTACAGCGGCACGCGGACACTTGCCACCTATGCTTATGCGAACAACAATGGCAACCTGACCAAAATGACCTACGGAAACGGGCATTCTGTCAGCTATACCTATGATATATTTGACAGAGTAACCAGCATGCAGTATAATGATACTGGGATTGAGGTTCTCTACACCTATAACGCAGAGGGAAGTCTGGCAACGGAGAGCCTGCGCAAGAAAGGCACGGTCACTTCTGTCTACAGCTACGAGTACGACAGTCTCGGGCGGCTGATCCGCAGCCGCGAGATGAACGGGTCAACCACGGCTCAGCGCACGGAGCTCCTCTATGACACAGCGAACCGTCTGGTTGCGCAGAACTACAATGTAGGCAGCACAGACTATACGACCTCCTACACCTACAGCAGCACGGACGGCACGCTGAGCAGCATGAAGACGGCGGCAGGCGCAACGATCAATTACACCTACGATGGCTTGAAGCGCCTGCAAATGGCAGCTGCCACCTCCGGCTCGGCAACCGTCCTGACAACGAAATATGCCTACCGTGACATCAACGGGACACAGACAACGGCGCAGCCGCAGTACTACAAGGTGATCCAGGGAAACGGCGACGGCTTGTCGAGCGCAACGATCCTCGAGGGCGCAAAGTACACCTACGACGCGGCGGGCAATATTACGAAGATTCAGGAAAGCATCAGCCCGTTCCGCACGCTGGCGGTATATGCGTATGATAAGCAAAGCCAACTGACCGGCGCAACCTATTACACATATTCCGGCAGCTCCACGACGCCTACGACGACAACGGCTTACGCCTACACCTATGACGGTGCGGGCAATATCCTGACGGAAAAGAAGAACGGCGCAACGGTCAGAACCTACACCTACGGCGACAGCGGCTGGAACGACCTGCTGACGAAGGTCAACGGTACGACCATCGGCTACGACGCCATTGGCAATCCGACGAACTACTACAACGGCGTAAAAACCATGACCAATCTGACCTGGGTGCAGGGACGGCAGTTGAAGCAGCTGACGGTAGGCGGCGCAGCGGTCAGCTATACCTACGACGCCAACGGCATCCGCACCGAGAAATCAGCGGGCGGTGTGACCTATGAGTATATCACGCAGAGCGGAAAGCTGGTGCGGGAGAAAGCCACGAAGGGCAGCAAGGTCTATGTCATGGACTTTTTCTATGACAACAACGGTCTGCCTTTCGCTGTCAATTTCTCCAGCGACGGCGGCGCGAGTTTCAAGACCTATTACTATGTCCTGAACCTGCAAGGTGATGTGGTGAAGCTGGTCAATTCCAGCGGGACGACGGCGGCGCAGTACACCTATGACGCGTGGGGCACGGTCACGAGCATCCTCAATGCCAATGGCAACGAGATCGTCAACAACACCAGCGGCAGCGCCATCGCCTTCTGGAACCCCCTGACCTACCGCGGCTACATTCGCGACATAGAAACCGGCTTCTATTATCTCCAAAGCCGCTACTACGACCCAGTGCTGCATCGGTTTATCAATGCAGACCTCCCTGAGTACACGACGCTTTCCTCTGTATCAACGGCATCTGCAAATCTTTTCGCATATTGCGTAAACAATCCAGTTAATTTGCATGATGAAAATGGCGAATGGCCTTCATGGGCAAAGAAACTTGTTGCAGTTGTTGCTGTCGCGGCAGCAGTTGTAACTGCAACAGTAGTAACCGTTGCAACTTTTGGTGCAGGTTCGGTTGCAGGCGTGGCTATGATATCAGCGACCGCGACATTAGCAGCAAGGACAACGGAGGTGGTTGCTCTGCAAGTAAAGAAGGGTAAACAGGAGGGCAAAAGCACCAGCCAAATTGTGAAGGATTCTTTTGAATCGGTTTATGATAATGGAAAGAGAATTGTCGGGTTCACGCCTGCTACGAAGGGAGCAAGTATTACCTTTAATCATCTGCTGAGCAAATCTGTTTCCAAGATATTTGATGAGACTGTAACCATTCGTCAAACATTGAAATCTACTGGAGGCAAAGTGATTCCTTATGCGTTTGCCGCACTAGCTTGGGTTAGAACAGGGGTTTCTATTTTTAGCGACGATCCAGTGAAAAGAGCATCGCAAAGGGGGTATACTTTGAAATGAGGGATTTTCTAAAGACAGCTTTGCTCGTGACAAATATCATATCAGGTGTTTTTACATTTCTTTTTGGTGGCCTCGGAGTTTTAGCTGAAATACTGAATCCGCCAACATTTGAGAAGTTGCTTTCAAAGCTAAATATTCCAATAACATATGATCGCCTTCTTTTAGCAGCCTATATTAACTTGGCAGTTTTAATCATCACATATTTGCTTCGCAGGAAGTTCTTTGCGGCATGATCTTTGTGCCCCCGGAGTAGTCGTGCGATGACTCTGGGGGCGCAGCTTTTCAATATGCTGCCGGAGAAGGATAATCCTGCCCGCACAATGGGTTTCAGGAATTAATATAAGATCGACGACCTTTTCCAGTGGCACAGGCAATTCACCCTCTGAGAGCTTTTGCTTTGTTGCGGGGACGGCGGTTCTCACGCAGAGCGGCTATGTTGCAATCGAGGAAATCCGCAGCCTACGTCTACAACGCTGATGGCATCCGGGAAACCAAGCAGGTCACAGTAGGCGGCAGCACCACGACCCATACCTATGTCACGCAGAACGGCAAGGTCGTGCGAGAAACGATTGGCAGCGGCAGCACGGCGAAGGTCTTGGATTTCATTTACGACGAATCCGGCAGACCCTTTGCGCTGATTTACAAAAACGGCACCGCTACCGCTCAGACTTACTGCTATGTGCTGAATCTGCAAGGCGATGTGGTGAAGCTGATTTGGTACATCCCCGGCTTTGAGTATCAAGAAATGGCCGCCTACATCTACGACGCATGGGGCAACATCCTCACCGCCACAGGCACAATGGCGCAAATCAACCCTCTGCGCTACAGAGGCTACTACTACGACACCGAGACAGGACTATATTATGTATCCAGCCGTTATTACGATCCTGAGGTTGGTCGGTACTTAAATGCAGACGGATATGTTTCAACAGGACAGGGCATACTTGGAAACAATATGTTTGCCTATTGCGGGAATAACCCGGTAAATAACTGTGACCCATCGGGACAATTCTTTATTTCCGCTTTACTCGTTGGTGGACTTGTTTTGGGCAGCGCATTGCTTTTAAGCGGCTGTTCTGCTAAACCTGAGCCAAAGCCTGAACCGTACAAATCGGCTGACGATGCAGCGAGAGCTTTTTCGGAGCAGGTATATAGTTCAAGCGCGTATATACGCCATGAATATTCAACAGAAATATATTCTCGCACAGTTAAAGGAGAAACCACATATAACTACAATCCGCCACGAGCAGGTAAGCCCCATTCGGCATCTGTTGGTAATTCAACACCAAAAGGAACTAAAGCTGTTGCATATGCTCATACTCATCCAAACTCAAATGTTTTTTCAGGAGCAGATATACGAGCTGCTGAAAATTTGAAAATAGATGCATATGTGGTGGGGCCAAACCTCGAATTGCAACGGTATAGTTTATCTTCTGCATCAACAACTAACATTGGCGGCATATCACCGATTGCTTTAACGGATGCGCAGCGTTCTTCTCTTGTAACGGAATTTCAAGTGTCATGGGATGCTCATATTGCTGCTGGATGTGATTTCGATTGTGGTAGTATGACATGGCCTACGCCATAGAAAGTGAGTACAACATGAAAAGAACACTTGTATTGTTTACAATTATCCTAAGCATGGTATTCTGCTCAGCTTGTGGAAATAGCAAAAAGGAGAATGATATGGTTAAATATGAATCGGGAAATTATCATGACAAAAATTGGAGCGAAACTATTGGAACTTATGGAGGAATGGTAATACCTGATGAAGAGACCGCACTCAAAATAGCAAAAGCTATTTTTGATGGAATGGAAAAAAGCAAAGATGCAAAGGAATATGTGCCACAATCCGTCTTTTACGATAACCAAGATGAAATATGGATAGTATCTTTTGGGAAGAATTCTAATCATATTATGCTTGGAGGAGATTGCAACATAGCAATGCAAAAGAAAGACGGAAAAGTATTGCGGATATGGTTTGGAGAATAATTATCTTTTCCAGAGTTGCATATAAACCACCCCAGCAAACACTACTCTATAATACAAGGAGGGCAAATGCTATGACCGCAATAGAGAAAATGCTCACCGGCAAAATGGATATGTGTGCATTCATGGATCTTTTAAAATCAGATCAAAATGTTCAGGAGACAATTCGAAATCTTGTTCCACAGAGTGCAATAGCAAATAAAGAACATCCGTTTTGGAAAAATGTCTCTTACGATGTTCTGCAAAAATATGACTTCGATTATTTAAGATTTATCGTCACGCTGTGCCATTTGGATGGAACGCTAGGTGAGAGTCTGAATATCTTTAGCATGATTAAAAGAGCATATTGTTTTTATTCACCGAGCTTAAACTGTACGACATATTATAATGACGCATATAATACGTATCTTGAAGCTGTTGGAGAGTATTACGAAGGTCCCGAAGTTGCATCGCTCCTTGAACAAATTGTCCGTGAGGCACTTTTGCTGTCCCCCAAAAGTAAACGTATCAAGGAAATACGGGAAAATCTTAAAAAGGCATTTCACATCGAGCATTCGAAACGTCCCTACTGGATTCAAGGAGGCGAATGGCCCATGGGAAAGAACTCACCAATGCAGTACATCAGCAGATCGAAAATTCCGGACGGCGTTAAGTATATTTTTCAGGATGTTGACACCGGCGAAATCCGCGAAATCGAGCAATTCTATTGACCTTGTGCGTTCCGTTCCGAAGATGTACCATATTCCCAGAGGGTGCTTATTGCGCCCTTTGGGAGGCATATCCTTCCTTACTGTGTTGTAGGGTATGAGATGAGAAGACTGAAATAGGTTGTTGATACCCCTTTCAAAAACACGACCAAGTTGACGCACATTTTCGTGGGCAGCGAGGAAATTGTCTATAGTTTGGTATTCAAACTTTTTAATTCCCCAGCCCTTGGGCTTCACACAATTAGAGCGTCCACTTTATGGGGTACATTTTAACGAATACCCCTATCTTTCAACGAATACCCTTAAAAATCAACGAAATACCCATAAGTTTAACGCTTACAGCGGCTCAAACCGCCGCAGCACCCACAAAACACAGAACGCCCCGCTGCAGAATTGCTCTGCAGCGGGGTTCACTTATGCGCTGAAGCAGCCGAAAAGCCTGATTCCAAGCGGTTTTCGGACACAGAAAAAGTCCACCGTAATTCTATCAAAATTACGGTGGACTTATGGCAAATGACTCTAATTTTGATAGAAACCGTGTAAAGGGGTGCAACTTCGTTCGGAGGGGGCAGTTCTCAATTTGAGGGGGCATTGATTTTCCTTTTAGGCGGCGCATTTTCCTACTCTGTTACACCTCTTTGAATTTGAAATTAAGACAGATACCCCTCTCTTGCCTTCACGCCAAAGTGGGCCTCCAACTGGTGCATCTGGTCATCGGTAATGGTATTGACCAGTGGCAGATGGGCGATCTTCATGTAGATCTCTGCCGCCTTTTCGGCGGTCTCGATGAGGCCGAACGTCTCGTCGAGGTCTTTTCCCGCGCCGTAGATGCCATGCTGCGCCCAGACAACAAGCCGGGCGGTGCGCATCTTCTCAGCGGTGGCCTCACCGATCTCGTTCGTGCCGCAGAGCATCCACGGCAGCACATTCACGCCGTCCGGGAACACCACAATGCACTCCGTGCACATCTGCCAGAGCGTGCGGGTGAACTGCTTTTCATCGAGCATGTGGACATAGGTCATGGCAAGCAGGTTTGCCGGATGGCAGTGCATGACCACGCGGTTCTGCAGGTCGATTTTCAGCCGTGCGGCATGGCTCATCATGTGTGCCGGAAATTCGGACGTGAATTTCCCGCCGTCCGCAAAGCCCCACAGAAGCTGCGCCGTCTCGCCGCCGTCCGTCAGACGCACGAGGCCGAGATTGATCTCCGGCGCATACTGGACATTCTTGAAATACTTGCCCGTGCCGGTGACGAGGAAGTACTTGCCGTCCAGCTCTGGACAGGAAAAGCCCGTGGGAATCTCCCGCAGAACCACGCCGTCCACATAATCGTTGACCTCCGATTCCTCCAGCAGCAGGCTCACATTTCCGCCGTTGCGCTCATCCCAGCCGTGGTCATACATATTGGTTACGGTGCGGATCATCTCCACCATCCACGGGGCTGTCAGAATATTTTTCATGCTCTCGCCTCCAGAACGTTCTTTTCATACGCCCACACCAGCGGCAGCCACGCGCCATCCTCCGGCACGCCGCAGCGGCGGCAGTATTCCGCCCAGATCTCTCCGAAGGGCATGGTTTTCAGCTCCTCCTGCCGAACGAGCAGATCGGTAAAATTACCCGCGTTCTGTTCAGCCGTCATATCCGGCGTCAGCAGGGCGTTCAGCAGGGCCTTCTGCACATTGCGGAAGCCCGTGACCCACGCGGCGATGCGGTTGACAGAGGCATCGAAATAGTCCAGCGCCAGATACACCCGGCCGTCCAAGCCGCCGCAGCGGACGATCTCCTTGCAGAGCTCCTTCGTTTCATCATCGAACAGCACCACATGGTCACTGTCCCAGCGCACCGGGCGGGTGATGTGCAGGGCGATCTCCGGGAAGAAGGTCAGCAGTGCCGGGATTTTGTCGCTGACCACCTCGGTGGGGTGATAGTGGCCGTTGTCCATCAGGGGTATCTTGTTTTTGGCTATCGTTTTTGAAACTGTAG
>OGXB01001473.1_pt1 | contig 11603 bp, 6 predicted proteins | sample 1576161 | NCBI WGS metagenome assembly OGXB01 (sample SAMEA3541474, study PRJEB24748) | human gut metagenome | biome: human gut; feature: human-associated habitat; material: faeces | place: China | collected 2012
AGCAGCCCAGGTTCTGATCGATATTCACGGACAGCATGAGCATCAGTCACTGTTATATAAAAAAAATCATCTGGCAATTCTGGATGCATTTGCAAAAGAAGCCGGAGAATGGAAGAAAAAAGTGGCGGATTCATACAGGGAATACCGCCGGCTGGAAAAAGAACTTAAGGAAGCCGATAAAGACGAGGCTGAGAGAGCCAAAGAGATTTCTTTTCTTGAATTTGAGATTGATGAGATTGAAAATGCAGGAATCACTGTGGCAGAATGCCAGTCGGTAGAAGAAGATTACCGGCGGATGATGCAGGGGAAAAGAATCGCAGAGAATCTGGAAGAGGCGTATCTGTATACAGCAGGAGAAGGCGGTATAAGTGCGGCAGAAGCGATCGGACGGGCAGTACGTGCGGCGGCTGTGGCGGCAGAACATGATGACAAATCGGGAGAACTGTATGAACAGCTGGTCGAAGTGGAGAATCTGATCGGGGATTCCGGGCGCGAGCTTCGCTGTTATCTGGACAGTCTTTCCTTTGAACCGGAACAGTTCTATGAGACGGAGAGCCGGCTGAACCAGATCAATCATCTGAAGGTCAAATACGGAGATTCGGCAGAGGCAATCCTGCAGCATAAGGCGGATGACGAGGAGCGCCTCCTGATTTTAAAAAATTATGATGAATATTTAAATGAATTAAAGGGAAAACTGAAAAAATCAGAGGAACGTCTGCAAAAAGAATGCGAGGGTCTGTCGGAGATCCGTAAAAAAGAGGCAAAGCTTTTGCAGGCAAAGATCGCAGAAGGACTTCAGGATCTGAATTTCCTGGATGTCTGCTTTGAAATTCGGTTTTCAAAAACCTCCGGGTACACAGTAGAAGGAACGGATGAGGTGGAATTTATGATCTCCATGAATCCGGGTGAACCGACAAGACCGCTTGCAACTGTGGCATCCGGCGGTGAACTTTCCCGCATCATGCTTGCGATTAAGGCAGTCATGGCGGATAAAGATGAGATCGAGACACTGATCTTTGACGAGATCGATGTGGGGATCAGCGGTCGTACCGCACAGAAGGTTTCCGAGAAGATGTGCCTGATCGGCAGGAAACATCAGGTGATCTGCATTACGCATCTGGCACAGATCGCTGCAATGGCAGATACTCATTACCTGATTGAAAAACGGGTGGAAGATCAGATGACAAAGACCAAGATCCGGCAGCTTGACGGGGAAGAATCTGTGCAGGAGCTGGGAAGGATCCTTGGAGGCGCAAAGATTACGGATGTGGTGCTGGAAAACGCACGGGAGATGAAAATTCTGGCATCCGGTTTGAAAAAATAAGATTGAGCACATACTAGAGGCAGGAGAAAAAATCCTGCCTTATTTTTTGCGGAATTTTAGGGAGGAAAAAGGGGTGTGCAATGTCGGTTAGAAGTTATCGGAAAATGTTAAGTGTGTTATTAGTGGTAATCGTGGTTATAGGAGGCGGCTATTGCTACAGGGAATGGCGGGCTGAGAAAGCGGAGAGGGAGGCTTCGGTCAGTGAACTTTCGGGAAACCTTCTGATTCCGGGAGGGATGCCGGTTGGGATCTATATGGAGACGGATGGCGTGATGGTGCTGGGGACGCAGGAAATTAAGGGAAAAGATGGGATCGGTGTGAATCCGGCGAAGCATCTGGTGAAGGAGGGAGATTATATTGTCGGAGTTGATTCTGACAGTATTTATAATAAATCTGAGCTTATCGAACGGGTTAAAAAATTATCGAATAAGTCCGTCATCTTACACATTCGTCGAAAAAAAGTGTATATTGATGTACAACTTCATCCGACAAAAGATGAAGGCGGGGCATATAAACTTGGAATCTGGGGGCGGGATAACGCGCAGGGACTCGGCACAATCACTTTTCTGAATGCAGATAGTGAATACGGTGCGTTGGGACATGGAATACATGATGTAGATACCGGCAAACTGATCGAAATGTCAACGGGAAGATTATATGATACCAGCATTCAGAATATTAAAAAAGGTGAGAACGGAAATCCCGGAGGGATGGAAGGGATCATTGTCTACAATCATTACAATATTTTAGGTTCGATTACTACAAACACAGAGACAGGGATTTATGGGAAATTAGACAGGATTGAGAGAATATTTGACAGCAAAGAAGCTTATCCGGCTGTGGCAAAGGAAGAAATTCAGGTCGGAAAGGCGTATATCCGCTGTGCGGTAAGCGGAAAGACAGAAGATTATACAGTCAGAATCACAAAAGTTGACCTGGATGCCAGGGAGGTGAATAAGGGGATTGAAATTCAGGTTACTGACAAACGGTTACTTAAACTGACCGGTGGGATTGTGCAGGGAATGAGTGGAAGCCCCATTATGCAGAATGGAAAGATTATAGGCGCAGTAACACATGTTTTCGTACAGGATGCGACAAAAGGATACGGAATATTTATCGAAAACATGCTGGAAAATCTGAAAAAAGATTGAAATATGCGAACCTTGTCAGATTTCTGCGACACCATTTGCTTGTATTCGCAGAATACAGAAGGTTATAATAGGTTCCATTCCAGTGCAAATTGTCACTTTAAGGAGGGGAAAGGCTTTATGGAAAAACTGAATGTAGCGATTGCTGACGATAACGAAAGAATGTTGAATTTACTAGGAGAAATTGTAGAAAGTGATAAAGATCTCAAACTGGTGGGAAAAGCCAGGAACGGAGAAGATATTTATCACATTATAAGAGATAAACAGCCTGACGTTGTACTTCTTGACCTAATTATGCCGAAAATGGATGGAATCAGTGTGATGGAAATGATAGGCGCAGATAAAACAGTAAAGAAACAGCCGAATTTTATTATTGTAACTGCGATTGGACAGGAGAGGATCACGGAAGATGCCTTCGAAAAAGGAGCAGCCTACTACATCCTGAAACCATTTCGCAATGAAACAATCCTTCAGCGGATCAAAAGCTCCGGACATGCGGAAAAGAGTGTAGCGCCTTACACAGATTATACCGTATATGCGGAACCTTCTGAGGAGGACCTGGAAACACAGGTGACAGAACTGCTCCATGAAATCGGAATCCCGGCACATATAAAAGGGTATCATTATCTGAGGGATTCCATTCTGATGGCGGTTGACGATATGGAAGTTTTAAATGCGATCACAAAGATCCTGTATCCGACAGTCGCGAAAAAGAACCAGACCACATCGAGCCGTGTTGAACGGGCGATCCGCCATGCGATCGAGGTTGCATGGAGCAGGGGAAAGCTGGATACCTTAGAAGCTCTTTTCGGTTATACAGTAAGTAACGGGAAAGGAAAACCGACCAATTCTGAATTTATTGCTCTGGTCGCAGACACGATCAGACTGAAATCAAAGCGCAGATAATTCTTTTCAAACGAATGAAATTGAGGTATAATTATAAATAAGCCGCGAGAGTAAGGAGGGTGTTAAATGAAAAAAGTATTATTTGTGTCATCTGAAGCAGTTCCGTTTATCAAAACAGGAGGATTAGCCGATGTAGTGGGATCACTACCAAAATATTTTGATAAGAACAAATACGATGTACGTGTTATGCTTCCAAAGTATATGTGCATGAAAGACGAATGGAAAGATAAACTTTCTTATAGACTTCATTTCTATATGGATCTGAACTGGAGACAGCAGTATGTAGGGCTTCTTGAACTTCAGTACGAAGGAATCACTTTTTATTTCATAGACAATGAATATTATTTTAATGGTTCGAAGCCATATGGTGATATTGCATACGATATTGAGAAGTTTGCATTTTTTTCAAAAGCAGCCTTAAGTGCACTGCCACTTCTGGATTTCAGACCGGATATCATTCACTGTCATGACTGGCAGACCGGGCTTGTTCCGATTTATCTGGATAATTTCCGCTATAACAATGAGTTTTTCCGTGGAATCAAGACTGTGATCACCATACATAACCTCAAATTCCAGGGTATCTGGGATAAGAAGACGGTTATGGATATCACCGGACTTCCGGCATACTATTTCTCACCGGATAAGCTGGAAGCATATGACGATGCCAACTATCTGAAAGGCGGAATTGTCTACGCTGACCGTGTGACAACGGTAAGCAGCAGTTACGCGGAAGAGATCAAGACACCGTTTTACGGGGAGAAGCTGGAAGGACTGATGCAGGCAAGATCAAACTGCCTGTCAGGAATTGTCAATGGTATTGATTACGATGATTTTAATCCGGCAACAGATACCAACATTGCAAGAACTTATTCTGTCGAAAACTTCCGCAAGGAGAAAGTGAAAAATAAAATGGCGCTGCAGGAAGAACTCGGACTGGAGAGAGATCCGCACCGTATGATGATCGGTATCGTATCCAGACTGACCGACCAGAAGGGCTTTGACCTGATTGACTGTGTGATGGATGAACTTTGCCAGGATGCGGTTCAGATCGTCGTACTCGGTACCGGAGATGAGAGATACGAGAACATGTTCCGTCATTTCGCATGGAAGTATCCGGATAAGGTATCTGCACAGATCTATTATTCAGAGCCGATGTCTCACAAGATCTATGCATCCTGTGATGCATTCCTGATGCCGTCATTATTTGAACCATGTGGACTGAGCCAGCTGATGAGTCTGAGATATGGTACGGTGCCGATCGTAAGAGAGACAGGCGGACTCAAAGATACTGTAGAAGCTTACAACGAATACGAGAAGACCGGAACCGGATTCAGCTTCACCAATTACAATGCGCATGAGATGCTTGCAACTGTAAGATATGCAGAACAGATTTACTATGACAAGAAGCGTGACTGGAACAAGATCGTAGAGCGTGGTATGGAAAAAGACTTCTCATGGAAGAATTCAGCCAAGCTTTACGAAGAACTTTACGAAAATATGTAAAATGCATTCTGGTAATTTACCGGAAAATATGGTATCATGAAATGAAAAAATTTACAGAGGAGAAACATTCGTTATGAGGATTATAGACAAAATTAAAGCAGACGGAGTACATATTTCCTTTGAAGTGTTTCCACCGAAGACGGATGCGGGCTTTGAATCCGTGTTAAAAGCAACGGATGGGATCGCAGAACTTACCCCGTCATTTATCAGTGTTACCTATGGAGCCGGTGGTGGAACCAGTAAGAATACGGTTAAGATTGCAAGTCATATCAAGAATGACCTGAAGATTCCGGCACTTGCACATCTGACCTGTGTGTCCTCAACCAAGGAAGAGGTACATAAGGTTATCGGACAGCTTCAGAAAGAAGGGATTGAGAATATCCTTGCACTCAGAGGAGATATCCCGCAGGATGGACAGTTTCCGCTTCCGGGACAGTATTCTCATGCCTGTGAACTGATCGAAGACATCAAAAAAATGGGAGACTTCTGCATCGGAGCTGCATGCTATCCGGAAGGACATGTAGAGATGGAACACAAGAAAGATGATATCCGTTATCTCAAAGAAAAGGTAGATTGTGGAGTGGATTTTATTACCACACAGATGTTTTTCAATAATGATATTTTCTATAATTTCCTGTATCGTATCCGTGAACAGGGAATCATGATACCGGTGCTTCCGGGAATCATGCCGATCACAACGAAAAAGCAGCTCGCAAGAAGCTGTGCCCTTTCAGGAACTGCTGTTCCGCAGAGATTCCGTGCGATCGTAGATTATTTTGGAGATGATCCGGCAGCGATGAAGCAGGCGGGAATTGCATATGCGACCGACCAGATCATTGACCTGATCGCAAATGGAATCCGCAATATCCACGTATATTCGATGAATAAACCGGAAGTAGCTGCTGCAATCATGCAGAACCTTTCAGAAATCGTAAAATAAAGGAACATAAGAAAGATGACAGATGCCAGAACGAAAGAAGCAATTCGTTATCTGGGATATGGAAGACATGCGGTAGATGAACAGACGCTTGCGCTGATCGATGTTTCCTTCGGGGAGCTCGATCAGACTACGCAGGCAAAATCCGTCTATCGCATTTTTGACTGTAAAGTTACAGGAGAAGACCAGGTGACGATCGGAAAAATGAATATTAAAAGCAGAAGTCTCGGAAAGAATCTCAGAGGCTGCAAAGAGGCAGTTGTATTTGGCGCAACACTCGGTACCAGTGTCGATATACTGATGAAACGTTATTCACTGACAGATATGGCGAAATCTGTCGTATTGCAAGCATGCGCAGCTGCATATCTGGAGGAGTACTGTGACGATCTGCAGCTTTCGATCGGAGAAGAGTTAAAAGCACAGAATAAATGGCTCAGACCGAGATTCAGTCCGGGGTACGGCGATTTTGATATCCATCATCAGGACGATATCTTACGGATGCTGGATAGGGCAAAGAAGATCGGACTTACCATGACAGACAGCTATATGCTCACACCGACAAAATCGGTGACTGCAATCATTGGGATCAGTGATACGCAGGAAAAATGCCACATCAAAGGCTGCGAAGTGTGTGAGAAGAAGGACTGCATTTACAGAAGAAATTAAGGAGCGTAGGGTATGAATATCAGAGAACGTTTGGGAAAAGAACTTTTATTTTTAGATGGAGGAATGGGAACTCTTCTGCAGGCAGAAGGACTTGCACCGGGAGAACTTCCGGAGACCTGGAACATCGAACATCCGGAAAAGGTGGAAGCGATTCACCGCAGATATTACGAAGCAGGAAGTGATGTGGTTCTTGCAAATACCTTTGGCGCTAATGTCTGCAAATTTCATGATGACAGATATACGGTTGAAGAAGTGATCCGTGCAGGGATTGCAAATGCAAAAAGAGCAGGGGAGCAGATTGGAAAAGAGACTTATGTGGCACTGGATATGGGACCGACCGGAAAGCTATTAAAACCAATGGGAGATCTGGATTTTGATGATGCTTATGAAGCATTTGCAGAAACCGTCCGCTATGGAGAAAAGTACGGTGCAGACCTGATCCATATCGAGACCATGAGTGACACCTATGAAGTAAAGGCAGCCATTCTTGCAGCAAAAGAAAATTCTTCTCTTCCGGTATTTGTAACCATGATCTTTGATGAAAGAGGAAAGCTTCTGACAGGTGGGGATGTCCCTTCTGTTGTGGCAATGCTGGAAGGACTCCGCGTAGATGCACTGGGGCTGAACTGTGGACTTGGGCCGAAACAGATGCTTCCAATCCTGAACGATTTAAGAAGATATACCTCCCTTCCGATCATTGTGAAGCCAAATGCCGGACTTCCGAAGCAGAAGAACGGGGAAACGTATTACGATGTAGAGCCGGATGAGTTTGCCCGGATCATGCAGGAGGTTGTAAAAGGAGGAGCCTGTGTGATCGGCGGATGCTGCGGAACGACACCGGAGCATATTAAAAAGCTGGTAGAAGAATGCAAAGATCTTCCGCTGCGCGAGATCGAGAAAAAGCATGATACGATCGTATCTTCTTATGGACAGGCTGTGATCCTGGATGATATGCCGCGTATCATCGGAGAAAGAATCAACCCGACCGGAAAGAAAAAATTCAAAGAAGCACTGAAAAATGAAGATATGGACTACATTCTGAAAGAAGCGATCACACAGCAGGATAAGGGCGCGCACATTCTGGATGTCAATGTAGGACTTCCGGATATTGACGAAGTTGCCATGATGGAAAAAGTTGTAAAAGAACTGCAGAGCGTGACCAGTCTTCCACTTCAGATTGACACAGTAGATGGAAAGGCTATGGAACGTGCAATGCGTATCTACAATGGAAAGCCGATGATCAACTCTGTAAACGGAAAGCAGGTTTCTATGGACGAAGTCTTTCCTCTGATCCGGAAATATGGCGGTGTGGTTGTCGGACTGACCATTGATGAAGAGGGGATTCCGAAGGATGCAGAAGGCCGTGTGCGTGTTGCAGGTAAGATCATCAACGAAGCAGCCAAATACGGAATCGACAAGAAAGATATCGTGATAGATGTGCTGACCATGACCATCAGTTCGGAAAAAGACGGGGCAAAGGTTACCCTGGAAGCATGGAAGAGAGTACGGGAAGAATTCGGGGTCAGAACCGTTCTTGGAGTATCGAATATTTCTTTTGGACTTCCAAGGCGCCCAATCGTCAACAGTTATTTCTATGCGATGGCAATGCAGAACGGACTGACGGCAGGAATCATCAATCCATCCTCAGAAGATATGATGAAAGCTTATCGTTCTTATAATGCACTGATGGGCTTTGATGAAAATTGTACGAATTATATCAGTACTTATGCGGGAACCACAGAGACGGTGACAGTCCAGGCATCGCAGGCAGCTGCAGCAGCAGGAAATGCACCAAAAGCTGCAGGCGTTGAGATGACACTCAAATATGCGATCGAGAGAGGGCTGAAAGAAGAGGCGCATCATATCACCCGTGACCTGATCGGTACGAGGGAACCGCTGGATATCATCCAGGAGGAACTGATCCCGGCACTCAATGTAGTCGGTGAAGGTTTTGAAAAGGGAACCGTCTTCCTTCCGCAGCTTCTGATGAGTGCGGATGCTGCGAAGATTGCCTTTGCAGTTATCAAGGATGTGCTTGCTTCATCCGGACAGGAAGAAGAAAAGAAGGAGAAGATCATCCTTGCTACCGTAAAAGGTGATATCCATGATATCGGAAAGAATATAGTGAAAGTTCTTCTTGAAAATTATGGTTTTGATGTGATCGATCTCGGAAAGGATGTGCCGCCGGAGGCAATCGTAGAAAAAGCAGTTGAGGAGAATGTCACTTTGGTAGGCTTAAGTGCGCTGATGACCACAACTGTAGTCAGCATGGAAGAGACGATCAAACTCTTAAGAGAGAAGAAACCGGACTGCAAAGTCATGGTAGGCGGGGCTGTTCTGAACCAGGATTACGCGGATATGATCGGGGCAGATTTCTATGGAAAAGATGCCATGCAGTCCGTACACTATGCGCAGAAATTTTTTGGCATGGTGGAGTAGGAACTGCAAAGCAGATACAAAAGGTCGAAATTGTATGTGAAAATGCTAAAAAAGTTTGGAAAATTTTTTTGTATATGCTATAATATGCATAAATCAAGGAGAAAAGAAAATGATAGCATGGGAGGCATGACAAGATGGCATTTTTTTCAACACTGATCTCTACGGTATTGAAGATGCTCTTTATCGGAGTGTTTGCAGTCGGAGGGGTTTTTGCAGGCAAGAAGCTTCGTGAAAGAAAAGACGCAAAGAATTCAGAGACTAAGTAGAATGGAAAAAAGAAGGAATCGCAGAAAATGCGGTTCCTTTTTAAATTCCATTATATTGACAAGCCATCAAAATCTCTTTATAATTAGAATTTAGCTGATAGAAGCGAGGAGGATAAAGATGAAAGCTTACGGAGTTAACGAACTTAGACGCATGTTTCTTGACTTTTTTGAGAGCAAAGGTCATTTAAAAATGAAAAGCTTTTCGCTGGTGCCGCACAATGATAACAGCCTTCTGCTGATCAATTCAGGAATGGCACCGCTGAAACCATATTTTACAGGACAGGAGATCCCACCGAGACGCCGTGTGACAACCTGTCAGAAATGTATCCGTACAGGAGATATCGAGAACGTAGGAAAGACTGCACGTCACGGTACTTTCTTTGAAATGCTTGGTAACTTCTCATTCGGTGATTACTTTAAGACAGAAGCGATCCACTGGTCATGGGAATTCCTGACAGAAGTGGTTGGACTGGATCCGGATCGTCTGTACCCGTCCGTATATGAAGACGATGATGAGGCATGGAAGATCTGGAACGAAGAGATTGGTATTGCACCGGAGAGAATTTTCCGTTTCGGAAAAGAAGACAACTTCTGGGAGCATGGATCAGGTCCGTGCGGTCCGTGTTCAGAGATTTACTATGACCGTGGAGAAAAATACGGATGCGGTAAACCGGGATGTACAGTAGGCTGCGAATGTGACCGTTATATGGAGATCTGGAACAACGTATTTTCACAGTTCGACAATGATGGACATGGAAACTACAGCGAACTGAAGCAGAAGAATATTGATACCGGTATGGGACTTGAGAGACTTGCATGTATCGTACAGGATGTAGACTCTATGTTCGATATTGATACTTTAAAAGCACTGCGTGACCAGGTATGTGAGATCGCAGGAGTATCTTATGGAGATAATGAAAGCACAGACGTATCTCTGCGTGTAATCACAGACCATGTGCGTTCTGTATCTTTCATGATCTCTGATGGTATTATGCCGTCTAATGAAGGAAGAGGATATGTTCTTCGCCGTCTTCTCCGCCGTGCATGCCGTCACGGAAGACTTCTGAACGTTGCACCGGGATTCCTTACAGATCTTGCTGCAACTGTGATCGAAGGCTCTAAAGACGGATATCCGGAGCTGGAAGAAAAGAAAGACTTTATCATGAATGTCATCCGCAAGGAAGAAGAGCAGTTTGAGAAGACCATCGACCAGGGGCTTGTCATTCTGAATGAGATGAAAGAAAAGATGGCAGAAGAAGGAACAAAGACTCTGTCCGGAGAAGATGCGTTCAAATTATATGATACCTATGGATTCCCGATCGATCTTACCAAAGAGATTCTGGAAGAAGAAGGTATGGATATTGATGAAGAGGGATTTAAAGCCGCAATGGAAGTTCAGCGCCAGACTGCAAGAAAAGCACGTAAGGCAACGAACTACATGGGAGCAGATGCAACCGTATACGAATCCATCGATCCGTCTGTAACTTCTAAGTTTGTCGGATACGAGCATCTGGAATATGAATCGAAGATTACGGTACTTACCACAGAAGATGAGATCGTAGACGCTCTTTCTGACGGTGAGAGAGGAACCATCTTTGTAGATGAGACTCCGTTCTATGCAACAAGCGGTGGACAGGAAGCCGACCACGGTGTGATCAAATGCGGTGACGGTGAATTTGTTGTGGAAGATGTGAAGAAGATGCTTGGTGGCAAGATCGGTCATATCGGTTATATGGCAAAGGGTATGATGAAGGTTGGAGATCAGGTTACTCTGACCGTTGATTCGCAGAGACGTGTGCTTTGTGCAAGAAACCACAGTGCGACCCATCTGCTTCAGAAAGCACTCCGTACCGTACTTGGTACACATGTAGAACAGTCCGGATCTTATGTAGACGACAAGAGACTTCGTTTCGACTTCTCTCATTTCTCGGCAATGACACCGGAAGAACTGCAGAAAGTAGAAGATATGGTAAATGAAAGCATTTCCAAATCTCTGCCGGTTGTCATTAAGAACATGCCGATCGAAGAAGCAAGAAAGACCGGAGCACAGGCTCTGTTCGGTGAGAAATACGGCGACATCGTCCGTGTTGTAAATATGGGAGATTACTCTATTGAGTTCTGCGGTGGTACACATGTTGCCAATACAAGCGAGATCGGCGCATTCAAGATCCTGTCTGAAAGTGGTGTGGCAGCAGGGGTACGCCGTATCGAAGCACTTACATCCAAAGGACTGATGGATTATTATGGAGAACTGGAACAGTTGCTTCATGAAGCAGCTAGGCTCCTGAAAGCAACTCCGGATACTGTGTCTGAGAAGATCGCACACCTTCAGGCTGAGAACAAAGAACTTCACAGTGAAGTAGAAAGCCTGAAGAGCAAGCTCGCATCAGATGCCCGGGGGGATTTGATGGATT
>OGXB01001510.1_pt1 | contig 11331 bp, 16 predicted proteins | sample 1576161 | NCBI WGS metagenome assembly OGXB01 (sample SAMEA3541474, study PRJEB24748) | human gut metagenome | biome: human gut; feature: human-associated habitat; material: faeces | place: China | collected 2012
CGCTAGAAATTTAGTGACTACACACGTTGATTTCCCATTCCTGCTACCTCACACATTAACAGGTCTCTCTATACCGCAACAAACATATAAATTTACATCAAACATTGTTGACACTTGTCAGCTTCCGTGTTATACTACTAACCATAGAAAGCAAGACAATGACTATCGAATCAGTGGAGAAGGTGACGCTATAATGCCCGAAGAATGGCCCAAATGGAGAAAAATCCTGACATGGCTCTTTATCATCGCTCTACCGTTTATAGGCAGCATCGATAAGATAGGATAACAAAAAATGAAAGCATGCTTATGGATTTCTAAGGAATTCGTAGAACAGTACGAAAACGGCATTGTACTTTATAATTTAAGGTGCTATTGCAAGGAAAACGGGCAACTCCCAGATAAAAATAAGGTGCCAGAGCATTTGTCTTATTATGAAGAATTGGGCTATAAGGAGGCGATGGAAAATGACCTCATGGCGTGATTTCTGGATAGGAATGTTCTTTGCAATCTTGTGTTTGACCTGGCTTTGCAGTATGATAGTAGCATTGGCAGCACTAGTGATTGGAGTAGGGTAATGAACTACACGCTAACCATCATGACGCGCCCCGAACTCGAAGTGGTCGAGGACACAGGCTTCACAGCCGAATGCGATGCAGATGCCATGATCTACGCCATGAACCAAGCATGTTTCACCGGAGCGCAAGAATACTCCATGTTCGTAATCAGCGAGGACACCGGATTCAACGCCCATATCACTGGGTCGAAAGGAAGCCAGCTATGATCAAATTCATCGTACATCTGATGTCTCTGTATGATGCATGGGAAGACAAGTGTGCAGCGATGTACGGAAACGATGCAAGATTCGCGTGTTCGATTTGCTTAGGATTTCTCATATTCACGGCAGGTTTCATAATTCTTGCTATTGTTATCGGGCTGATCGCATTTATTTTTGAGTGATAGCTTATGAAGATTTTGTGAAAAGAAGGGAATTCCAATGCCTCCACCCAAATAGAGAGTATAATCGTCCATGCAGGGTTGTTAAAGTCAATGTAAGGAGAGAATCATGCAGAATATAACCCGCACTCTAACGCTGTTCGATATCAAGGCTTACGATCTCGTCGAGGGAGAAGACGGAACCCCGGTAGCCGTAGGCGTAGCTGAGTGCCATGCGGAAGGAACTTCGATGACCAAGGGAGAAGCACGAGCTGCCTTGGCCGAAGCAACCGGCGAGAAGCTTCCCAAAGGTCTTATGATCAAGTGGACTCCTGTCAGCACCAAGACCTACGCTATGCCGCTCGATCAGTTCATTGCAACTGCATCCGTTATCAATGAAACCATCGTCGAACTGTAAGGAGTGCACTATGTCAGAGGAAATCATCGCAGTGTCCAACGCCGACGTTATCAGCGACCTTCGCGAGTACGACGTGCGAGAGCTTCAAGGCTCCAACCTGAGCGCGTTCTGCTCGGTCAAGGCCGACTCCATGGAAGCGAAGGCCCTCGTCTTCAACGCCGCGAACAACCCGCAGCATAAAGTGAACGACTTCATCAACAAGAAAATCATGGTGAAGGACGTCTATGCGGAAACGCTCGAACTCGTCAACAAGGAGACGGGCGAGGTCGAGAAGGCCCCTCGCATCGTGCTGATCGATGCTGACGGCGAAGCCTACGAGTGCGTTTCGGTCGGTATGTTCTCCAGCTTGAAGAAGCTTCTGGCCACGTTCGGCAAGCCGACGTGGGAAGAGCCTATCCCGGTCGTGATCGAGCAAGTCAAGGTTGCAAACGGCACTATGCTCACGATGCGCGTTCAGTACTAATCAACTCGGTTCAAGTCTTCTAGGCCGTCCATGGCGGGCGGCCTTTCTTTTAGGAGCAGATATGTACGAGAAGCAGAACATGCTCAACACCGCAGACAAAGACCTCATGAGCGAGTTCATTTACCGCTCCATGGGTCGTGTGCTCAATAAAAACGTGCTCACGTGGAATCGTCCTATCCCTCAAGGCGTGAGCGTCTACACGGCGCACCCGGACACCGGTACGTTCGAGTATATGTTCACCAAGGATGACAAGTTCAACGTGGTGAGAGATTCAATGGAGGAAGCAGAGGAAATGCTCAACCGGTACGGCATGTGCGATAAGGGAGGGTTGGTACTGTACATGAACAAGTGCATGTTGCCGATCGTCTCCAAGCATAAGCAGTACAGTTATTAGGAGTTGTTATGCCAACTAAAAACGGAATAGAATACGACCTCACCAGAACGCCGTACTCCTCTACTTGGGGGTTTTATACGTTCTTCTTCTCAAGCGCCACGCACTTGGAGAAGTTCGAATACCGTCGCCAGGCGCGCATCGATTGGCTGTGCGACTCTCTCAGCCGTCGCTTCCATGTGGAGATCGACGCCAGCGTGCTTGCCGTGTTTCAGCTGTACATGCAGATCGAGACGCGAGGTTTCCGTATTTGGAGTATGAAGCATATGGAGGAGTTGACATGCCCAGAGAATATAATATTTCGTGGAATGCAGCCCAGCGTTCGCGTCTCGATTCCGCAACACGAAAGTACAACAACGCCCTGCGACGAGCAGCAAGGCAGTACCCGGACAACGCCCAGTTTCTACCCGCCCAAGCGTCCTACAAAGAGCTGAAACAATCCATCACCACGGCACGGGCGCTCAACAACACCGTGAACAGGCTTCTGCGAGCCACGCGCCCGGGAGCCTTAGACCTCGTGCAGCAAGCAGACAAGTCCATCATCACCGCCTACGAGCGCAAAGAATTCGCGATCCTCAGAAGCGTGCGCGAGCGGCAGAAAGCCATGCGTGCGCGCCAGCTGGGAATCCAGCAGCCGAAAGCGGGGCGTGCGGGAACGCTCACGCAAGCCAGCCTATCTCCGGACAAACGTCCTGCGTCGAGTCTATCGGCTGGAGCGCTTCGCCGGTTCATCCAAACTCAGGAGCGCGAGATAAACATGTCGAACGTGGAGAAAGCGCAGCGTTATTTCCGCAACTACACGTCTGCATTGCAATCGGTGTTCGGAGGGTTCTCGGAATTCGACCCTCAAATAGAGTACATCGAGGACGCGATCATACGTCTTGCCGGGCGCGACTTCGACGCGCTGCGCAACGCCATAGACGAAGCGCCTGATATCGACTTCATTTACGAGCCGCAGGAGCGCGAAGCCAAATTGCAGAAGATCGTGGATTATTGGAACGGCGTGGAGGAATACGCGAAGATCAAGGCTGTTCGCGATGTTGTTCCAAGGTACGGAAGGGCGATACATAGGGCCGATCTTGTAGAAGGGTAAGGATATGAGGTGCCTAGTTATGCAGCGGACTTCGAGACAACGACCGATGCAGACGATTGCCGTGTTTGGGCATGGGCCGTTTGCGAGGTCGGGAACGAACGAAACATACAGTACGGTATAGATATAGAGAGCTTTTTCGATTGGTGCGAGCTTCATGCAGGTTCGCGGGTTTACTTTCACAACCTTAAATTCGACGGCAAGTTCATTCTGTGGCATTTGCTTATCAACAACTGGCGTTGGATTCCGGTTAAGACCGAATGCGACGCGCGCACCTTCACAACTTTAATATCCGATATGAGCCAGTTCTACAGCATAAAAATCTGGTTCAAGGAGAATCGAGCGGTGGAGTTCTTGGACTCGCTCAAGATGATACCGCTGCCAATCAAAGCCATCCCCCGCGCTTTCGGCTTCGAGCACGAGGAAGCCAAAGGAGAGATCGATTACAAAGCATATCGCGAGGTGGGCCACGCGCTCACGCATGAGGAAATCGAGTACATCACGTCAGACGTGGTAATCGCAGCCAAAGCGCTTGACTCCATGTTCAAGCAGAAGATGAAGCGCATGACGGCAGGGTCGAACGCTTTCCACGGCTACCAGGACATGATAGGCGGTCGCCGCCGCTTCCGCGATTGGTTCCCCGAACCTGACTATGACGATGATCTGAGAAGCGGAGGATGCTACAAAGGAGGGTTCACGGCGGTCAATCCCGTGTTTGCCGGGCGCATCGTCGGCGCGGGCTGCTCGTTCGACGTGAACAGCCTATACCCCAGCGTCATGGCTAGCGCGCATGGAGAAGTGCTCCCCTACCGGGAGCCTATTGCATACGAGGGCCAATACGTTCAAGACGACGATTACCCGCTTTTCATCCAATACATCGAAGCGGACTTCACGGTGAAAGCAGATCACATCCCGTGCTTGCAGCTCAAAGGATGCTCGATGTTCGCCCAAACGGAGTACATCAGGGATTCCAAGGGCTATCAGACGATGTGTTTAACCTCGGTCGATTTGCAAATGCTCTTCGAGCAGTACGAAGTGCATGACATACGATACATCCGAGGTTACAAGTTCAAAGGGTCGACGTTGCTTTTCAAAGACTACGTTGACTATTGGACGCGCGTGAAGACGCAAGCCACGTTGGAAGGCAACGAGGGGATGCGCACCATATCGAAGCTTATGTTGAACTCACTATACGGCAAGCTCGCCACGAACCCGGTGAAGCGATCCAAGAGGCCTTACCTGGGAGAAGACGGCGTAGTTAAATACAAGCTGTTAGACGAGGAGTATGCCGAAGCGATCTACCTACCTGTGGGAGCCTTCATCACGAGCTACGCCCGCGCGTTCACGATCACGGCGGCGCAGAAGAACTATGGGCGCTGGCTGTACTCGGATACCGATTCGTGCTATTTCCTGGGTACGGAAAACCCGGCAGGCATGTGGATAGACGATGTGGAGTTGGGAGCCTGGAAGCGCGAGACGATATTCGAGCGGTTCAAGGCCATTCGAGCGAAGACATATTGCTATGAACCTGCGCGCAAAATGCGCAGGGGCGTCCACGCGAAGCAGCGGATGCTCCCATCCCGCCCGCTCACGGTGCACTGCGCGGGCATGCCCGTTGCGTGCCACGAACACGTGACCATGGAGAATTTCGAGGTAGGCGAGTCGTTCGCTGGGAAATTGAAGCCCAAGGACGTTTCAGGTGGTATAATATTGGAGGATGGATATTTCACCATCAAAAAGTAAAGGAGGAATATATGGCAAGCAAATACGAATCGACGCTTCGCGAGCTTGCGATGGAGCCGGACGAGGAACGCCGCTTGGAAATTGCGGCCGAGATCGACCGCGACGCCGCAGACCTCGACGAGCGTTGGGACAACCGCGACGAGTACGCGCGAGTCGAAGCCGAACGCGACCGGATCGCCGCCGAGCGCGACCAGGCTATCATCGACCGCGACGAGCTGCGAGAGAAGTACACTCGCCGTTTCTTCGATGCAGGCGAGGGCATCACGGATCGACGCGAGATCATCGACAAACACGTTGACGATATTAAAATGGAAAGCCGCCCCATGGGCTTCGATGCCCTTTGGCGCGAACGAGCCAAGTAAAGGAGCAACATCATGCCCACTAAGCCTTCTATCAAACCTGCCACCACCCCGGTCGACCCGGTAGCGGTGACCACTGCCATCCTGGAGGAGACCCCGGAGCTTGCGAATCCGCTGCTTTCGCGCGCCAATTCCGGTGTCACGCGCGCAGCTGACGGCACCATCAAGATCAGCGGCACCACCGAGACGATCCATAACATCGGCGATTACATTCTCAACTACACGCCCGCATCCAACGCATACCTGAACGCGCTCGTCAACCGCATCGGCTTCGTCATCATCACGTCGAAGATGTATACTAACCCGTGGAGCCGCTTCAAGAAGGGCCGACTCGAATACGGTGAGACGGTCGAGGAGATTTTCGTTAACCTCGCACGTCCCTACCAGTTCAGCCCGTCCAAGGCCGAGCAAGACGTGTTCAAGCGCACCATTCCGGACGTGCGAGCGGCGTTCCATACGATGAACTTCCAAAAGTACTACCCGATCACCATCACCGACGATCAGCTGCGCCAGGCGTTCCTATCCTGGCAGGGGATTGCAGACCTCATTGCCGCCATCGTGGAATCGGTTTACGCATCCGCGCAGACCGACGAGTATTTGGTGATGAAGTACATGCTGGCCCGAGCTGTCCTGAACGGCTACATTCAGGGCGTGTCGATTCCCGAAGCGAACAAGACGAACGCCGTCGACGTCGCAACCAAGTTCCGCCAGACGGCGCGTCTGCTCGAGTACCAATCCGACAAGTACACCATTTCCGGCGTGACCACGCACACCGACATTTCAGATCAGTATCTGATCATCACCGCCGAGTTCGAGGCTGTGATGGACTTGAACGTGCTCGCAGCTGCCTACAACCTCGAATATGCCGTCTTCATCGGTCGAGTGATCGGCGTCGATTCCTTCGTCGATATGGATTGGAACCGTCTGCGCGACCTGTTCACCGACGAGAACGGCAACGTCGATCCGTCCTTCCACGAGGGGACGGCAGACGAGATCACCATTCTCAACGGCGTGCCCGCGCTGACTACCTCCATCGACTTCTGGCAGGTGTGGGACAACTTCGAGAAGATGACTGAGAACTATAACGGCAAGGGTCTTTACTGGAACTACAACTATCACGTGTGGAAGACGTTCTCCATTTCGCCGTTCGCACAGGCCGTAGCCTACTCCGACGTTGCGGCGGGCATCACGAGCGTCACCGTCACGCCCACGACGGCCACGCTGCCTGCTGGCGCGGACTTGCAGCTGACGGCTGCGGTTGTCGGAACCGGCGTGATCAACAAGGGCGTTGATTGGACGATGACCGGAAACGCTTCCAGCGGATCCTACGTCTCCGCCGCTGGCAAGGTTCACGTTGCCAACGACGAGACGGCTACGACGCTGACGATCAAGGCGACCTCCATTGCCGATTCGACCAAGTCCGGCACCTCCACGATCACCGTTTCCACCGGCGCGTAAGCGCTTCTAGTCCCGAGGGGCGGGAAACCGCCCCTTTTCTTTAGGAGGTGAAACATGGCTTTTCAGCCGTCAACGAACATATTCATAGGCACCGTGCCGTTCGATCAGTCGTACAGGCACGTTCATTACATCCCAGATCGCACCCAGCAGCAAATGCACTTCTCAAGCCTGTGCCCCACAGGGTTCCGTCGTGGCGACTACACATACCAGCGCGAGCATAACGCCGTAGTGGTTCCGTGGAACGCAGAGCTTCTATACGGCTACAACTATTGCATGTTCCAAAACGAGAATTACGGGGATCGTTGGTTCTATTCGTTCATCAACTCGACCGAATACGTAGGCCCTGAGCAAACCCGCTTGCATCTTTCCGAGGACATTATGCAAACGTGGTTCCCTGATTGCACGGTGAAATCCTGCATGGTGCAGCGGGAGCACGTGAACGACGATTCGATCGGGGCGCACATCAAAGACGAGGGCCTAGACCCCGGCGAGCTCAAATGCACCTACTTTGCGATCGACAACAACGACATGGATTGCTACATGGTCGTGTCATGCGCCGTGGAGCCGTTGAAGGACGGAACATACGTGAACAACGGCGGAGATAAGTACATGGGCGTTATGAGCGGAACCTCTCTCACGGTATTTCTCACTGTCGATCAGTTGAAGGGTTTCATGCAAGCTTTGTCCGACAACGGCCAGCAGGACGCTATCAGCGCGGTGTACATGGTCCCGCGCGCGGCCATTCCGAACATCGTCGCCAAGTCGAACGGATGGGGCTACTGGGTCGATGCGAACAGCGCGACGCCGTCGACCGAGATGAACTATCAACTGGGTTTCACCACGCTAGACGGATACACCCCGAAGAACAACAAGATGTATTGCTATCCGTTCGAGTATGCAGAGGTCACGAACTTCACGGGTCAGACGCAGCAGTTGCGCCTGGAGTTCTGCGGAACCCCTGGAACCGTGACGCTGCAGAAGACGGGCGGCTGCGATGTTAACTCGCGTTTGATGTACATCCCTCTCAACTACAACGGCGTTAACCGCTTCGTTGAAGGATGCATATATCTCGATGCCTACCCCACTTGCAACTGGGTGTATCAAGCGTTCGCGAACGCAGTAGGCCAGTCGCAGGTGGACATGATGGGATGGAAGTTCAATTCAATGACGGAGCTGCCGTTCATCAACAACATGGTAGACTCCGCGCAGACGTTGACCGGCAAAGCGGCAGGACTTGACTTTCTGGGCATGGGTTCGGCTACCGTCGATGCCGTGCAAGACCAGACGAACGCTTTCGCAGCGCTCTCGAAAGCGTCGCGTCAGCCGAACACCGCGCGAGGAGGTACCAACTCGACGGCTGCGCTCGTGAACATCGGAAGCTACACCATGGGGATACGCAAGTACACGGCACGTGCCGAGATGGCGAAGCAGATCGACGATTACCTGTCTGTATACGGATACAACGTGTCCGTGAACAAGGTGCCGAACATCACGGGGCGTCGGTCGTGGAACTACGTTAAGACCAACGGAAGCTCGATCGTGGGCAAGGTTCCGGCAAACGTGCTGGCTCAGATCAACTCGCTGTTCGACCGAGGAATCACGTTTTGGCACACGAACGACGTGGGAAACTACGCGCTTCCAAACGGAATAGTGTAAGGAGGGAAAATGTACACAGGATTCAGGATGCCGGACGGGTTGATCCCGCCGGGCGTCAAAGGAAACAACCAGCAACAGGAAAACGATTACCTGAACGACCAGACGTATTTATCTTACATGTGGCGGCTGTACGATCTGGCCGTGTCGGTGTTCGAGTGGAAGAACCTGCCCCAAGGCATCAACGAACGTATGGTGGAGCGGTGGCTTTTGGCCAACGGCATGTGCTTGTTCGTCTACGATGAGGAAATCAAGAACGACCCCGAGCAGAGAAGCCCGGAAGGTTACGCCATGCTTCGCATGGTGATGAACGGCGCGTTCGACATATACAACATCCCGAAGGAGCGCACGGCCTACACCGTAGACCCGAACCATGCGACGATGCGCTTCGACATCACGAACTCGGTGATATGCTTCAACGACAACTTAGGAATACCGACGTTTTTGCAGCTCGATCTTTACGCCAAGATGCTTTGGCAGTGCGACCGCACAGTATACACCAATATCGCCATGCAGAAGACCCCGCGAGTCGTGCGTTGCTCCGAGAAGCAGCGCATGAGCTTGCAAAACCTGTTCGCGCAGGTCGACGGGTTCAAAGACCTGGTATGGGCGGACGAGGCGTTGGACTTGTCGGGTGTGGAGGTGTTGGACACGACGGCTCCTTACGTGGCCGACCAGATTCAAATCGTGAAGCACCAGATTTGGAACGAAGCCATGAGCTATCTGGGGATCGAGAACACGAACACCGATAAGAAGGAACGAATGGTTGCGGCGGAATCCTATATGAACATGGGCGACGTGGAAGCGCAGCGTTTCACCCGCCTGAACTCGCGTCAACAGTTCTGCAAGGAAGTCAACGAGATGTTCGGGCTCAACATCTCATGCGAGTTCCGAAGCGGCATGTATATCAACACGGGAAAGGACGGCGAGCCGGAAGACGAACCGAGCGCAGAAGCAGAAGGCACAACGGATGAAGCGGGTTAAGAGCGCGTTGAAGGGAGGAGCAAAATGAGCAAGTTCACAACGCAATTGCGGTTCATCGTAGAGCAGAAGCTAAAAGATCAGGGGGCTGTTGTAGGCGAGGAGAATTGGCCTTTGATCTACGATGCGATAGGTTTGGCAGACTACCCGATCTTTCAGGAAGCGTACCGGCAAACCTTGAACGACAAGATAATCCGGCATTACTACACCCGAGAGATTTGCGCGGAAACGGTTGGACGCTGGCGCATGTTCGTGCGAGATGCGATGTTCTTGATCATGCCGTACTACAACCAGATGTACCAATCTCAGATCATAGCGGAGGGCATGGAGCCGTTGGGAGACCGCAACATTCAACGCACCGAGCACGCATGGGGAACCGCCGAGAACACGGGAACGTCCACGGCCAACACGCAAGACGTGTTCTCGGACACTCCTCAGTCGGAAATGATTCCAGACCAGATCAAGGCAATGAAGTACGCCACCAACGTGACGTTGGACGAATCGAGCGGGAACACTTCCAGTTCGGGCAGCTATGATAACATGGTGGAGCATCGCGAGTCGGGGTACGTGCGCCCGCAATCGGAGTTGTTGGAAATATACAGGAAAACGTTTTTGAACATTGACCGCGACATAGTCGAGGATGTAGAATTACGTCAATGCTTCATGACGATTTGGTAAAGGAGGAGACGATGGCTAACCCGGTACCGGTGCCACCTAGCTTGACGTTTCCGGACACTGTAGGGCCGTTCAGGTATTTTTGCCAACGAGTCCTTCCCGCAGTGTACGGTGACGAGCTGAGCTATTACGAGGTTCTTTGCAAGGTCACGGACTATCTTAACAAGACCATGTCCAACGTGAACGATCTGAACGGAGACGTTCAAGGGCTTTACGATTACGTCAAAGAGCTGTACGAGATTCTACAGAAGTTCATGGACAGTGGTTTCGACGATTACTATGCGGAACAGGTGATCCAATGGATCGATCAACACCTGACGTGGATTTTCACGAACGTTGTCCGGCAAGTCTATTTCGGCCTGACCCTCGAAGGTTACTTCGTGGCGTACATTCCGGACGGATGGTCTGACATCGTGTTCGACACTGGCGCGGACTACACTTTGGACACCTACGGGCGGCTGATCCTCAAATGGGATGCTGACAGCCCGTATACGGTCAATCAGAAACCTATGAAGGTAAGGAGCTAGAAATGGCAGTTAGAGAATACGTAGGTGCGCGTTACGTCCCGTTGTTTTCAACGCCGCTAGAATGGTCGAACACACGAGAGTACGAGCCGTTGACGATTGTGCTCAACAAGGGCAACAGCTACACGTCCCGCCAGTTCGTGCCTGCGGGTATCGACATTTCCAACGAGTCGTACTGGGCTTTGAGCGGCAACTACAACGCGCAGGTGGAGCAGTACCGCCAGGAGGTTAAGGCGCTCCAAAACAACTTGAACAACAATTATTCGCGCGTATTCGCTACGCATCAGGACATGATTGCAAGCGATAAGCTTATTGCCGGGACAACCGTGAAAACGATGGGGTATTACGCCGCTGGAGATAGTGGCGGGACTGTTTATTCCGTCACGGCAACGCAGCCTAGCGTGCCGTTTGAAAAAATCGGAGATCTGTATGTGCATATCGCAGACCCTACGGTTGTAACGCCTGAGATGTTCGGTGCGAAGGGCGACGGAGCGACAGGGGACACGGTTCCTATTCTGGCTGCGATCGAATACCCTGGCTCCCGATACATCGTGTTCGGCAACAAGACCTATGCCGCCGAGGATGAGACTTCCTGGGTCTGATTGATCTGGATCTGCTTGTCGGCAAGTTCCGTTTCCTTCGC
>OGXB01001512.1_pt1 | contig 11322 bp, 11 predicted proteins | sample 1576161 | NCBI WGS metagenome assembly OGXB01 (sample SAMEA3541474, study PRJEB24748) | human gut metagenome | biome: human gut; feature: human-associated habitat; material: faeces | place: China | collected 2012
TGTTGTCGGTGAAGAACTTGAGGTTGAAGTTGTTTTCGAAATCCGAATCCTTGGGTTTGAAACGGCTCATCTGCAGGAACGAACCTCCCTGATTGAAGATACCGTCGGCCATGGGGTAGTCGATGTCCACGGTTCGGGGCGAGGGGTTGAACAGTCCCGTGTAGCCTTCGTGCAGGCCGATTACGCGGTAACCTTTGCGGAGGAAGGTCTTTGCGACGCTGCCCACGACGGTATTCATACCGGGTGCGGGTCCGCCGCCAGTCAGAATTGCGATTGCTTCTTTCATGGTTGTGTTTGGGTTTTTATGTTTGAACCTGAATTAACCTAAAATTGACGCCCAAAAGTACGATTATTTTTTCAAACGGGCAAAAAAATGGACCTTCTGTTGTGTGCTGTAATTTTATTTAGTATATTGTTTGATAATTGAAGCATATGCTTTGATAATACTTAATTTACTTTAAAAAAAATGTTGTTATGGGAGAACTTTCATTATTCCGAAAAGGTTTGTTTGTAGCTCTTGTAGTTGTTGGCGGAGGATTGTTTGTGAGTAGTTGTAATAAGGAGGAGCTGATTTCGGACCGAACAGATCAAAATGAAACACTTGAAACTAGATCATCGTCGGAGTATCATTGGCGGTGTTCAAATCCGACATGTGGCATGCTGAATTCATCATGGCAAACCAAATGTATTTCCTGTAATCATGACTACAGTGAAACTCATGGTATTTTGATATCTGACTTTATTAAAGTTGCTAAATCATATATAAAAATTGGGTCGTATGGAGGAGGAACACTTCCGGAAAAAAAGATTGAGCTACCGGACGGATCGTTCCTTTTGTCTGAACCTGAAAAGTGGTATGAGACTTCCTGTGCTTTGAAGTACTATAATAGCCTTAAAAACTCATCGACTTACAGATTGACTCCGGGCTATGCCGAGGGAGTTGATTTCGCATGGTTTCGTACGACGCATGTTCTTTTCCCGAAATATCATGATAAAAACAAAGTAGAACAATTGCATGACAGATTCATTTTAAGTGAAGGACGAAATTTGACGGGGTTCAAAGGTCAAGGCATAAAGGATGGAAGCAAGGCCGCAGTAGAAGCCTTCGTGACTTGTCGATAATGCTTTTTTTGTTTAAATAGCTCAAAAATATCGAGTTGTATTTTAATAAACTAATCTTGAAATTATGAAGACTATACTGAGAATTCTGTCTATACTTCTGCTTATTGCCGGTTTGTCGGGTTGTTCTGCGCAAAAGCCGGCGTTCGGTATGGACCACAGGGGCGCCGGTCCGGAAGCCTTGTACGGGCAGGCACTGAAGGCGTTGGACGAACGTCGGTTCGTCGTCGAGGCCGCAGAGTTCTATTTGCCGAAAGGCGGGTCGCCGGTTAAATCGCCTTCGGGCAGTTATATTTCTATGCAGGGAAATAAGGGTATTATCTGTCTTTCCCGGAATGTTTTTCTCCGCGAAACGTGGAAACGGCTGAATATAGAGGATGATACCGCCGAAATGACGGAAATGGAGCGTAAGAAAAACGGAGATCGGCAGTTTTTCATTAAGATCGTAGGTCCTCAGAAGGGTGAGGAGCGGGAGATAATTCTGACGTTGTACAAGAATACGAATAAATGCTTTGTTCGGGTTAATTATTACCGGAGCAGCCACCTCTTCGATTTTATCGGCTATGTCTATCCCGCCGGAGAGTGACGTGTGCTTTCTGCGACTGCAGGTTATGTCCGCAGAGGGGGAGCAGCGGGTTATGCCCGCAGATCTTTGTCGGTTTCGTCGGCGTTTTTTACAGATTGACTCCGCCGCATGAAAAAAACGGTGTTCGGATCGTGTCCGAACACCGTTGAATACATAAAATTCAGTACTGATGAATATGCTGAGTTTCTGTTGCTCTTATTCCCTGAATTTAGAGAACGCCGATGGGCTTACTCAATTACCGTAACGTTCACAGCCTGCTCGCCTTTGGCACCGCTGCCGACTTCGAATTCGACTGCCTGACCTTCGTTGAGCGACTTGAATCCGTCCGTTACGATACCGGAGAAGTGAACGAAAATCTCTTTGCCGTTCTCTCCCGTAATGAATCCGTAGCCTTTTTTGCTATCGAACCATTTTACCTTACCTGTCATAAAAATTGAAAATTAAATAGTTTGTACAGGGCAAAGTAAAGTAAAAATCACTGGCTTTCAAAACTTTTTGGCATGTTTTTTTCAGGTTTGGGTGAAATTTTTTATCTTTGCTCTGTAACAATGACCTTAATGACGATGCGATATGAATAAAAAACTGAAACTCGCTCTGGCTGCGCTGCTTGGCTTTTCGACTGCCTGCTCGACGGTCAAAAACGCTCCGGCGAAGGGCGCAGAGGAACAGAAGCAGGAGACCGGATCGCAGGAGGTTCAGGACTCGGTGAAGGTGCCGCCCCGCATTGTCGTCATGTACGGCGTGCGTCCTCCGGGACAGGCCGGACCTGCTACGGGCGTGCATATTCCCGATGCGAAGGTGCAGTCCGCCGAACCGGAGGAGCTGGACCCCGTTGCGGAGAAACCGACCGAGGATACGCCCGTCATGGACACGAAGAAGGGCGCCAAGGCTCCTGAGAAGTAATCCATGGCGCGCCGCCGTCCGGGCCTGCGCAAACGGCTGGCCCTCAATATCTTTTCCGATCTCTACGCTTCGACGGTCGCCGAGCACCGGCTTACGACGCTCTTCTGGGAGTGTACGCTGCGCTGCAACCTTTCGTGCCGTCACTGCGGCAGCGACTGCCGCGTGGACCCCGGTGTGCCCGACATGCCGCTCGAAGACTTCCTGAAGGTGCTCGACGAGGAGATCACGCCCCATGTCGATCCCTCCGAGGTGCTGATTATCTTTTCGGGCGGCGAGGTGCTGGTGCGCGACGATCTGGAGCGCGCCGGAGCCGAAGTCACCCGCCGCGGCTATGCGTGGGGCATGGTCACCAACGGCATGGCCCTGACCGAAGCGCGCCTGCGAAGCCTGCTCGACGCCGGGCTGCGCAGCGTTTCGGTCAGTCTCGACGGCTTCGAACGCGAACACAACCATATCCGCGGCAATTCCCGCAGTTACGACCGCGCGCTGGCGGCCCTGCGCATGATCGTCCGTGAACCCTCGCTGACCTACGATGTGGTGACCTGCGTCACGGGCGCCATGGTGCCGCAGCTCGAAGCGTTCCGCGACATGCTGATCGCCGAGGGCGTTGCGCACTGGCGGCTTTTTTCGATTTTCCCCATGGGCCGGGCCAAGAACGATCCGTCGCTGCGCATGACCGACGCGCAGTTCCGCGAAATGCTGGAATTTATCCGCCGCACCCGCAAGGAGGGCAGGATCGGGACCAGCTATGCCTGCGAAGGCTTCCTTGGGGATTACGAGACCGAAGTCCGCGATTACTTCTACCAATGCGCCGCCGGAGTCTCGGTGGCTTCGATCCGTGTCGACGGCGCCATTTCGGGCTGCACGTCGATCCGTGCCAACTTCCATCAGGGCAACATCTACCGGGATAAATTCTGGGACGTGTGGCAAAACCGCTTCGAACCTTTCCGCAACCGCGATTGGGCGCGGCGCGGCGCATGCGCCGACTGCAAGATGTTCCGCTACTGTCTGGGCGGCGGCATGCACCTCCACGGCGACGACGGCGAACTGCTGTACTGCCACTACCACCGACTGTAGATACACCGTATCGGCATCACTTTCTTTTTTTACCGCCGCAGGAACCCCGGAGCGATTTTTTGCGGCCGAAAATGGGACGGGCGACAGCCCGCCTTTCCGCCGGGGAAGCCGCCCTGTAAAAGCGGACGCTGCTCTGTTTTTCTGCTGTCAAAAAGAACAAAAACGGCCCATTCGGGGACTTGTCGGAGCGGGAAAGTTTTATTATCTTTATGCCGTTTTACCGAAACCGTTCCGATATGGCCCAAACATTCGATATATTCCTGATCGTCATGGCGCTGCTGGCCTTGGTGGTCTTCGCTGCCCTGCATTTTTTCGAAGCCGGATACGGCTATCTCTTCAACCCCAAATACGGGCCGCCCGTGCCCAACAAGATCGGCTGGGTGCTGATGGAGTCGCCCGTATTCGTGGCGATGTGCGTGCTGTGGCTGCTCTCGGAAAGAACGTGGGAAGCCGGGCCGCTGACGCTCTTCGCGCTCTTTCAGGCCCACTACCTGCAACGGGCGTTCATCTTTCCGCTGCTCATGCGCGGCGCGTCGAAAATGCCGCTCGGCATCGTCGTGATGGGCATGTGCTTCAACACGCTCAACGCCCTAATGCAGGGCGGATGGATCTTCTACGTCTCGCCCGAAGGCTACTACGCCGACTGGTTCGCGCAACCTTATATTTATATCGGCGGGGCGATGTTCCTCGCGGGAATGGCCGTGAATCTCCATTCGGACCACATCATCCGCAACCTGCGCCGGCCGGGCGACACGCGCCACTATATTCCGCGCGGCGGCATGTTCCGCTACGTCTCGTCGGCCAACTACTTCGGCGAACTGCTCGAATGGACGGGCTTCGCCGTGGCTTCGTGGTCGTGGGCCGGAGCGGTGTTCGCGTGGTGGACCTTCGCCAACCTCGCGCCCCGCGCCGCATCGCTCAACAAACGCTACGCCAAGGAGTTCGGCGACGAATTCACGTCGCTCGGACGCAAAAAGATCATACCTTTCATTTACTGACCCGATTATGTCATCGCTTTTCACCCCCTATAAGTTAGGACCCGTAACGTTGCGCAACCGCACGATCCGGTCGGCGGCGTTCGAGTCGATGGGCCGCCATTTCGGCCCGACGCAGCAGTTGAAGGATTACCACGTATCGGTGGCCCGCGGCGGCGTGGGCATGACCACGCTGGCCTATGCAGCGGTCTGCCGCAGCGGGCTTTCGTTCGACAAGCAGCTGTGGCTGCGGCCCGAAATCGTGCCGGGGCTGCGCGACATCACCGACGCCGTGCACCGCGAAGGCGCGGCGGCGGGAATTCAGATCGGCCATTGCGGCAACATGACCCACCTGACCACGGCGGGGCAGATTCCGATCGGCGCGTCCACGGGCTTCAACCTCTACGCCTACACGCCGGTCCGCGGCATGCGGGCCGGCGAGATCGAGCAGGTGGCCCGCGACTTCGGGCGGGCCGTCCATACGGCCCACGACGCGGGATTCGACTCGGTGGAGGTGCACGCCGGGCACGGATACCTGATTTCGCAGTTCCTTTCGCCCTACACCAACCGCCGCCGCGACGAGTACGGCGGATCGCTCGAAAACCGCATGCGTTTCATGCGGATGTGTCTGGAGGAGGTCATGGAGGCCGCGGCGCAGACCGGGACGGCCGTGTTGGTGAAGCACAACATGTACGACGGATTCAAGGGCGGCATCGAGATTCCCGAAAGTCTCGAAATCGCCCGCGAGATCGAGCGTTTCGGTGTGGACGGCATCGTGCTGTCGGGCGGATTCGTGTCGAAGGCCCCGATGGCCGTGATGCGGGGGCTGATTCCGATCTACACGATGAGCTACTACTCGCCGCTGTGGCTGCGTTACTTCATCCGCTGGTGCGGGCCGTGGATGATCCGGCAGTTCCCGTTCGAAGAGTGCTATTTTCTGGAGGACGCCAAGAAGTTCCGCGCCGAGCTGAAGTGTCCGCTGGTCTATGTGGGCGGGCTGGTGAGCCGCGAAGGCATTGACAGGGCGCTGGACGCGGGATTCGAACTGGTGCAGATGGCGCGGGCGCTGGTCAACGACCCTGCGTTCGTCAACAAGCTCCGCGAGGGCGACGCCGCGACCCGCAGCGAGTGCGACCACCGCAACTACTGCATCGCGCGCATGTACTCGGTGGATATGAAGTGCTGCAAGCACTGCGGCGACCTGCCGCGCAAAATCCGCGAAGAACTGGCAAAACTGCCGTAGACATGGAACATAAGAACGACACACACCCGATGGACAAGCAATCGGGACATACGCCCGGCGAAGGCGCACCGGACACCTGCACCGTGCAAGAGACGACGGGAACGGCACCGGGCATCCGCACCGGGCAGGAGACGGCACGGCATTCCCGGCGGATGAAGCGCGGCGAAGTCCGGCCGGGAAGCGCATGGGCGCTGGTAACGGGAGCCGGATCGGGCATCGGACGCTGTTACGCCCTGCGGCTGGCGGCGCTGGGCTACCGGCTGGTGATCGTCGGCAACAATGCCGCGCCGCTCGAAGCCGTGGCGGAAGAGATACGCCGTACGGCGGGGGCTTCCGCAGCAGGAACAGGCCGGGGCGAAATACCGACAGCGGGGATACAGACAGCAGGAACACCGGTGGCGGGAAGAATCGAAGCCCCTGCAACACCCACACACCTCCCCGAAGTCCGGGTCATGCCGATGGACCTCGCGCGGGTCGGGGCGGCACAGGAGTTGCACGACCGGACTGCGGCCGAAGGGATCGAAATAGACGTGGTGATAAACAACGCGGGCATCTTCTCGTTCTGCGACATCCTGACGACGCCCGCCGAGCGTATCGAACGCATCATCCTGCTGCACGACCTGACCGTCTCGCAGCTATGCCGTCTCTACGCCGCCGACATGGTTCGCCGCGGGGTGCGGGGGCACATTCTCAACATGTCCTCCTACTCGTTGTGGATGCCGTTTCCGGGGCTGGCGCTGTACAGCGCGTCGAAGGCTTACATGCGGTCGTTCTCGGTGGCTTTCGCCAAGGAGGTGCGCGACCGCGGCATCCGCGTCACGGCGGTCTGTCCGGCAGGCGTGGCGACCGACCTCTACGGGCTGACGCCCCGCTGGCAGCGCATCGGCAAACGGCTCGGCGTGCTTATCACGCCCGACAACTGCGCGCAGCGGGGACTGCGGGCTTTGTGGCGGGGCCGCCGCTGCATCGTGCCCGACTGGTGGAACCGGGCGTGGATTCCCCTCTGCAAGGCTCTGCCGATGTGGGTGCTGCGGCCGATCCGCAGGTTCACGATGCAATTCCAGAAATAACACGGCCCACGGTCTGCCACGATCGGAAGCCAAGCGGCTGACGGAACGGCTGGCGCAACGACGGACTAAACGGCTGGCGGAATAGCAGATGCAACGGCCGGCGGTGTGAACAACAAAAAACGCCGGAAGACTCCGGATATGAAAGCATGCCGTCCCGTGAGAAAGGAGCGGCAGGCAGGCAGGCAGGCAGGACAGAAGCATCCGGCCAATAAGACAGGAGCAGGCGGCCGGCAAAACAGGAGCGACCTGCCAGAGAGAAAGAGGCGGCCGGCCGCGCAAAAACAAAAATCGCAACAGCTTATGAAAGAGATCAAAAACGTAATATTCGACCTCGGCGGCGTCCTCGTGGACCTCGACATCGAGCGCTGCACCGCAGCGTTCCGCGAGCTGGGGATGCCCCGTGTCGCCGACCTTATCAATCCCTACTATCCCGCCGAGATGATCGGCCGGCTGGAGCGGGGCGACATCCCGTTCCACGAAGCCTGCGACGAGATGCGCCGGCTGGACGGACGGCCCGAAGTGACCGATTCCGAAATCGCGGCGGCGTACAGCGCATTTCTGGTGGGGATTCCGGTCGCCAAACTGCGGCAGATCATGCGTCTGCGCGAGGCGGGCGTCCGCACCTACGTACTTTCGAACAACAATCCGGCGGCGATGGTCGCCATCCGCGGCGCGTTTACGGCCGACGGGCATACGATGGACGATTATTTCGACAAGATATACCTTTCGTACGAACTGCACGAACTGAAGCCTTCGGAGGCGATTTTCCGCAAGGTGATCGCTGACAGCGGCGTGATACCGGCCGAAACGCTCTTCATCGACGACGGACGGAAGAACGTTGACGCCGCGCAGGCGCTGGGCTTCGCCGTCTACATGCCCGCGCCGGGCGAGGACTTCGGGCATCTCTTCGAGGAGATAACGCGCTGAGGGATCGCAGGGAGGGGCCGCGGAGCCGAAACCGCAGGGCCGAAACCGCACGCGGCAATAACCGCTGACAGAAACCGCACGGCCGGAATTTCCATTGCAAGTTCCGGAATGCGGACCGCAAAACCCACGGCCGGAGTTCCGCCGCGAATTCCCGAACGCGATCGCAAAATCCACGGCCGAGTTCAGGCGGAGGTTCCGAAGCCGCCGGAAGCATACGACAGGGGCAGACTGGCAACATTCTGACAGCGTTCAGACAGTATTCGGGCGGCATTCCGACAGCGGTCTGACAGCGGTCCGACAACATTCGGGCCGGTTCTCGGACGCCCGAACGGAAGATGAAAGGCTTCGCGGAAGATCCGCGGAGCCCGGAATAGCGGGAATAAACCGCAGACCGAAAAAAAACGATACGACACAAGCCGGCTGCGGAGGATTTCCCGGATGCCGCACTGACCACAAACAGAAGAACCATGAAGAAATGGATTAAAATTACGCTGATCGCCGCCGCCGTCTTGGCTGTGCTGATCGTCATAGCGGCGATCGCCGTTTCGCCCGTAGCCAAGAACTACATCGAGAAACACGACCGCGAACTGATCGGCCGCTCGATCCGCATGGAGCGGCTGCGGATGAACATTTTCACCGGACGCCTGCGCATCGAAGGACTCCGCATCGGCGGAAGCGAAGATTCGACGACGTTTTTCCGACTGGACAGCTTCGAGATGCGCATGCGGCTATGGCCGTTGCTGGGGAACCGCGTGCTCGTGAAGAAAATCTCGTTCGCAGGTCCCGACGTGAAGATCTACCAGCGGGGCAACGCTTTCAGTTTCGACGACATCACAGCCCGCTTCGCGGGCGACACGACTGCCGCCGCAACGCCCGAAAAACCGTCGAAACCGTGGGAAATCGGGATTTACGACATCACGATCCGCAACGGCAGGGTCTTTTACAAGGACCTCGCGCTCGATGCCGAGTGGGGCATGAACGACATAAACCTGCACATTCCGGGCGTCTATTTCTCCGGCGAGAAAACCGACGTCGGGGCCGTGCTCAACTTCGCCGAGGGCGGTTCGCTCTCGACCGACGTGGGCTACAACATCGAAAGCTCGGAATTCGACATCGGGATACGCCTGCAGGACTTCGCGCTGGCGGGCACGCTGCCCTATTTCCGGCAGTCGCTCGACGTCACGGCCGTGGACGGCCGCCTGTCGGCCGACATCCGCCTGCGCGGCAACACGGAACACCTGCTTTCGCTCACGACCGAGGGTACGGCTTCGCTGGCGGGCTTCGCTCTGCGCGACCGGCAGCAGCGGCCCGTGGCGGGCGTCGATACGCTGGGCGTAAAACTCGCCGAGGGCGATCTGGGCAAAATGCGCTTCGTCTTCGACCGCATCTATGTTTCGGGACTCTCGGCGCTGTTCGAAATGACGCCGGAGGGCAACAGTCTTGCTGCTCTGATGAAATCCCCGGCGACTGAAGCCGCTTCGCCTGCCGCCGTTTCCGTCTCTGCGGCAACGAATCCCGCTCCGGAAGCAGCCCCCGCTCCGGCGGCTGAAATCACGACGTCTGCCGTGCCTGCCCCGGCGGCAGAAATCACGGCGTCCGACACCGCGGGAAGCGCGACGCCGAGTCCGACGCTCCGGATCGCCGACCTCGAAATCACGAACGGCCGCGTCACGGTGCGCGACCTGACGATGCACCGCCCGTTCGAATATACCGTCTCGGAAATCCGCATGCGCAGCCGCGATTTCGACCCCTCGAAGCGCAACAGCATGACCGTCGATGCGCGGATGCAGAAGACAGGCTCGGCGAAGCTGCGCTGGGAAGGGACGCTCGAAGACATGGACAACCAGAACATCACGCTCTGGCTCACCAACCTCGACCTGCGCGACTTCGGTCCCTACTGCGAACACTACACGGCCTATCCGCTGACCAAGGGCAACCTCACGTTCCGCAGTCAGAACGTCATCCGCGACCGTTACCTCGACGGCACCAACCACCTCGACATGTTCGAGCCGAAAGTGGACAAAAAGCGCAGGGAGATCAAGGCCGAGATGAATATTCCGCTCAAGCTGGGACTATATGTCCTGAAAGACAAAAAAGGACACGTGAAGATGGACCTTCCGGTCAGGGGGAGTCTCGATTCGCCGGAGTTCTCCTACCGCAAGATCGTGCTGAAGGCGATCGGCAACGTCCTGCTGAAAGTCGTGACGGCGCCCTTCTCGTTCCTGTCGGGCAACAAGGAGAACATAGAATACATCAATATCGATCCGCTGCAATACGTCTTCACGTCGGAGCAGTACGCTTCGCTGGACAAGATCGCGCAGGCGCTGCAGGACAAACCCGAAATGCACATCGTCCTGACGCAGCGCGTCAACATGCGCCGCGCCCTGCCCCGGCAGGCGGCAGGCGCGCTCAGGATGGCCTATGCCGAGCATCTGAAGAGCGCCGACACGACCGGCCGGCAGCCGATGTCGATGCTCGAATACGAAAAGATCCAGCAGACCGACATCCGCACTCCGGCGATCATGGCTTTTGCCGATTCGCTGCTGGCACAGCGGGGAATTTCGCCGCAGGGACTTTCGGCCGACGACAAGGCGCTGGCGCTCTACCGCGAAAAAGCCGCCGGACAGCTGGCCCGCATGATGGCCGCACGCAACAAGGCGTTGGCCGAGTACATGCAGTCCACGCACGGCGCGACGGCTCCAGCGTTCCGGGTGCAGACGATGGATTCGCTGGCGCTGCCCAATTACACGGGCCGCGACCGTTACACGATCGCCCTCGAAGTGGACGGCGAAACCGTGGAGGTCGAAGCGGAGGACGACAATGCGGGAGCAGGAGCGGAGACAGACATGTCGCCGGGGGATATTCAGGCGGATTCGACAGGTTTAAGCGCAGGCGTTCCGGCGGAAGAAGCGATGGTAATCGGAGGAGCGGTGGCAACCTCGGCTCCGGCAGTCATGGAGACGGAGTCTTCGGGAGAATAAGCGGAGGTAGGGGACCCTGCCGGTCCGGCAATCGGGGCGACGCCGATTCCAGCCGGCGCCAGCGTGAATATTCCGGTAGAATGGGGATCGAAAACGGGCAGTCCGGCCGATGCAGGACTGCTTTCGGCGGCAGATAACTTGCGATCTGCGCGCAATCGTGATCGGAGTTGTGGCAGGAACCGTAACTGGAGTCGTGTCAGGAACCGCTCGCTGCGGCGATTTCACGAACTGCCTGCAAGACCGATTTTGGGACAAAAGTTTGCCGGAAAGAAAAAAGCCGCTATCTTTGCATCCCGGAATCGTGACGGTTCCCCCGGCTGGAAGAGTCCGGGATTGACACGAAAAGCCCTGCGGGGCCGATATAAGGCCAATCACGGGTTTCAGGGCCGGGAACGACGGGGTGTAGCGCAGTCCGGTTAGCGCACCTGCTTTGGGAGCAGGG
>OGXB01001514.1_pt1 | contig 11304 bp, 9 predicted proteins | sample 1576161 | NCBI WGS metagenome assembly OGXB01 (sample SAMEA3541474, study PRJEB24748) | human gut metagenome | biome: human gut; feature: human-associated habitat; material: faeces | place: China | collected 2012
CCATGGGCGATCGTCCTTTCGAAGATTTCATATATAATATAAGTGAAGTGGTATGTACTATTGCTATTATATAAGAAATAGACGTTAAAAAGAGTAGAATTCTTAGAAAAAGTACTAATAAATCAAAAAGTCTTAAAATTAAAGATACACATGTGCTATCATATTCAAACTTTAATCTCTAAACTTTAATTTTTCCGCCTATGATCTCTAACGAAATAGGAATTGTGAGACTTGCGGCGCCATATTTTTTGTATGCAAAAATCTGACAAGTGCGGTGATTTGAATCAGGAGTTCTTCCTGATGTTTGGGGTCAAGTTCTTTAAATAAAGAAAGAACCTGGAATTCACATTGAGGCAGAGAGTCGGAAGAAGCTTTTCCACCAATATCTAATACTTCATCGGCAGAAATACCATAGAGATTGGCAAGAGTCGCAAAGGTTGATAGATTTGGCTCGGCAACGTTGTTCTCTTAACCAGAAAGCGATTTCCTGTGGATGCCGGTTAATTCCATTACTTGTTTTGTGTATATTTTTTATTCTCACGGGCATATTTCAGAATCTTGCCAATGTCTTTCATGAAAACGGTTTCCTTTCAAATTTACTACTTTCTTATTATAAAGCACAAAGATAAGAAGACGCAATTTTGAAAACTATGGTTTTTTATCGAATTATTTATAAAGAATTTGCCTATTAAAATACTGAAAAATAGGGGAAATAACATTAAAAACCCACTATTATAGTGAAAGTGTTAATAAAACATTTAATTGTTTTGAAAAAGAAAAGAAAAAAATAAAATGTTTTGAAAAAAGTATGTTAAAAAGACCAGGAAGTCCTAGAAAAAGAGATAATACTGTTGACTTCTTAAAAATTAAGACTTATAATAACCAAGATAGGATACGTATGCAAAAAAGCATATAATTTTTTAAGATGAGAAAGAGAGGAAATTAGAGATGAAAAAGAGAAGAGTACTTCATCAGGCATGTGCGTTCTCTGTCGCAGTAATGCTCGTTGGAGTAAATGCTGTACCGGTTGTTGCGGCTGATAACAATAGTTCTGCTACAACTGTTGCTACAGATGAAAAAGCATTTAACATTACAGTAACTTTCAATTACTGGGATTATGCAGTGGGTGCAGACGGACAACACTTTTTAACTAAAGAGATGACGAGCGGTGATACTATCACGCCACCAACACTTACTGTTGAAGAGGGATATGAGCTCAAGGGATGGACAATTAATGATAAGTTTTTTGATGCTACTGCCCAAATGAGTTATGAGGATATTGTAAGAGCTGCTGGTACTTCAGAGTTTGTAGCTATTCAAGCAGTTATTAAACCAGTAGAGATAAAGAAAACTGCTCATGTTGCTTTCAATGTTGATCCTGAAAAAGGAAAATTTACAGACCCGGCTGGAGCTAAAGTAGTAACTTATGATTTAGATGAAACTGACGGAGACGCGCATCCTATTCCGAAAGTGGAAGCAAAAGAAGGATATGAATTTACTGGATGGCATGTTAGTGGAGCTAATGAAGCAGATTGGTTACCAGAGTCAGAAACATTTTATGTTTCAGGATTAGCATTCTATGAAAAAGACAAGAATGATGGATATGTGACATTCGAGGCGACATTCAAAGAAAAAGAAGCTGCAGTAGAGAAAAAAGATGCTGAATTACGTGTACATTACGTTGATGTAAATTCAGACAATTATATTAAAGATAATATCCAGACCATTAAAAAGAATGGTAAAGTTGGAGAAAGCGCTGAGTTTACTGCAAAAGATCTTACAATTCCAAAAGGATACGAACTTGCAGATGATAAGTGGAGTACTTCTGTAGAATATGGTAAGGATGCAGATGTTAATGTTAATGTAAAAGCTAAAGAAGAACCAGCTGAAGAAAAAACAGTAGAAGTATATTTCAATATTATTGATTCAGAAAAAGGATCATTCCCGGATTATGCACCATCAACAGTTGTTTCTTTCAAAGGTATTGCTGCAGACACAGACCAGCAGTTTGAAATTCCGGCAGTAAAAGCAAATGATGGATACAAGTTTACTGGATGGAAAGTTGAAGGCGCTGAAACACAGAATTGGGATGCAGATGCTAAAACATTTGGCGTGACAGGACTTGCACATTTCCCAGAAGGATCTAATGTTGGTTATGTAACAATTACACCTGAATTTGAAAAAGTTGAAGAAACACCGGCTGTAGCAGTAGCAAATGCAACAGTTGTAATCGATTCAGTAGCAGGATCATTCGAAGGATACGAAGGAGCAACAGAACTTCATAACGAAAACCTTCAGGAAGCAGAATACAACCTTGGATTCCTTCCGACAGTAGTAGCAAATGAAGGATATACATTCAAAGGCTGGAAAGTAACAAACAAAGCCGGCGAAGAAATCTACAACCTTGATGCAAATGCAACATCAATTTCATTCCCATACGGAGTAGCTGATGACTACACAGTAACAGCTGTTCTTGAAAAGAATGAAACTCCAGTTGATCCGGATCAGCCATCAGTTGATCCTTCAAAACCAAGTACTCCAGAAGAAAAACCGGGTACTTCAATTGAAGAGAACAAGAAAGATGACAAAACATCTACAACAGTAGCAAAAGATGACAAAAAGACAAACAAGAAGGAATCTGCTAAGAAAGCAAATGAGCAAAAATCTGATACAGTTCAGACTGGTGATCATAGCAACGTATTCGTATACGTAGCAACACTTCTTATTGCAGGTGCTGCAGCAGTTGTAGCATTCTTCAGAAGAAGAAACGCATAATCTGGTCTTAGCAATAAGCACAGATGATGTGAATTTAATCAGGTGGCTGTGAGTTCTCTCACAGCTACCTGAAGTTTATAAAGGATATTTCTATATGAATAAGCATACGAATCTAACTATCGTAAAAAGACCAAAGAAAACTCATCGTGACCGCGGGACAGAGATAGGTTCTGTTCTTGTCATACTTCTTGCATGTGTGGTGATTGGTGGAGGTATTTATTTTGTACGGCAAAATTTGAATGGGGGAAAGAATACCACACAAAAAGTTGGCGATACAATTACCATCACACCACAGAAGTTAGACAAGACGCAGTTAAAAGCATTAATTGACAACACAGAATCTATTAATACAGAGACCTATACCGATGAATCCGTAAATGAGCTGAAAGCAGCTGTAGAGAAGGGAAATACACTTTTACGTGGGGTTCCCGGACAGGATGCAATCGAAGAAACGTATATGGAAATTGTTAACGCGATCCAGGGGTTGACCAAAAAAGACACGCAGTAATGCGTGTCTTTTTTTGTTCTATATTGAAGTAATGGAAGAACAATTAACCAACTGTTCTGTATTTTTTATCTACTACGTTAAGAAGCTCATATCCGTCTTCTGTTACGAGAACAAGGTCTTCGATACGTACACCGTATTTGCCTTCGATGTAGATTCCCGGTTCGATCGAGAAGATCATACCCGGTTCAGCTACGTTCTTGTTGATCGGGCTTACATCACCGTATTCATGGTCTTCCTGGCCGATGAAATGTCCAAGACGAATCTTCCAGTATTCTCCGTATCCTGCTTCGCCGATGAGATCTCTTGCCTGCGCATCGATATCACAGAAACGTACGCCTGGTTTGATGATGGCTTCTGCTTTCTCAACCGCTGTACGAACAAGGTCATGGATTGTGACCTGTTCTTCGTCTACGCTCTTGCAGTAGAAGGTTCTTGTCATATCTGAGCAATAACCGTTCCAGATGCATCCCATATCGATCAGAACGCATTCTCCGGCTTTCAAAGTTCTTGTCTCGCTTGGTGAGTGATGTTGGTCAGCAGCGTTAGCACCGAAGCATACGATCGTATCAAAGCTGAGTCCTGTTGCGCCTTCTTTGTAGTATTCTGCTTCAATGAAATCAGCAATCTGTTTTTCTGTCATGCCTTCTTTAATGTAGGCAGCAGCTCTTTCCATAACCATGTCATTGATTACAGATGCCTGTCTCATGATCTTGATTTCTTCTTCATTCTTAACAGCACGAACACCGTCTACACAGTCAGATCCCCATATCGTTTTCAGTTCCGGGCAGCGTTCCTGAAGCGGGATCAGGAAACGAGCAGGAAATGCTTTGTCGATACCGATTACACCCTTGGTATCGATATGTTCTGTCAGAACCCCGATCTGATCATCCATATCACTGAACCATACTTCTTCAAATCCTGTATCAGATACATAATACAGATAGTTCAAGAACATGGTGTGCGTTCCGTTTGTACGAAGCAGCAGAGCGTACAATCTTTCCCCTGGATGTACCATGATGCCCGTTAAAAAGCGGATGCTGAGTGGATCAGATACAAGTAACTGATCGATTCCTTTTTTTCTCATTTTTTCCAATACGCGTTCCATTCTTTCGTTCATTGCTATAATGCTCCTCTCTTAAATACACTACACCAATCATAGCACATTACAGGCAAAATATGAAGAGAAAGCTGTCATCTATTTTTTAAAAAATGTGTCTTATGCGTTGCTGGTCACAGATACTGTGAACAGTAACTTTTACGAACAGTGCAGGATCTTCTTTGCATTTTCCACACGTTCTCTCGAAGGTGGATTGATCCCTTCGAGGGGATAATCAAGTCCCAGCTCTTTCCATTTGTAGGCACCAAGTGTGTGGTAAGGCAGGATTTCTACTCTTTCTACATTATCAAGTGTCTGGATAAAATCATTTAACCGGTTTAAGTATTCATCATAGTCGCTGCGCTCCGGTACGAGCACATGGCGGATCCAGACAGGTTTTTTGATATCGGAGAGAAAACGGATCATATCCAGAATGTTTTTATTCGTTTTTCCGGTCAGTTCTTTGTGAGCTTTTTCATCGATATGTTTGATATCAACAAGAAGAAGATCGGTATACTGCATCAGCTCCTGGAATTTGGAGAAAAATGGTTCTTCTATGGTAAAAGGACCGCCTGCAGTATCAATCGTTGTGTGAATACCTTTTGCGTTTGCTTTTTTGAAAAGATCCAGCAGAAAATCAATCTGAAGGAGAGGTTCTCCGCCGCTTACGGTGATTCCACCGCCATTTTTCCAGTAAGTGCGGTAACGCAGAGCCTGCGCAAGAAGCTCATCGGCACTGCGCCAGATGGCGCCGTTTTTATCTGTCATATTCCAGGTGTCAGGGTTATGGCAGAACTGACATCTCAGTGGACATCCCTGAACAAATATAATAAAACGTACCCCAGGCCCGTCAACAGAACCAAAGCTTTCTGTAGAGTGAATAAGTCCTTTGATTTGAGTCATATGAAAATCTCCTTTTTCATTGTGTGATTGGAAAACTGCGGATCAGGCAGAGTCTTTTAAATGCCTTAGTATGCAGGAAAAGCTGCCAGCAGCATCTCTGTATGTGCCGAAAGTCATGCACTTTAAAATGCATGACTTCCAGCATAACGATATGTTTGGCAAAAGAGTGTAAGTTCGGTAATTACATACGATCGTGGCAGGTTCTTGCGATCACATCGAGCTGCTGTTCGCGTGTAAGGTCGATGAACTTAACCGCATATCCTGATACACGGATCGTAAAGTTTGCGTATTCTTCTTTTTCCGGATGTTCCATAGCGTCAAGAAGTTTTTCTGTTCCGAATACGTTGACGTTCAGATGGTGAGCACCCTGAGAGAAGTATCCGTCCATAACATTTACCAGGTTGTTAATGCGCTCCTCCGGAGTATGTCCGATTGCATCCGGGTTGATGGTCTGGGTGTTAGAGATTCCGTCAAGTGCCCATTCGTAAGGCAGCTTGGCAACGGAGTTCAGGGAAGCAAGAAGTCCGTTCTGTTCTGCACCGTAGCTTGGGTTTGCTCCAGGTGAAAGCGGTGCGCCTGCTTTTCTTCCGTCCGGAAGAGCACCGGTAGCTTTTCCATATACAACGTTTGAGGTAATGGTAAGGATAGAAGTTGTCGGTTCGGATTCACGGTAGGTGTGATGCTTTTTCAGTTTCTTCATAAATGTCTGAAGAAGCCATACTGCGATATCATCTGCGCGTCGGCTTTTCCTGCGGCGTTTCGGTGTCAGTTTTCACAGCTTCCGGGGCCGTGCAGTTGCGCAGGCTCTTTTCACACAAGGAGCAGTTTTCGTTGACGTTCCCGGCCTCACATTTCACGGTGCAGGTGCAGAACTCGGTGTCCTGCGGTTCTTCATCCAGCAGGGCCAGCAAGTCGGCATCGTCCACTTGGTTCAGAAAGTGGACAGAAGTTTCCTTGTCCTCGTTGGCGCGGTCAATCAGGATGTAAAAATAATTCCCGGCCTTGGTGGTAACGGTGATAAGCTGCTTATCCCCGAAAAAATCATCCACCAGCGTAGCGTTGCCCTGCGGGGTGACGGGTACGCCCTCCGGCTCCATGCCGCCGGTGGTGGGTTCTTCGGTTTCCTCCGGCACTTCTGCGGGGGCCTCGGTGGTTTCCGGCAGCGGCACCGGGTCAGGGTCAGCGCCCCCGGCGTAGGCGGTAACGGTCGTGGTCGCCATGCAGAGCGCAGCGGCCACAGCCAGCGTCAAGGTGCGGAACAGTTTAGATTTCTTCATGGGCGCTGTCCTCCTGTTCAAAGTCCGGGATCGGGGCCGGGGCCGCCTGCAACGCGCCGCCGCGCACAAAGGCGGCGAACTCCTGCGGGGTCATGTTGAGGCCGCGCACAAGCTGGACGATCTGCAAGTTTTCCTGTTCGGTCTTGGCCGCTTCCAGCTCCCGAAGCTGCTTTTGCAGCTCCGCGATCTTGCCCTTGGTTTTCTCAATATCCTTTTCAATGCGCTCCAATTTGTTCATTGCCATAGTGATTTACTCCTTTCTGGCGTTTAAGGCAAACGCCCGTAACAATAAAAATGCTGCTGCCAGTAGCTTGAATTGAGGTTCGTGTAGGAAATGGGGTCGCCGCAGTGCAGCATGACCGAATTTCCCACATACAGCCCCACATGGGACATCCCGGCAGTGTCATAAGTGCCGACGAAAAATACAAGGTCGCCGGGCTTGGCCTGCTCCGGGGAAACGGGAGTGCAGATGTTGTAAAGCCCCTGCGCCGTCTGGCGTCCCACATTCCAGCCGGAATGATTGATAACCCAGCTAATGAAGCCGGAACAATCAAAGCTGGTGCTTGGGGAGCTGCCGCCCCACACATAGGGATAGCCCACATACTTTTCCGCCTCCGCGATCATGGCGGCAAAGGCTTCGTCCTTTAGCGCCTCCGGGGGGATTTCATAGTAGGTCGGCTCTTTCGGGGTGGAGGCGTGGGGATAGCTGCCGTTGGGAAACAGGTCTGGCCGGTTGCCCAAAGTCTGCATATAGGCAGCATAAAAGCCCATCTGTTCCTCGGTGAGAATGTAGATGGGCAGGTGGGACAGGTCAAAGTTTTCCAGCTTCACATTGCAGATATAGTAGGTGTAGGGGACTTCCACGGTGTAGGTGTTTCCCTCGCTGTCCGTCCTCGTTTCGGTGCGGTAGCGGGTTTCCGTTTCGATGGTCTGGGTCAGGATGTACTGCTTTTCAAAGAGCATGGCAAGGTCGCCCTGTACCTCCCCCAAAGTGAACACGCCGTTATGCAGCGCGGAGAGGATGGAGGTCAGCACATAGGGGTCATGCTTGATCTCGTCCAGATCGAAACGGTATTCGTCATAACCGGGGTGCAGGCTTTCGTAGTTGTCAAGTTCGTGCTGCAAGTCTGCTTCCAGCGCGGCATAGGCGGCTTCGGCTCCCAGCATATCGCTGTCCTCGGAGAGATAGGAGGTGGCGGCAAGGCCCGTCCCGGTGCTGCCAAACATGGCGGTGCAGGATTGCAGGCCGCCCATCACCAGCAGGAGCATGAGGCCCACGCCGCCGACGATCAGCGCCCCTTTCCAGTGCCGGGCGGCAAAGGACGCGGCCTGTCTGCTTTTCTCTGCGGCTTTCTTGGCTGCGGCACCCGTGGTCTTGGCGGTGCCTGCGGCCCCCTGTGCGGTCTGACCCGCCGCCCTTGCTACCTTGGCATATTCCCGCTTGATGTGCTGTTTCTGCCAGAAGCGGGAAACGGGGTTCTTGACCGCCTGCGCCAGCTCCGGGTTGTCCCGCAGGGATTTTTGATACGCAAACTCGGCGTTGGCGGCGATGGACTTTCGCTCGGCCTTGGCTGCGGCCCGGTAGGGTTTGAGCTTGTGGCGGTGGACGCCGCTGCGGATCATGCGGCCCACCTGCCGTTCCGCCAGTTCTGGAATTTTCCAATTTTCTGCCTCCACGCCCACATTTTCGTGTTCTACCTCGTGGATTTTTCCGTGGAGATAAAGCCCGGCTTCCTGTATGGGGCGGCTGGCCGGGTTTGGTTTGAGCTGGGGAGGGGATTTCTCCACCTTGTCAAAATACAGCCTGCTTTTGGCCTTGCCCTTGGCCTCGTCATAAACGGTTTCCTTGGTGACGACGCGCTTTTTCGGCAGGGCTTCTTTGGCCGCTTCCAGCTGATCCGCCCGTTTTTCTGCCTTTCTGATATACGGGGCCAGCTCCGGGGAGGCCCGTTCCTCGGCGGTAAACTGCAACCGGGAAACAGGGCCGGTGGCCTGCGCCACGGTTTTTCCGGCGTCCTTGGCCGCTTTCCTTGCCTTGTGGCGGTCGTGCAGTTCGTCCGCCCGTTCCAGTATTTTTTCCGCCGCGCCCTCCGGCTGGGCGGTGTATTCCTGCTCGGCCTCCCGGCTGGACACATTGACGCTTTCGCCGGTGGTCTGGTTATCCAGCGTCAGGCCGTCGCGGGTCATGTGCTGCGTTACCTTGTCGCGGGGTTTTAAGGGTTCCATATCCGATCACCTCCTTGCTGTCTGTTCCGGCAGCGCCCGGTTTCAATCTCTGCAATATAGCGCAGGATGGGGTACACCTGCGGGGGAACAACTGCGTTTCCCAAAGTCTTTAACCGCTTTGCCACATTCGCCGGCGGGTCGCTGATTAAGTACGGGATTTGCGCCGGTTCTTTGGCCCACATGGAATGTCCGTCCATCTCCGGGGGAATCCCATCAGCCATTCCACCCAGTCGGGATTCAGTTTCACATCCCCCGGCGGGCTGCCCAGCAGTTTGTAAACCGCCCATGACAGCCGCGCCGTCCATACGGTTCCGCTGGGATTGTATTTTCGGAAGCTCCCGGTCGGGGTCATCCGCACATCGACAGTTTTCCCCACATCCCCCGTGTCGCTGGCAAGGGGCGTGGGAAGCAGCATGGCCGATGATGAAAGTTCTTTTGCGCTCATGCCATGCGCCGACGGCGACAGCAGGAAGTACGAAAACCCTAACGGCGTAGCCTGCCTGCTCCAAGTCAAAAACCGTCTTGTCGAGCCCCAGATGGATGAAGCCAGCAACATTTTCTCCAAGCACCCAAGAGGGGTGCAGTTCCCGGATAACGCGGAGCATTTCGGGCCATAAATACCGTTCGTCCTCAAATCCCCGTTGTTTCCCGGCGCTGGAAAAGGGCTGGCAGGGGAATCCCCCGGAAATAAGTGTGGTGGTTTCTCGTCCTGTTTTTTCAAAAAATGCCTCCTTTGTCACTGTGGTAATGTCCCGGAATTTTGGTACCTGCGGCCAGTGCTTTTTCAAAACTTCCATCGGGAAATCCGCCCATTCGCACTGGCATACGGTGGTAAACCCTGCGGCTTCCGCCGCAAGGTCGATCCCGCCGATCCCGGAAAACAGGCTGAAATGTGTTAAGGCGCTCATACCGTCGCCCCCTCGCCTAACCGGGTCGTCATGATCTGGTAGAGCTGGGTGTTTTTCGGGATGGGGTTCTTAAAGGGCAGGATCACATTTTCGTAAATGAGAAGCCCCTCGCCGGGTTCGGAATTGTCCACATACCGTAATTGCTGGGGCGAAATGTTCAGCCGTTCCGCAAGGATTTTGCGGTCGCCGCTGGCCTGATTGAGCAGGCAGATAAAGTCGCTGTTTTCCAAAATGTTCTCAATTTCCGGGGAGGAAAGCAGGTCTTTTACATTCTGCGTCGCACCTGTGGGAATCCCGCCCCACTTACGAAAACGCTTCCAAATCTCACAGGAAAAGGCCGCCGTCTGTTCCTCACGCAAAAGCAGGTGGAACTCATCACAGAAATACCATGTCGCCTTGCCCTTGCTGCGGTTTTGGGTGACGCGCCCCCAAATCTGGTCTTGGACAATGAGCATACCGATTTTCTTTAGCTGCTTGCCCAGTTCCTTGATGTCAAAGGCCACAATGCGGTTTTGAATGTCGATGTTGGTTCTGTGGTTGAACACATTTAGGCTGCCGGACACATACAGGTCAAGGGCCTGCGCCACCCGGTCAGCCTCCGGGATATGCTGGTCTAACAGGGCTTTATGCAGGTCTGCAAGGATGGGCATATTTTCCGGCTTGGGGTCTGCCAGATAAGGTCGGTAGATCACCTGTACCGCCCGGTCGATCACCGTCTTTTCAATGGCTTCCAGCCCGTTCTTGCCGCCCATGACAAGCTCACAGAACGACAGCACAAAGTCGGATTTCAAGGCCAGCGGGTTTTCATCCTCGGAGTAATTCAGGTTGATGTCCAGCGGGTTCACATAGTTTTTGCTGGTAGGCGACAGCTTCACCACCTGCCCATGCAGCCGCTTCACAAGGGGGTAATACTCGGCTTCTGGATCACAGATATACACATCGTCCGGGGTGCAGAGGAACACGCTCAAAATCTCGGATTTACAGCTCATACTTTTGCCGCTTCCCGGTGTCCCCAGCTTTAGCCCGTTGGGACACCTCGCCCGTTTGCGGTCGAGCATAATCATGTTGCCGGTCTTGGCGTTGATCCCGTAATACATGGCGTCGCCGCCCTGAAAAAGCTCCTGCGTCACAAAGGGGACGAACACGGCCACGCTGGAAGTCGTCAGGGAGCGTTCAATCTGGATGTGGCTGGCCCCAAGCGGCAGGCTGCTCATAAGCCCCTGTTCCTGCTGGTAGTCCAGCCGCACAAGGGAACAGTTGTATTTCTGTGCAATACCGGCAGCCCAGAACACATCGTTTTCCAGCTTTTGCCGGGTGTCTGCGGTGTTCAGCACCAAAAAGGTAAGCTGGAACATCCTTTCATTCCGGCTCTGCAAGGTCTTTAGTAGCTCCTTGGCGTCCTGCCCGTAGGTGGCAAGGTCGCTGGGAAGTATATCCATGTCGTAACCACTTCTTACCGCCCGTTTCTGTTCCTGAATCTTCATGGCGTCAAGGTCGGTGATCTTGCGCTTGACCGTCTTAATGGCGTCGCTCTGGTCGATGGCCTGCACATGGAGGTTCACCACAATGCCGTTTTCTGTGTTGAGGAAGTCGGCCAGCATTTCATCCGAC
>OGXB01001530.1_pt1 | contig 11206 bp, 9 predicted proteins | sample 1576161 | NCBI WGS metagenome assembly OGXB01 (sample SAMEA3541474, study PRJEB24748) | human gut metagenome | biome: human gut; feature: human-associated habitat; material: faeces | place: China | collected 2012
TGACTTTATTGAGAAGGAGGACATAACCAAGCGGCGTTACCGTTCCAGTCAGCGGCTTACCATCCGGCTCTCCATCATAGCTTCCAAATACCAGTACACGGAACCCCCTGGACGTATACTGTTCTATTCTTCCCTGATACTTTGTATAATCCTCACGCAGGACAAATTCCGGTGCACCAAGCACATATGCCTGATCTTTGAAAATTACTCCGCTGTATTTGACCGTGGAAGAAAAAGGAATCACTTTTTCCGGCACTTTATCTGAATGCTCTGTAAAATGTTCTTGCATCGCATGCATCGTGCTGTTATCCGCGTCCATTCCTTTGACAAAATCGCCGATCATCCGGTTCAGATCCGGCATCTTTTCTTCGTCATAGGCCTTGGCTTTCACCACTTCACTGACACACATACTGTCTTCTGTGATCGTACCTGTCTTGTCAACACAAAGCACATTTACCCGCGCCAGAGTCTCGATACTCTTCATATCATGGAGCAATACCTTTTTCGATGCAAGACGCATTGCACTTACCGCAAGTGCCACGCTTGCAAGAAGATACAATCCTTCCGGGATCATGCCGATCACTGCAGCAACCATGGAGATAATACTCTGCCGGAAGCTGTCGTGATTATAGAAATAACTCTGCACAAACAAAATGATTCCTATCGGGATCAGTGCGATTCCGACCATTTTTACCAGCTTGTCCAGGGAACGGATCATCTCCGACTGTTCCCCCTGCTGCATGGCTTTTGCTTCCAGAGTCAGCTGTGAAATATAGGAATCCGCTCCAACCTTGTCCAGGCGTGCATGACAGCTTCCTGATACCACAAAACTACCTGACATCAGACGGTCTCCACGCTTTTTCGTGATCTCATCAGATTCACCGGTAAGTAAAGATTCATTGACCTGAACCTCGCCAGCCTCAACAACCGCATCTGCACAGATCTGGTTCCCTGCACGAAATACAACAATGTCGTCCACAACCAGCTGATCCGCCTCCAGATTCAGCGATACCCCTCCACGGATTACTTCCGCGTGCGGTGCATTCAGCATGGTCAGCCTATCCAGTACTTTCTTGGAACGGATCTCCTGAATGATCCCGATCAGTGTATTGCAGATGATGACCGGCAGGAATGTCAGATTTCGAAAAGAACCTACCAGGCACAGCAGAATCGCCAGAATCAGAAAAATCAGGTTGAAATAGGTAAATATATTATTATGAACAATCTCTTTTGTCGTAAGTCCCGGTGGAGCAACCTCATCATTAGTCCAGCCATTCTCTTCCCTTATCCGAATCTGCTCGGGATTAAGACCTACCCGGTAGTCCGGAACCACACGCTGGATCTCGCCGCGAACGACTTCTTCCTCTTGTGTTTCTTTTTCTTTTTTTCCGAATTTCATACAAAAAATCCTCCTGTATACACGTCATTATACGCCTATACGGAAGGATTTTCCATTAAGACTTTATGAAATTTCTTTGAAAGAAAATTTCTTTGAAACTTTAATCCCACGGAAGGTTACTGTATTCGCTGCGCCCGTCACGCATCATCAGTTCACTTACCGCATCCTTTGCGGGTTTGCCTTCAAAAAGTACCTGATTGACCTTTTCCACGATCGGCATGGATACCTCATATTTTTCAGCCAGCTCTCTTGCCGCTTTTGCTGAATACACACCCTCAACTACCATCTTGACCTCAGCCATCGCTTCTTCCATCGTCATTCCCTCACCGATCAGAACACCTGCCTTACGGTTACGGCTGTGCTTACTTGCACAGGTGACGATCAGATCACCGATTCCGGTAAGTCCGGTAAAGGATTCCAGCTTTCCACCCATCTTTATACCTAGCCTTGTAATCTCTGCAATTCCTCTGGTGATCAGAGCAGCTTTGGTGTTATCCCCATATCCAAGTCCATCTGCAACTCCGGCTGCAAGTGCAATGACATTTTTCAGGGAGCCACCAAGCTCAATTCCTTTGATATCCGGACTCGTATAAACGCGGAACACATCATTCATAAAAATTTTCTGCAGATAAATGGCGGTTTCTTCTGTCTCTGCTCCGACTACAACCGTTGTCGGAAGTTCACGGCTTACTTCTTCTGCGTGACTTGGACCAGAAAGAACAGCTACATTTGCCTGCGGAATCTCTTCTTCAATCTGCTCGGAAAGTGTCTTTAAAGTACCCTCTTCAATTCCTTTTGCCACATTGACCAGAATCTGCTCTTCCTTTACATACGGGCACATTTTCTTCGCCGTAGCTCTGGTTGCCATAGACGGAACTGCAAGAACGACCACATCTTTTCCTTCCACACTTCCCTGCAGATCTGTTGTGATCTCGATCTCCTCCGGGATATGAACGCCCGGAAGCTTACTTGGATTTTCCCGCTTTTCTCCGATCTCATCTGCTTCTTCTTTTAAATAAGACCAGATGGTTACATGATGTCCGTTTTTATTCAGTACCAGGGCCAGAGCCGTTCCCCAGCTTCCTGAACCGATAACTCCGATTTCTGCCATAAATTATTACCTCTTATTTTTCTTTTTTGAAAAACTGATCTTGCTCTCTGTACCATTTCTCAGACGTCCGATATTCGCACGGTGACGGATAAATGCAGAGAGAACAAAAAGTGCTCCGATTCCATACATTTCAAACAGATACTTCTGCGCCATTCCAAACATTCCCATCTGTCCGTCAACGACGAGTCCGACAAGGAACAGTACGGAAATCACCAGCGATCCCAGTGATACATAACGTGTCACGGCAACAATTACGATAAACACGATCAAACATACTGCCGCAATCCGAATATCTGTAGATAAGATCATACCTGCCGTAACTGCAATTCCCTTTCCGCCCTTGAACTTCAGATAGAATGGAAAATTATGTCCGAGCACTGCCCCAAAACCTGTATACAGCGAAAGGAGCGGTAAAATATCTGCGTGAGACTGTCCGTAAATTCCGCGGACCACCAGAACTGCGATCACGCATTTGAAGCAGTCACCTAGCAGGGTGATCATTCCGGCTTTGATTCCCATGGTGCGAAGTGCATTGGTAGAACCTGCATTTCCGCTTCCCATCTTGCGAATATCTACCCCCTGGGTTTTTCCATAGAAATAGCCGGTCTGAAACAGACCAAATATATAGCCGATCAGCAAACATACAAGACGTTCCATCTTATTTGTCCTTCTCCTTTCTCTCCCTGATAAAGAATTTAAGAGACGTTCCACGGAAGCCAAACGCTTCACGGATCTTATTCTCCAGATATCTCGTATAAGAGAAATGCATCAGTTCTTTATCATTTACAAAGATGACAAATGTCGGCGGTTTGACCGCTACCTGTGTCATATAGTAGAGCTTTAAACGCTTGCCCTTGTCAGACGGCGGCTGCTGCAGTGCCACTGCCTCTGCCAGGATCTCATTGAGAACGCCGGTTGCAATACGCAGTGTCTGATTTTCGCGCACCATGTCGATCATCTCAAACAGCTTATTCATACGCTGTCCGGTCAGTGCGGATACGAACACGAACTCCGCATACGGAATAAAGGACAGAACGGTCTTAATCTTATTGGTGTACTCATAAATAGTCTTATCGGTCTTATCGATCGCATCCCATTTATTTACCACGATGATAATACCTTTTCCACGCTCATGTGCGATTCCTGCGATCTTGGCATCCTGCTCGGTTACTCCTTCTGCCGCATCGATCACAACCAGGACCACATCCGCTCTTTCTACTGCCGTAACTGTACGGATAATACTGTAGCGCTCCAGTTCCTCTTTGATCTTATTCTTACGGCGAAGTCCTGCTGTATCAATGAATACATACTCTTTTCCATTGTGCACTACTTCCGTGTCAATGGCATCTCTTGTAGTTCCGGCAATATCGGATACGATCACACGGTCTTTTCCGATCAGACGGTTGATGATCGAAGACTTCCCGACGTTCGGTTTCCCAACGATTGCAACTCTCGGACGGTCATCTTCCTCTTCCTGGCCTGCCCCTTCCGGAAAATATGCCAGAACCTTATCCAGCATATCTCCAATTCCAATTCGTTCCGATGCTGAGATCGGAACCGGATCTCCGATTCCCAGATTATAAAATTCATACACATCCGGCATCATCTTGTTAAAATTGTCCACTTTATTGACAACAAGGATGACTGGCTTGTGGGAGCGGCGGAGCATATCTGCCACTTTTGAATCGGAATCTACAAGTCCCTGCTTTACATCTGTCATAAACAGGATCACATCTGCAGTGTCAATGGCGATCTGTGCCTGCTCTCTCATCTGGGAGAGGATCACATCACGGCTGTCCGGCTCGATTCCACCGGTATCGATCAACGTAAATTCTTTATCGAGCCAATTCACTTCTGCATAAATTCTGTCGCGGGTAACACCCGGCGTATCTTTAACGATTGCTATCTTTTCTCCTGCCAGTGCATTAAAAAGCGTCGACTTTCCAACGTTCGGCCGCCCTACAATGGCAACAACTGGTTTACTCATATTTTCTTCCTCCTGATATTTATTCGGAATTCTGCTTCTATATCATACTAGATTTCTTCAAAAAATGCAATTTTTTAACGCCTCTTTCTTGTCATTGCTTTTAAATAATGGTATAAAAGATAAGTAAGATTAGATAAAAAGCACTTAAAACGCTTATTATAAGGAGGAACTCATGACAAATATCGAACTTATGGAAAAAGCTCTTCCGACAGCACCACTTAAAATTGCTGCCCTGGAAAGCTGCAAGGACCTGGCAGAAAAAGTGGATCAGTACATCGTATCGTTCCGCAAAAATTCTCTGCATGATTTTCTGGATCCTGCAATCTATTCATCTTATGAAGCAGATTCTTATCTTGCAAAGAACAGTTGCCCACGTTTTGGTTCGGGGGAAGCAAAGGGAATGTTTGGCGAAAGTATCCGCGGAAAAGATCTCTTTATTATGGTGGATGTCTGCAACTACAGCCTGACATACACAGTAAACGGACATATCAATCATATGTCACCGGATGATCACTATCAGGATCTGAAGCGTATCATCTCCGCTTCCACAGGAAAGGCACACCGTGTAAATGTAATTATGCCATTCCTTTACGAAAGCCGCCAGCACAAGAGAACCAAACGCGAATCTCTGGACTGTGCAATGGCTCTGGAAGAATTAACCGCAATGGGTGTATCTAACATTCTGACATTTGACGCACACGATCCGCGTGTACAGAATGCGATCCCACTCAATGGTTTCGACAGCTTCAACCCTCTGTATCAGTTCATCAAAGCTCTGTTTAAAGCAGAACCGGATCTGAAAGCAGACAAAGATCATCTGATGATCATCAGCCCGGATGAAGGTGCAATGCAAAGAGCCGTATACTTCTCCAACGTACTCGGGGTTGATATGGGTATGTTCTACAAACGCCGTGATTATTCTACCATCGTAAATGGTAAAAATCCGATCGTTGCACATGAATTCTTAGGTGACGATGTACATGGAAAGACCGTTATCATCATTGATGATATGATTTCTTCCGGTGAAAGTATGCTGGATGTTACCAGACAGTTAAAAGACCGCGGAGCTGAGCGTGTATTTGTATGTACTACTTTTGGCCTCTTTACAGAAGGTCTTGACAAGTTCGATGAATATTATGAAAAGGGATATCTGGACAGACTGATCACAACCAATCTGACCTATCTGCCTCCACAGCTTCATGATAAACCGTATTTCATTGAAGCAGATATGAGTAAGTTCCTTGCACTGATCATTGATTCGATGAATCATTCTACATCTATTAGTGCGGTTATGAATCCGACGGATAAGATTCATGATTTGCTTGCGAAGAGAAATATGAGATAAATTTTGTTGGCGGGAAAGTAAGGATATATTAGCGAACAAACGCCGCAAAAGAACCATAAAACAGGACAGCTTCCTGCTTTTCTTCTCTTATCGCTTTTCTATTTTTGTTATATAATAACCATTGGTTATATACGATCTTCTGGTAGAAATCAATAAAAATGATGACATAACAAAAAGAATTATTGCATATGCGCAGAAATTAACTAAAATGCCGTAAAACCAATATCTTTCATGGTCTTACGGCATTCTTATTTATCGTATTTACTTATACCATCCTGTCCCCATCAAAGAATTCCTGTCCGGTCGGGTATGTATAGGAATCTCCGATTTCATGGAGAAGGACGACTTTTAATTTATTATTCAGTGTTTTTTTATCCAGCTTGATTGCTTCGGTAAGCTGTGGGAGTGGGACATCGGCTTTTACCGGAAGTTTATAAGCTTCCAGGACTTTCCGGATGTGCTCGGCTTCGCCTTTTTTGGTGAGTCCTTTCTCTTCAGCAATCTTTGTGATCTGGTACATTCCGATGGCTACGGCTTCACCGTGGCTTTCTCTTTCATAGTGGAAGTGCTGCTCAATGGTATGGGCAAGGGTATGTCCGAAGTTCAGGAGAATCCTCTCTCCGGTATCAAACTCGTCTTCTTCTACAACACGGCGTTTGATATCGACACAAGTTGCGATCACATCGGTTAAATGCTCTTTCAGATTCTCATAGGATCCGCATTTCTCCAGAAGCTCAAAGAGCTTGCGATCCTTGATGCATCCGTATTTGATAACTTCCCCCATGCCGTCCGTCACGTAACGCTCCGGCAGGGTTTCCAGTACATCCGGATCGATCAGTACCATCTTCGGCTGGTAAAAGGCACCTACCAGGTTCTTCCCCTGCGGAAGATCGACTGCAACTTTTCCACCAACAGAAGAATCTACCTGTGCAAGAATGGAAGTTGGAATCTGTACGAACTTGATTCCTCTAAGAAAGGTCGCTGCCACAAATCCGGCAAGGTCTCCTACCACTCCACCGCCAAGTGCAACGATCAAGTCTGTTCTGGAAATCTTTGCTTCCAGAAGAGAGCTGTATACACCCGGAAGGGTTTCGAATGCTTTTGACGATTCTCCATGTGGAATCACGGTTTCCGTACACTCATATTTTTCAGAAAGATTTTTCTTAAGCGCTTCTCCGTAATAAGAATAAACTCTGTCATCGGAAATGATCATGATCTTTGATCCCCGATATACTTCTGCTATTCTTTCTGCTGCTTCTTTCAAAATTCCTCTTTCAATATAAATCGGATAGCTGTGTTCCTTTAAATCTACCGTCATTTTCATCGTTTTGTTCCTCCCAAGCTGCTGTTTTTTACATTTCTTTACCGACTGCTTTTGCGATTCCGGTAATCTCTTTTAACAGTGTATCATATTTTTCCGGTTTCAGCGACTGTGCTCCGTCACAAAGTGCCGTTTCCGGACTGTTATGTACTTCAATAATCAGTCCGTCCGCTCCTGCTGCAATTGATGCCTTTGCCATCGGATCAACCAACCACCATTTTCCTCCTGCATGGCTCGGATCTACAACTACCGGAAGATGGCTGAGCTTTCTCACTACCGGAATAGATTGAAGATCCAGTGTATTTCTGGTATAAGTCTCGAAGGTACGGATTCCTCTTTCGCAGAGGATAACATTTGGATTTCCGGATGCCATAATGTATTCTGCTGACATCATCCATTCTTCGTAAGTTGCATTAAGTCCTCTCTTTAAAAGGATCGGTCTCTTCGTCTGTCCGAGCTGTTTTAACAGGTCATAGTTCTGCATGTTACGTGCACCGATCTGGATCAGGTCTACCTTTTCATCGAAGATTTCCAGATATTCCGGTGACATCAGTTCTGTTACGATCGGAAGCCCTGTCTCTTCTCTTGCTGCACATAAGATTTCCAGACCTTCAAGGCCAAGTCCCTGGAATGAATATGGGCTTGTTCTCGGCTTGAATGCACCACCACGGAGCATATTTGCACCAGATGCCTTAACAGCCTTTGCGATCTCGATCACCTGCTCTTCTGACTCTACAGAACAAGGTCCGGCGATCAGTGCCAGATGTCCGCCACCAACTTTGACACCAGATACATCTACGATGGTATCGTCCGGATGGAATGCACGGTTTACAAGTTTATAAGGTTCCTGTACATGCATAACCTTCTCAACAGAAGAGTCTACTTCGAAAAGCTTTGGATCCACACGGACCGTATCGCCGATACAGCCGATAATTGTAAGATCCTCACCTTTTACAGTATGTACTTCCAGTCCCTTTGCACGGACCATATTCTCAACTCGTTTTACGTTTTCATCACTTGTTCTTGGTTTTAATACGATAATCATAATCTTTTTCCCTTTCTTTTCTCTCTACTAATCATCGAACATGTCTTTTAGAAGTTCCTTCGGAATTTCTGTTAAACTATGCGAAACACGCTCCGCAAGTTTCTCAAGTTATCGCGGCAGTCGCCAAGTTTTCGTGCAAGCACGGACTTTGGCTCGTTGCTCGCGTAAATAAAAAAACCCCCGTCTTCTGCAAAAACAGAGGACGAGAGTATTATATACTTCGTGGTTCCACCTCATTTTACAATTGTCTCACGACAACTGCCTCGTCAGGTACGTCGTTCATAACGGTTATACCCTTGCAGATAACGGCTGCTACCGGAAATACCTATTAACAATTCTTCAAAAGAATGCATTCAGTATCCTACTCCAAGAGGAATTCAATATAATCTTCGGTATCCTTCTTCCACCGATAAAGGACTCTCTGTGACGTCTTATTATATTTACTACTTCTTTTCATTGTATTTTGATAGTAGAATATGTAATTTTTAAAATCTATAGCCTATGTTACACGAATCAATAGGCTTTGTCAATCATTTTTAGCAAATTAACGCGAGAAATATTTTTCTTTGATAATATCAACCGGCATTTCTTTTCCTGTCCAGAGCTCAAATGATGCAGCACCCTGATATAACAGCATGTTCAGACCATTCAGCGTCTGGCATCCTGCTGCTTTTGCTTTCTTCAGGAATAACGTCTCTTCCGGATTGTAGATTACATCAAATACAAACAGATCTTTTCTGAACACACTGTCATCTGTGATGATACATCTGTCTGTCTTTGGTGCCATACCGATAGACGTTCCGTTTACCAGAATGGCACTTTCTGCGATCTCCTTTTTGAGGACTTCCGGATCAGAGAAGTCCGATTACGCAAGCGGGAAGTTATAGATTTAATACAACTTTCAGGTCAACAAACTTCCCTAATACTACACGTTCCTTTTCAACGGTATTCACGTTTAGTGCAAACTAATATATGTTAATTCATATAAATGATGTTGTATAAATAAAGTTGACACCTTATTCTCAAGGAATTCATGTATAATAAAAGAGAATAAGGAGGAACTCTCAATGTCACGAACCCAACGTAAATACGACCAGGAATATAAGATCCAGGCTGTCAAACTTGCCAAAGAAATCGGCGGTGCTAAGGCAGCCAAAGAATTAGGTATCCCAGAAGGAACCATCCACACATGGCTGAAAGCAGTTAGAGCAGGCACATTGGATATTGGCGACGGTGCACATACTCCGGAAAGCGCGATGAGTCTTGCTGAGGAGCTTGCCATGCTCCGCAAACGCGTTAAAGATCAGGACAAAGAAATCCGGCGTCTGAAAGAGGAAAATGAATTTCTCGAGGAAGCAAGCGCTTTTTTCGCAGCCAGCCGTCGGAAGTCAGCAAGAACCAAAGAATGATGTTCATTGCCATAAAAACGAAAGACGGCGTGATTAAGGGAAAACTCTCATTCTATTGCCGGATGCTTGGCGTCAGCCGCCAGGGTTTCTACAAATATCTTGCTATTAAAGATCGCCCTTGGAAATATCAGGATCTTGCTGATGCCATGAGAGTGATCCATGCTGAGGATGAATGCAATGATACCTATGGACGTATTCGCATGTACCAAGCACTGCTCCTTAAGAATCCGACGGGAATCAAGATCCCCAGTGAACGAACCGTTTACAGGGTTATGGATGAAATAGGACTTGTCCATCGGCCAAAGCGCAAGCCAAATGGCATTACCAAGGCTGATCGGGAAGCACGTAAGTCAGATGATCTTCTGAAGAGAGAGTTCAAGGCTGATAAGCCACTTGAAAAATGCGTAACTGATATCACAGAAATCAAGGCAAAAGATGGAAAACTGTATGTTTCAGCCATCTTCGACTGCTTTGATTCCAGCGTTCTGGGACTGGCAATGGAAACAAACATGAAGGCAACTCTGTGTGAGCATACACTGGATAATGCCTATCTGGCGCATCCTGATCTGCGAGGTGCCATTGTGCACTCCGACAGAGGAAGACAATATACCAGTGAAACCTACCGTCAGGCGCTTTCTAAATATGGCATTATACAAAGCATGAACAGTGATGGTGGCAGGTGCCACGATAATGCTCGATGTGAAAGCATGTGGGCCAGAATGAAAAGCGAGCTTCTCTATGACCGCTACAATACGGAAAGCCTGACCACGGATGAGCTGAGAGTTCTTATTTGGAGATATTTCATCAGTTACTGGAACAACAGGAGGATCTGCTCTGCCAACGGTGGGCTTCCTCCTATGATTAAGCGTCAGAGATACTACCAATCTCTGGGCCTGGCTGCATAGGAAATGATATCTTTGAGATAAATGTGTCAACCAATATTGACAATATCAAGAGCTGGAAATACATTACACCCCGAAGCACGGCAGTTGGCTTGACATGGCAGAGATTGAATTAAACGTCATGACACGGCAATGCTTATCCAGACGTGTTGAAACAATTGAACGGCTCCGTAAAGAATTAAGTTCATGGGAAGAAGAACGTAACAAATCAAAAGCGAAAATTAAATGGCATTTTCAAACAGGTGATGCCAGAGAAAAACTAATATCATTGTATCCGAATCTTACTACCAATTAAAAATTGGTAGTAAGATTAAATGTCATCGGCACAATACACTAGTTCAGGATATAAGCTCAGCAAATTTCCCTCTGATTGGAGTTTGTTTGTCTTGTCTCACACCTTTTCTTTTTCCCCTTTAAAAATGATAATTCTGTTTCAGATATTACAATAGCTGCAAAAATCAATACAAACCCAGTAATCAGGCGTAGATTCAGGATTTCATGGAAAAAAATCACCCCAAACAAAACTCCAAATACCGATTCCAGGCTCAAAATCAAAGACGCACTGGACGGATTGGTATACTTCTGCCCCACATTTTGCAGCAACAGAGAAAGTGCCGTACAAGCCAGAGCCAGATATAACACACCTCCTACCGTCCCACCTGTCCATTCGATTGATGCCGGTAACCC
>OGXB01001532.1_pt1 | contig 11199 bp, 9 predicted proteins | sample 1576161 | NCBI WGS metagenome assembly OGXB01 (sample SAMEA3541474, study PRJEB24748) | human gut metagenome | biome: human gut; feature: human-associated habitat; material: faeces | place: China | collected 2012
TGTCGAGGACGCCACGGTTTACGACCGCGAGGTGGCCCGGCCCATTCCCTCCGAAACAGGTGTACTGCACGCGGTCGGTAGAAGTCTCTGTCCTTCTACCTCAACCACACAGATACGGCAGACCGCCTTGATGCTCAAATCCTCATGATAGCAGAGAGTCGGAATGTGGATACAGGCTTTCTTCGCCGCCTGGAGGATCGTCGTTCCTTCCTCCACCTCTACCGGCTGTCCGTCGATTGTCAGATGTACCATCATGCTTCTCTTCCCCCTCTCCGTTTAAACTGTCCCGCATAGGATGTTCCCCGGCTGCGGTGTCTTGCATACGCGTCATACGAATCATATATGACATCACGTTCACCGACTGCTGCATGCTGTCTTCCTATCCGGCTGTTTCCATCGTTTCTATAATCTTCTTCTGCTTCATAAATGCCTTCCGCCACAGCTGCCTGTGTACAGACCGGGCAGTAATCCCGATCAATGTGCGCCAGATATTCCTTTCGGAAGTTCTGGATACTCGTCTGCACCGGAACTGCGGTCGAATGTCCCAGACCACAAAGTGCGGTCAGACGCATCGTCTCCGTCAGCTCATCGATTTTTTCCAGATCCGGCAGAGTCGCCAGCCCCCGGCTGATGCGGGTAACCAGATTGTACAGCTGCTGGCCGCCCTCGCGGCACGGTGTACATTTTCCGCATGACTCGCCGCGGAAGAAGTCCAAATTGTTTCGCACAATATCTACAATACAGTTGCTGTCGTCGATGACCAGAATCGTACCGCAGCCAAGACGTCCGCCGGATGCCGAAACTGTATCAATATCCAGTGTCATATCGATCTGATCTGCATTGATGATCGCACCGGAGGTACCACCGGTCTGCACGCCCAGAAGCCCTTTTCCATCCGCGATACCGCCGCACACCTCATAAATGATATCTTTGAGGTTCACGCCCATCGGAAATTCAAATACGCCCCTGCGGACCACATTTCCACAGACCGTAAAAAGTTTCGTGCCAGGGCTGTTTGCCGTGCCGATGCTGCGGTACCACTCCGCTCCGTTTAAGAGGATCGGTGCAATATTCGCCAGCGTCTCTACGTTATTTAACATGGTCGGTTTTCCAAAGAGTCCGTGAATGCTTGGAAACGGCGGACGGAAACGTGGCTCGCCTCGTTTTCCCTCAATGGACTCAAACAATGCCGTCTCCTCGCCGCAGACGTAAGCACCCGCACCGGAGCGGAACTTGATTTCAAAGTCAAAACCGCTCTCCATCATATTTTTTCCTAAAAATCCGCGTTTTTCCGCATCCTCCAGCGCATCTTTTAATACCGGGAACAAATATGTATACTCGGCTCTCAGATAGATATATCCGGTATGGGCGCCGACTGCTTTTCCAGCAATCGCCATGCCCTCGAAGACCGCACACGGGTCGGTCGAGAGAAGAATCCGGTCTTTATTCGTTCCCGGCTCTCCCTCATCGGCGTTACAGACGATGTATCTCGTCGGGTCAGATGCATGGGCGGTAAACTCCATCTTGCGGTAGGTCGGGAATCCCGCACCGCCGCGTCCACGAAGTCCGGAGGCGCGGATCACATCGATAATCGCTTCACTATCCATCGAAAGTGCTTTTTTCAGCGCTTCAAATCCGCCGCGGTCCGCATACTCCTGTGAACTTCTCGGATTAATCTTGCCGCGGTTTTTCAGCAATACGTGCATTTCCTCCATACTATTCCACATCCTCCCGTATATATTGTTTGATAATATCCCGCACCGATTCCGGCGTCAGGTTGCCGTACACGTGCTCATTGATCATGATCGCCGGGGATATTTCACACAGTCCCAGGCAGGGACAGTATTCCAGGGTGAACCTTCCGTCCTCGGTCGTCTCCCCGATGCTGATGCCGAGCTGATCCTCCAGCGCCTGAACGACTGCCTGCGCCCCATGTACGTGGCACGGCGCGCTCTTGCACATTCGGACGATGTAGCGCCCCCTCGGTTTTACCGACAGCATCGCATAAAAGGTGATGAAACTGTACACCTTGTTCATCGGAATATCCATCTCCCTGGCGATGACTGACGCCACCTCCTTAGAAAATGCCGACACAACCTTCTGCGCCCGGATGATCACTGTCATCAGCATATCCGGTCTGCCCTTGTATTCCGCCGCAATCGCTGCCACCTGTACCAGCTTTGAAGCCGGTGTCTTATATACATAACTGTCCCTGTCCATCCTGCTCCCTCACTTTCAGTTTGTATTTTTCCAAACTTATTTTTTGTTTGACTAACTGTCTGTTTGATTTTTTCTCAATTATAGGGATGCACTGACAAATTGTCAAGAAAAACTTACAGTTTGGTTTGTTAATTGACAAACAGTTTGTCTGAGAGTATGATGAAAGAAACAGGTTTGCTCTCATTTCCCGTTATCTTGTACCTGAATTTTTGATTTTTAAACAAAAAAGGAGAACATTCTCTTATTTATGTTCCCTATCTACTAACTTTTTTCTATAGAAACAGGATTGACGCAGCAAAATGAACGCGATAAAATTTTTTTCAGGAACTTTGACAAAAGAAAGACAATCCCTGTGCATTTCATTTTCCGAATTATTTTAAGACGCAAAATTTTGCGATACACACTCGGGGCACAGAGCACCCCAAAGGAGGTATTCATGGAAATTTCCAACTACATGGACTTTCAGTTTCTCATCCGTTTTCTCGAAGGACTTCAAAAGTTTCTCGGAGATAACTGTGAGATCATCGTCCACGATTACCGCAAAGGCTACGATCACACGATCGTCTACGCATTCAACTCACAGCTAAGCGGGCGCGACGTCGGCGGTTCCCCGCGCGGCGGCATGATCACACAGCTCGGCAATGATATCGAGCCGCTCAAGCATTCGATCATTTCCCTCGATACCAGCCAGAAAGACCGGCTTTTTAAGTCCTGCACAACGCTCATCGAGGACGAACATCACAAAATTATCGGATCTGTCTGCTTAAATATGGATGTTCGCGATCTCTATCTGGCACAGAGCGCCCTGCAAAATCTGATCGGACGCCCAGGCACCATCGGCGTATCGGCAGCTGTGGGCGCACAGATCGACGGCATGTCTGGCTGCACACCATCCGGAATGGCTTCTGATGGCACCTTTTCCGGAACTGGCAGCACGGACGGCACGAATGGCGCAAATCAGGCAGCCATGTCTGACCGCGACTTTATTCTCAAAAAGAATGTCGATGATATTTTACAGCACTATATTTATCAGGCAGAGTCCATGATCGGAAAACCGATGATGCTGATGAACAAGGAAGAAAAAATTCGTGCACTCGACTATCTTGACCAGAAAGGCGTCTTCAAGATCACAAAAACCAGCCTGCTCCTGTGCGACGCGATGCAGATTTCCAAGTATACACTGTATAATTATCTGGAAGAAGCGCGGATTTCACGAAAGAGTGAAACGAATGAATAAGAATCATAAACTAATTCTTTCAACCTCTGTTTGCTTAACCTTTGATTCATTTTAAAATATAAAAGACCTGAAGAGCAGCCATTTACCGCACCTTTCAGGTCTTTTTATATTCATTTACCATATTTACATTATTTTCTCAATTTTTCTAGTATTCTTTCTATTATTGTTGCTTCTTACCTATTCTTTTTATCCTATAAACAGACACCACGCCGGAATCGTAATCATCGAAATCAGCGTCGTGAGCACTACCGTTTTCGCTGCAAACGGTGCATCGCTGTCATAGCGCGCCGCAAAGATCGCTGCAGTTGCACCGGCTGGCATTCCCGTCATGATGACTGCCACACCTGCTGCCACCGAATCCAATCCGGCCGCCAGGCTGATTCCATATGCCAGAAGCGGAAGAAGGAACAGACGGAGCACACTGAATTTGAGGGCCGTCGGATTAATAATCTCACGCAGTTTCACATCGGTCAGAATCGTACCGATAATAAACATCGTCAGCGCCGAGTTACAGTTTCCAATGTAGGTAACCGTCGATTTCAGCACGCCCGGAAGCTGCAGCTGTGTTGCCATCAGGAACATACCGATGTAGACACCGACCAGACACGGGTGCGTCAGGACATTTTTCAATACCTTTTTCCGGTCAGAACCGCCTCCAACAAAATAGGATGTACCCGCCGACCACATGACAACGCGCATCGGAATCAGAAAAATGGATGCGTAGAGAAGTCCCATACTTCCATATACGCCTTCCGCAACCGGATTTCCGAGGAATCCGCCGTTGGAAACGATCGTACAGTATTGAAGCACCTTCCGGTGCTGCTCTGAATATTCCTTAAACAGCACTTTGTTGAGGGCCACACAGACAAGCTGCAAGACAAATCCAACCGCCAACAGCAACCCGCACGTTTTAAAAATCGAAGCATCAAATGAAATCAGGCACGATTTCACAATATTGCAGGGAATCACGATATTCACGCAGAGATCCGTCAGACATTTTTCGCCTTCCTTGCTGATGATCCCGCGCCGTTTCAGTACCGCACCCGCCAGTATCATCAGGAATAAGGAACCCTGTAGGTTGCAAAGTTCGAGTAAATTCATATGGCTCTTCCTCCTTTTCCTACGACCTTCTTATGAGACGAACCAAAAAACTCCAGATCGGCAGTATGTACAGATACGACGCCACCACCACACTCGCAATCGGAGCACCGACGGCTGCCAGAGGAACGGCTCCGGCGATCGACCACGGAACCAGCGGTGCCAGCACAACCGCCGTATTTTCCAGATCGATTGCAAATCGTTTATTATCTGGATTTCCTTCCTTGCAGAGCTGATGGGTCAGCATGATCGAAAGCGTCTGGTTACAAGCGATCATGGAAGCAACTGCCGCCACCGCAAAGGTCGCACCAAACGGAGTAATTTTCCGGCTCAACGCCTCTATTTTCCCCTGAATCGGCTTCAAGAGCCCAGTTCCCTCGAAAATTCCTGCATAACAGGAGGACAGGCTCACAATCGCAGCCACCTTAATCATTGATTTCAGGCCGCCGCCGTTCATCATAGCATTGAGCGCCGGATCGCTTGCCTGATAACCGGTCAGACACATCTGTAAAATTTCTCCGATTGTCCGCCCCTGCAGCGCCACGCTCAGAAACGCCGCCAACACAATGCTGATCAGCATCGTTTTCTTGACCTCCACCCGGAACACAGACAGCACCAGGATAATAGCCGCCGGGATTACCGCACTCCAATGAAGTACAAAACGATTGGAAAACAGCCCTTCCACATCCATCCGTCCGTTTCCGGCACTCATGGAACGTCCCACTATATAATAGAGAATACATGTAGCCACAAATGGCACCAGCGATGTCTTTATCATTTCGCGGATATTTTCATAAATATCCGTCTTCGTCAGCACACAGACAAGATTCGCGCTGGACGATACCGGTGAACAGCGGTCGCCAAAATAGATGCCAGAAAGAATCGCGCCGCCGATCCAGAACGGGTCAAGCTCCATCGCACGTCCCATCGCCATACAGATAACACCCATCGTCGCACCGGTTCCAAAGGAGGTTCCGGTCAGGATCGACACCATACAGTTAAGAAGGAACGCGATCACCAGAAATGCCGACGGCGACACCAGCTTCGACGACCAGCACACGATCACGGCGATCGTGCCGGACGCCCGCCACAGCGCTGTGATAAAGCCAATAAGTCCGAAAATCATCAGGATATTGCGGACGGTTTTAACGCCGGAAAGCGACATTTTTCCGAGTTCCGCAAAGCTGTGCTTCCGAATCAAACCGTACACACAGAAGATCAGATAGCCGCCCGCCAGCGCCCAAAGCACGGACGCGCCGGTAAATACGCAGCCTGCCAGCGCCGCGATAAATGCAAGTAATACAATTCCTTCTAACATAGCTTCACACTCTTTTCCCTACCAACCAGTTATTTTTCGCAGTAATTTTTTATTTTTTGATGTTTTTAGTATATTCCTGTTCTAACTCAATGTCCATCTGTTAATTTATGTATTAAATACAGTTTATTTTTGTATCCTTTAATTTAAGCTATTTCTGCCCTTCTGCCAACTCGGGTCTTCTTTCAGTTTCCCAAAAAATGTGTCCCCAGTGTTTTATAAACATCTTGGTTTTCTTCTACTTTCATCTTCCTCCTCATATACTTTTCTGACATACCCTCCCCGGAGATCTGCCATGCGAAGATTTCATCCTTTGATTACCGGAACCTTGCTCCTGACGGCAGTCGGATTTTTCTGCCGGATTCTCGGCTTTTTCTACCGCATCTTTCTCTCCCGGACGATCGGCGCCGAAGGTCTGGGTTTATATCAGATGATTTTTCCCATACATGGCATCGCATTTGCTCTCTGCGCCGGTCCAATCCAGACTTCGCTCTCCCGCCTGACCGCCGCCTCCCCGGAAAAGGGACGCGCCTTTTTGCGGGTCAGCCTCGCACTCTCACTATCGATCGCCCTGCCGCTGACCTCTTTGATCTACACCTTCGCCGATTTTCTCGCCGCGCGCGTCCTTCTTGCGCCCGAATGTGCGCCGCTTCTGCCCGCACTCGCCCTCTCGATCCCCTTCTGCGCGATCCATGCCTGCTGCTGCGGGTATTATTACGGGCTCAAAAAAACGGCAGTCCCGGCGTTTTCACAGGTGGTCGAGCAGTGCATCCGCATTTTCTCCGTCCTGCTGATCGTCCATGTCTGCCGCACGAACAGGATTCCGATCACGGTGCTGCTGGCTGTCTGGGGGCTGTTGATCGGGGAAGCGGCATCGGCGGTGTTCTGTCTGCTGGTTTATGGATGCTCGAAGCCTGCTGCCACACTGCAAAATACAGACACGCATATTTCCAGCTATTCTCGTCAAACACGAAAAAATACCACCCATTTTCAATACTCATCCCGTTCTACGCCCCCTTATACCCCTGACACTTCCAGCACCACGCCTCCCTCACAAAAAAAATCCGCCCACACTCCCCCCCTGCTCCTCCCCCTCCTCACCATGGCACTCCCCCTCATGGCGAATCGCCTCACGCTCAGCTTTCTCCAGAGTCTCGAAGCCATCTTTGTACCGAACCAGCCTCTCCTCTCCGGGCTCTCGCGGGTTGAATCGGTCAGTATTTACGGAGTTCTCACAGGCATGGCACTCCCCTTTGTCCTCTTTCCATCCGCCATTACCAACTCCCTCGCCGTCGTCCTGCTCCCGGCAGTCTCGGAGGCGCAGGCGCAGAATCAGCCGGACAAAATCGAACGCACCATCTCCATGGCACTCCGCTACAGCCTGTACATGGGAATTCTCTGCGTCGGGCTCTTCACCCGCTTCGGTCCAGCACTGGGCGAAACCTTTTACCACAACGCCGATGCCGGACGTTTCATCCAGATTTTATCCTGGCTCTGCCCGTTTCTCTACCTCTCCACTACCATGGGAAGTATTTTAAACGGGCTTGGGAAAACGGGAACCGTCTTCATCCACCATACGGTTTCCATGCTTCTCACCCTGTCGCTCGTCCTTTTCGCCATCCCGCGATGGGGGATTTTCGCCTATCTGGCGGCGCTTCTCATCAGCGAACTGGTGCTCGCCTTTCTCCACATCCACGCCCTCGCCTGCGAAGTCCCGATCCGCCTACCAGTCAGCCAGGGCATTGTAAAACCGGCATTCTGCCTGCTGGTTTCGATTGGGATGTTAGAAGTTATTCCAAACGCGTCTTACCTGCCTCACCTGTTTCCGCCTGTCCTCATCCAGTCCGGTATCCTTTGCCTGCTGTATATAGGAGGACTGCTTCTCTTACATACAGGTACAGTCAAACAATAAATTATATGCTATTTTGCTATATCCCTTAAATGCAATATGTTTAGGTATTTTCTGGCAATTTATATTTTTTTATTTTATACTTATTACATTCAGGGGGATTTACAAAGGGGGAACTTTTTTGAAATACGATATCAATTTTCGGCATTTAGAATATTTTATCAAGGTAGCGCGCCTCGGATCCATCAATAAAGCCGCCCAGGCGCTCTATATTTCCCAGCCGTATCTTGGGAAAATCATGCACGATCTGGAAGAAAATCTCGGCGCCAGGCTCTTTAACCGCAGCCGCTCAGGCGTAACATTAACGCCTGAAGGAATGGAATTTCTGACACATTCCGAAAAAATCATTGACGAAATGGAACAGCTCTGGTTTCAGAAAAAGAAGGAACAAATCAAAATTTCTGATCCGCTGGCTGTCTCCATGACACGTTTTTCTCATATCATGGAAAGTTTCAGTGAAATAGTCCTGCGTCACCGCGATCAGCCATCCTTCTCCCATCGACTGTATGAAGGCAATTCAGACGAAGTCATCGAGGATGTGGTATCCGGGCGTGTCGATGTAGGCGTGTTTCATTTTGACAGCCGCAAACGGCGTGAAATGGAGGCCTTGCTCGAATCAAAAGGGCTGGAATACCATTTTCTTGCCAACATCGAACCACACATTATCATTTCCCGCAAACATCCGCTTCTGCTGCAACAGAAACCGGTCAACCTGCACACACTGGCAGAGTACGGCTTTCTTTGGTATCTTGGACAATGCGATGATTATATTTACCAGCTTCTCTCCGAAGGGGATCAGGATGCAGAAAAAATGCGCTCGAAAATCACCTATCTTTCCAGCCGCGCCACCCTGATGTACATGATCTCGATCAGTGACTGCTACAGCATCGGCATCCACGATTTCGCCAAACAAGAAGCCTCCTACCACTCCACTTCTATTCCGATTCCAAACTGTGGTTTTATGCTGGAATTTGGATATGCAATGCGGAAAGACACGCCAATGACAGCGATCGTACAAGAATTTATTTATGACTTAAAGAAAAAACTTCTCTAAAAAAACACCATCAAAGCTGCCGGACATTCACAGCCGTCCCGGCAGTTTTTTTTTGATCCTTTTCAGCACCTCTTCCCCGTTCATCATAAATATTTATTCATATCTGACATATATATCCCGTTATACCTTTTTGTCATATCCCTTAAAGCTGACACGCATTATACATACTGTCTTCCCCATGCTACCATACTATCAGAAAGCAACACCGAATAAAAAACAGGAGGCGTTTAAGTATGAGAGATGTACTTGAACAGGCCGTTGCACTGGGAAAAACACATACCCATGAGGGTGCAGTTGCCACCTACATACCAGAACTTGGAAAGGTAGATGGCAGTCAGCTCGGAGTCAGTGTTTTTTGCCGGAACGGCAAACGGATTTCCGTCGGGGATACGAAAGTCCGATTCAGTATTCAGAGTATCTCCAAAATCATCACCCTTGCAGTCGCGCTGGAAATCTGCGGCTTCGACCAGGTATTTAAAAAAGTAGGCATGGAGCCGACCGGCGATCCATTTAACTCGCTGATGAAACTGGAAAATACGGACAGTTCCCCCTACAACCCGATGATCAATGCAGGCGCTATCGTAGTGGCAAGCTGCCTTGCTTCCGAAATCAGTTTCGATACCATGCTTGATACCATCCGGGCTCTCTGCATGGATCCGGACATCAACCTCGACAAAAAGGTTTATCACTCGGAAATGTCTCATATTTCCCGCAACCGGGCAATCGCCTATCTGCTGGAGAGCAAGGGGTACATCGAAAAGAATAAAGATGTGGAAAACAGCCTGCATTTTTATGTCAAAATGTGCTCTCTCAGCGTGACGGCAGAAAGCCTCGCCGGACTGGGACTGATTCTCGCCAACGATGGCATTCATCCAGACACGGGGAAACGGCTTTTAAGCAGCCAGGCGGTTAAAATCGTCAAAACACTCATGTTTACCTGCGGTATGTACGATGGTTCCGGCGAATTTGCCGTCCGGGTCGGCATCCCATCCAAAAGCGGCGTCGGCGGCGGTATCTTATCAGTGGTAGACGGCGAGATGGGAATCGGCATCTTCGGACCGGCGTTAGATAAAAAGGGGAACAGCGTCGCTGGAGAATGCGTGCTTGAATATATGTCACATGAACTGCATCTCCATATGTTTGATCCGCAGCGGCACACTTTATAGCAAAAACAATATGTAAATTGTATGAGAGGGGTATTTTAAAATGGCAGATTTATACGCAAAGATAATCGGCACAGCAAGCAACTATCTTTACAGCTACGTGTTAATCATCCTGCTGGTAGGCGGCGGCATATATTTTACCATCCGCACCAAAGGGGTACAGCTTCGTTACTTACTTGAATCTATCCGGGTTATCCTGGAGCCATCCGACAAGGAAGATGAGTCTATTTCCGCCTTTCAGGCATTGATGGTTTCCACTGCTTCGCGCGTCGGCACCGGAAATATCGCCGGCATTTCTACCGCCATCTGTTTCGGCGGTCCGGGCGCTATCTTCTGGATGTGGATGACCGCGATCCTCGGAAGTGCAACCGCATTTGTAGAAAGTACGCTGGCACAGATCTACAAACGCCGTGCCGAGGACGGAAGTTGCTACGGCGGTCCTTCCTACTATATTGAAGCCGTTCTGAAAAAAAGATGGCTGGGTGTTCTCTATGCTATTTTCATGATTTTGACTTACATGGTTGGATTTAACCTCGTTGCATCCTTCAATGTGGCAGATTCTTTTAAAGTATACAGTTTCTACAATCCAAGCCTGACTCCGATTCTCATCGGTATCATCCAGGCTGTTATCTTCGGCATCTGCATCAGCGGCGGCGGCAAACAGATCGCTAAAATCACAGGAATTCTTGTTCCGGTAATGGGCGGACTTTACATTGCAGCTGCCCTGCTGATGATTATTCTCCACGGAAACATGATTCCGGGTATGTTCGCAAGCATTTTTGAAGGGGCTTTTGATATTCAGGCTATCTTCGGCGGCTTCATGGGATCCGTTGTGATGCTCGGCATCAAGAGAGGCTTGTTCTCCAATGAGGCAGGTGTCGGTGCTTCCGCTACCGCAGCCGGTTCCGCGGGTGTCAGCCACCCGGTCAAACAGGGTCTTGTTCAGGTATTATCCGTATTTATCGATACTATTGTCATCTGCTCTGCAACCGCATTTTTACTGCTCTGCTCCGGCGTTGCACCGAGTGCAGACATGGCTGGCATGGCATATGTGCAGGTAGCTATGAATAACGTATTCGGCACCGCAGGTGTTGTATTTATCACAGTTGCCCTGATTTTATTTGCCTTTACCACGCTACTCGGAAACTACTATTTTGCTGAAACCGGCATGGCTTATCTCTGCGGCAAAACTCCAGTCAAGGG
>OGXB01001535.1_pt1 | contig 11190 bp, 9 predicted proteins | sample 1576161 | NCBI WGS metagenome assembly OGXB01 (sample SAMEA3541474, study PRJEB24748) | human gut metagenome | biome: human gut; feature: human-associated habitat; material: faeces | place: China | collected 2012
GTGATCGCAGCAGAGGCCCTCTTTTTTGTGCTGGCCTTTGCAAAAGGAGCAGGTATCATGCTGGGCTACGATATCCTGCGTGCGTTTCGCAGAGGATTTCCGCACGGGGGCCGGCTTGTCGCAGCAGAAGACTTTTTTTACTGGGTGTTCGCCTGGATTTTTGTGTTTTTGATGTTCCGTGATCGGAATTACGGGCAGATCCGGGGGTATGTGCTGGCGGCACTGATTCTGGGGATGCTTTTTTATATTTTGCTGTTCAGTCGGAGGATCCTTCTCGTATTTTCGACTTTTTTCGGCTTTCTTTCCCGCATGATTGCCGGTCTTTTCCGGCTGATTTTGATGCCTGCCGGAAAATCGGTCAAAAAATTGAGAAAAATGGTCAGGAAAGCATTGAAAAAGAAGATAAAACAGGTTAGAATGGTCATAGTCAAAAAGTAAGTCAGAAAGTCGGGAAGGGTATATGAAAAAAAGAAAACAGACACGCAGAAGGAGAGATGCGGCACAGAGAAGAGGAAAGCTTGGCATCTCTACTGTGATTGTTGTGCTGATTGCAGTATTTTTGCTGAGAGGCCATACAATGGATCAGAGAAATGCGGCATATGTCGAAGAGCTGGCACAGCTGCAGAATAAGATCGATGCCGAAGAAGCCCGCACGCAGGACATTGCTGATCTGGAAGCTTATATGCAGACAGATGAGTATGCGGAGCAGGTTGCCAAGGACAAGCTTGGTCTGGTCTATGAAGATGAGATTATTTTTAAACCAGAAGAGAACTAAAGAAAAAGGAGAAAGGCAGCGTGATAAGCTTCCTTTCTTTTTTGTCGAAAACTTTTTTTGGAGGCGTACCGCCTTTGACAAAATTTTCCGGAGCCATTCGCTATACTGAATCCGTTAAAGCAGCGTGGAAAAGGCTGTGTGAGGAGGCAGTATGGGGGATTTTATCATTATTACACTGATGGTCAGCAGCTTCTGGCTTTTGTGGGAGATCATCCGTGTGGTCAGTATGGAGTGGCTGAACCGGGATGAGATCACATTGCCGGCGGGCGAGCTTGGGAGAAGCGAGCTGCTGCGTTGTGCAGATTCTTTCGAACAGCTTTCCGGGATGTTTCAGGGCATGGTTACCAAAAAGGAGGAACTTTCCGGGCAGGATATGGATGAAGTGCTCTTTCGGGTGCAGACGAGCGTCTGCCGCAGCTGTTCGGCCGCAGCACAGTGCTGGGACTATGGAAGTGAAACAGGGATCTGCAGATTCAACCGGATCGCAGAGAGCATTATCCAGGGGAAAGAGCTGAACAATGGCAGAAAAGAGGCACTTCAGAAACAATGTCTGCACGGAGACTTCTTTTTCGAAGCGGTGGCAGATCAGATTGAAAAAGCGAGAATGGATATGCTGTGGCACAATCGCCTGATGGAGAGCAGAAGCGCGGCGGCGGCGCCAGACCGGGCAGGATCAAGGCCGCCGCCAGCATCAACACAGCAAAAAACTTTTTCATAACGCCTCCTATGAACTTTTCTTTTCCGCAACGGAAACGCCCGCCGCGCCGTCTCCCACAAGCCGAACGCCTTGGAAGGCGGAGGGGGAGCAAGGTAGAAGCCTTTTTCGGGAAGGTTCCCCTTCCCCCGCCCAAAGCCTACCGCCAAGCGTACCGGCGCTCCATCCAGCGGGCGGGCAGCGCCACGCAGAGCGTGAGCGCGAGATACAGCGCCGCGACGATCAGCCATATCTCAAACGCAAGGAACGTATCCGCGATCAACACCTGCGCCTGCATGGTGAGATCCGCCACGGCGATGGCGCTGACGAGCGAGGTGTCCTTGATGAGCGAAACAAGCTGGCTGGTCAGCGGCGGCAACATCCGGCGCACGGCCTGCGGCAGGATAACGAGCCGGAGCGTGTTCCATACGCCGAGGCCGAGGCTGATGCCCGCTTCCCACTGCGCCCGGGGCACGGATTGCAGGCCCGCCCGGAACAGTTCCGCCATGTACGCCCCCTCGAACAGGCCGAGGGCCAGCACGACCGCGCCGAAAGGCCCCACGCCGATGGCGGGAGCGAACAGAAAATACACAAAAAACAACTGAAGGAGCAACGGGGTATTTCGCAAACACCCCACATAGACATGCGCCATGCCCCGCGCCACAGGCCACGGGGAAAGCCGCAGCAACGCCGCGCCGAGCCCGGCGGCGACGGCAAGGGCAAGCCCGAAAAGCGCGATACGCACGGTCATGCCGAGCCCGTCGAGCAACGGGCCGGGGATGAAATGCCCGTCCGTCCAGCGCCCCAGATACCGCCAGACGCGATACCATTGCCAGTCATAGGAAATGCCGTCCGCTCCGGCAAGCACCGCGCGGAACAGCCAGACGCCGATCAGGAGAAAGCATACTCCTACGGCATGGCGTCCCATCCACCGCAGCAACCGGGCCGCAGGGTGAAGCCGCACGCCGCAAGCCCGTTCGCTCATAGAGCCTGTCCGCACCCGGCAATGGCGTCAAAAACGGCGTTCGCAGTTTCGGAAACGTCGATGTCCCCAGCCGCGACACGGCAGGTAGCCCACTGACGGTAGAGGGCCTCACGTTCACGGAACAAGTCTTCCACGGTCTGCCCCGGCGCAATGGCAAGCCCGCGATCCGGTTTGCGCGAAATGCGCTCCAAAATGAGAGGAAGCGGCACATCAAGGAAGACCACCGGACCAAGGGAGGTCAGATACCGCATGGCTTCGGGCCGATAGACCACGCTGCCGCCCGTGGCGAGCACAGCGCGCTGCATCCGAAGGGACTGGATGACTCTGGCCTCGACATCCAGAAAACGTTCCTTGTCCAGAGCGTCCGTCACGTCCTGAAGGCGCGCCCCATAGGTGGATTCAATCAGATGATCGGTGTCCACATAGGCCCAGCCGAGGCGTTCGGCCACAGCGCGGCCCACGGTGCTTTTGCCGGCTCCGGCCATGCCGATAAGGGTCACGCACTTGTCCTCGGTCAGGCCGGGAACCTTCATTGAAGAAATCGTGTTCATCACTCTCCCCCGTCGCGTGGGACCGCTTCGCCAAGCGCATACAAGGCAGCGCGCCGGGCATGGATTTCCGTCGTGTCGAACAGCCGCGCGGACGTGTCCCCGGGGCGCACCAGCAGGCCTATTTCCGTACAGCCGAGGATGACGCCCTGCGCGCCCCGGGCCGTCAGGCCGCCGATGATCGCCGCGAACGCCCGCCGGGAGGACTCGGAGACCGTCCCGAGACACAGCTCATCGAAGATGACGCGATTGACGAACGCGCGCCCATCTTCTTCGGGGATCAGCACGGTGATGCCCCGTTCCACGAGCTTGCGCGTGTAAAAATCCTGTTCCATCGTGTAGCGCGTGCCGAGCAGCCCGACCGTGGACACTCCGGCGGCCTCCAGCTCGTCGGCGGTCAGTTCCGCGATGTGCAGCAACGGCAGGGACGTCGCCGCCTGCACCGCGTCCGCCACCTTGTGCATGGTGTTCGTGCAGATGAGCACGCAATCGGCTCCGGCGCGTTCCAGACCGCGAGCGGCCTCCGCCAGCAGTTCGCCGCTGCGTTCCCAGTCCCCTGCCCGCTGGCAGGCCTCAATCTCATGGAAATCCACGCTGTGCAGGATGCACTTGGCGGAATGGAACCCGCCGAGCCGCTCCTGCACCAGCCGATTGACGATCTGGTAGTATGTAACCGTGCTTTCCCAGCTCATGCCGCCGATAAGGCCGATGGTCTTCATCAACATGGCTCCCAGTGCGGACGCCCGCGCCGCCTTTTCCCAAAATCAAATATCACGCCGTACCCCGGCGTCCCCTAGACGGGAGTCCGTTGCGCTCGCGCATGGCCTCGGGGAAATACGCCGCCGCCATTTCACGGAGCTTGTATTTCTGGATCTTGCCGCTGGCGGTCAGGGGGAAACCTTCCACCACAGCCACATAGCGCGGAATTTTATACCACGCGATCTTGCCGCGGCAATAGTCGCGCACATCCTCGGGAGCGACGTCCGCCCCCTCCTTGGGGATTAGGAACGCGCCCACCTCTTCGCCGTAGCGGCGGCTCGGCACGGCCACGACCTGCACGTCGGCCACTCCGTCCATCTTGAGGAGGAATTCCTCCACCTCGCGGGGGTATACGTTTTCGCCGCCCCGGATGATCATATCCTTGATTCGCCCGCTGATGCTGACATACCCGTCCTCGTCCATGATGCCGAGGTCGCCGGAGTGCAGCCAGCCCTCTTCGTCGATGGCCTCGGCCGTGTCCTTGGGCATGTTGTAGTAGCCCTGCATCACGTTGTAGCCACGGCAACACACCTCGCCCACGGCATTACGGGGGACTTCCTCGTTGGTTTCAGGATCGCGGATGGTGACTTCGATGCCGGGCATACTCCGCCCCACGGTCTTGACCCGGCGCTCCACGGTGTCGTCGGTGCGGGTCTGGGTCATGACCGGAGAACCTTCGGTCAGGCCGTAGCAGATGGTGATTTCGCTCATGCACATCTGATCCATGACCCGGCGCATGAGCGGCTCGGGGCACACGGACCCTGCCATGATCCCCGTACGCAGCGAGGAAAAATCGAAACGCGAGAAGACGCGGTGATCCAGAATGGCCTGGAACATGGTCGGCACGCCGTACAGGGCGGTGCACTTCTCCTGCTCCACGGCGGTCATCACCTGCACGGGGGAGAAGGCGTCGAGCAGCACCATGGTGGCCCCGTGGTTCACGCAGGCCATGACCCCGAGCACGCAGCCGAAGCAGTGGAACAGAGGCACGGGCAGGCATACCCGGTCGCGCGAGGAAAATTTCTGATGGTAGCCGATCCAATAGCCGTTGTTGACGATGTTCACGTGCGTCAGCATCACGCCCTTGGGGAAGCCCGTCGTCCCGGACGTGTACTGCATGTTCACCACGTCATAGGGCGAAATGGACGCCTTGCGGCTTTCGTATTCCTCATCCGAGACATCTCCGGCGAGGGAAAAGAGTTCCGGCAGGGAATACATGCCCCGGTGCTTGTCCGTACCAAGGAAAAACACGCGCTTCAGGTGCGGCAGCCCCTCGACTTCGAGCATCCCGCGCCGCTGGCGGCGCAGTTCGGGGAGCACCTCATACGTGGAAGCAATAAAATCGTGGTCGCGCACACTGTCAATGATGAAGAGGTTCTCGCATTCCGACTGCTGCAGCAGGTAACGCAATTCCGTTTCGCGGTAATTGGTGTTTACCGTGACCAGAATGGCCCCGATGCGGGCCGTGGCGAACATGAGGGTCACCCAGTGGGGCACGTTGGTCGCCCATACGGCAACCTTCTCGCCCTTTTGTACGCCGATGGCCATCAAGCCTCTGGCCATATCGTCCACACACGCCGAAAACTCGGACCACGTCTGCCGCAACTCGCGGTCCGCGTGGATCACGGCGTCGGTATCGGGAAAACGGGCCGCCGTATTCTCCAGAAGCTGGCCCAGCGTCAGTTCCTGCACTGTAAAATCGCTCATGTGAGGACTCCGAAAAAACAAATTGGCAGACATGAAAAGCAAACGGGGATCATACCAAACGAAGTACCCGGCCCGCAAGGGTTCCGTCATGAGAGCTTTGGGGGTTGCCGCGCTTCTCACGGGCGGCTATGGTGCCGGAAAACGCTTATGGGCGGTGCACCCGCGGCTTTCTCCCGTTTTTCCGGCGGTAGAACAGAAATCGGACGCAACGCCTCTTTTTTCGGACACAACGGGAGCGCAACATGAAACGACACGGCTATATCATCGGCGGACAGGTCCAAGGGGTTGGTTTCCGGCCTTTCGTATACCGTGCCGCAACCAGGCTCCGGCTCACCGGGCATGTGGGCAACACGTCGGACGGCGTCAGGGTGGAGGTGCAGGGAACCGATGAGGCTCTGGCCGCCTTTGCCCACGCCCTCGAACACGAACTGCCGCCGCTCGCGCGGATCACGTCCCTCCGCCGCGAGGAACTGCCCCTTGCGGACGGCGAGGCGGCCTTCGCCATCGCGCACAGCGAGGGGCACCACGGCCACGCCGTGTTGGTCAGCCCGGATGTGGCGACCTGCGGCAACTGCCTCGCGGACATGCGCGATCCGGCGAACCGGCGTTACCGCTACCCGTTCACGAACTGCACGGACTGCGGCCCCCGCTACACCATCACCCATTCCATCCCCTACGACCGGGCCACCACGTCCATGAGCTGCTTCCCACTGTGCCCGGACTGCGCCGCCGAATACAACGATCCCCTCGACCGCCGTTTCCACGCCCAGCCCAACGCCTGCCCCGTCTGCGGGCCGAAGGTCTGGCTGGCCTCCGCCCCCGAAGGCGATCCCCGTATCCCCGGCCCGGAGCTTGCCGAAGGGCAGCGCGCCATTGAGCGGACAGCCGCCGCCCTGCGTTCCGGAAACATCGTTGCGGTCAAGGGGCTTGGAGGTTTTCATCTGGTCTGCGACGCAACGAGTGCCGAAGCCATCGCCCTGCTGCGCGAACGCAAATGCCGCCCGCACAAATCGCTGGCGATCATGGTGCCGGATCTTGAAACGGCCCGGCGCGTCGCCTGTGTTTCCGATGCGGAAGCCGCCGTCCTGGCCTCCTCCGAACGGCCCATCGTGGTGCTCGCATCGCGCGGCGTCCTGCCGCCCGCCATTGCGCCGGACGTGGGCAGCATCGGCGTCATGCTGCCCTACACCCCGCTGCACCACCTGCTCCTCGAAGCATTCGCCGCGCTTTCTCCGCTCCCGGCCCTCGTCATGACCTCCGGCAACGCGGGCGGCGAGCCCATCTCGCTCGGCAACCGCGAGGCACTGGCCCGCTTGCGGCACATAGCCGATCTCTTTTTGTTCCACAATCGGGACATCCTGATCCGTGCCGACGACTCGGTGGTACGGGTGGAATCATTGCCGGGAGAATACTTTTCCACAGACAACAATCCACAATATTATCCACAAAAAAACAGCATCCCCTCTGCCAGTTCCCCCTCCCGCCCAAACGGAACTTCTGCGGGGATTCCCTCCCCGTCAGCCAAAAACCTTGAGGGATGGGGGGCCGGGGGCGGAAACCTTTCTTCGGAAAACGCCCTCCCCCGGGAGTCTCCTCCGCTCCATTTCTTCCGGAGGGCAAGAGGGTTCGTTCCGAGGCCGCTGGAACTCCCCCGCGACGCGGGCCGCTGCGTATTGGCCACAGGCGGGGAACTCAAGAACACGCTCTGCCTTACACGCGGCAAGGATGCTTTCCTCAGCCAGCATGTGGGCGACTTGAAAAACCTTGAGACGTTCGAGTTCTTCCAAAACATGGCGGAACACCTCGGCGGGCTGCTGGAAGTCAAACCCGAGGCAATCGTCTGCGATCTGCACCCCGACTACCTTTCCACGGGCTATGCGCTGGATTCCGGCCTGCCCGTCCTGCGCCTGCAACACCACTTCGCCCATGTGTACGGCGTATTGGCGGAAAACGGGCATGACGCCCCCGCGCTCGGGCTGGCGCTGGACGGCACCGGATACGGCACGGACGGAACCATATGGGGCGGAGAACTCCTCTTCGTCGATCCCAAATCCGCTGGCGAGGAACGCTATGGCGGACGCATCGGCCGCCTTGCGCCGTTCCCGTTGCCCGGAGGCGAAGCCGCCATCAGGGAACCGTGGCGCATCGCAAGCGGCTTCATGGGGCTCCCCGAGGCTGAAGGATTGGAAGATTTTGCGGAGGACATGGACGCCCTCTTTGGGGTGGAAGGAAAGCACGCCATACACGACGCCATTTTGGAGATGGTCCGCCGCAAGGCCACGCCCATGACTTCAAGCTGCGGCCGCCTGTTCGACGCCGTTTCCGCACTGCTGGGACTGTGCCCGTCCATCACCTACGAAGGACAGGCCGCCATCCGTCTGGAAGCGCATCAAGACCTATCGGTAACAATGGCCGTGCCCTTCTCCATCAAGGAGCGGGGCGGCCTTCTGGAACTTGACACGGCAGCCTTTTTTCTGCACCTGCTGGAACTGCGGCGGACAGGCGTTTCTGTCCCCGATCTGGCCCGCCGGTTTCACCTTGGACTGGCGGAAGGGCTTGCCGATCTGGCGCTTTCCGGGGCGCGGCGCTGCGGCGTCCGCACCGTGGCCCTGTCCGGCGGCGTCTTCCACAACCGGACCATAGCCCTGCTGTTGCCGGAAGCGCTGGCGCGGCGCGGGCTTGTCCCGCTCACGCATCACGCACTGCCGCCCGGAGACGGCGGGCTGTCCTATGGTCAGGCCGCGTGGGCGTCCCACGTTCTCCGCTGATTCAACCTCTGTTCAAAAGGAGTCGCATCATGGTTCGTCACATCGTCTGGTGGACGCTGAAACCCGAAGCTGAAGGCCGTACCGCCGCCGAAAACGCCAAGCTCATCAAACAGCGTCTCGAAGCCCTCATGGGGCAGATTCCGTCCCTCAAGTCCCTTGAAGTGTCCTATGACTTCCTCCCGACCTGCACCATGCCGGTCAACGTGATCCTCATGACCACGCATGACGACGCCGAAGGGCTCAAAGCCTATGCCGAACACCCCGCGCATGTCGCCGTCGGCAAGGAACTTATCAAGCTCGTGACCGAGTCCCGCCAGGCCATCGACTATACTTTCTAAACTTCACCGGAGGAGGGAAAGGGGCCTTCCGGGGAAATGCCCTGCGGTTCCTTTCCTCCCTCTCTTCCAAGTATCTTCTCATCAGGCCACAACCGGCCACTCCCCTCCTTTCCTACCGCATACCGTTTATGACCCAACCTGAAAAAACAACGCCGATCGGTGAGTCCCCAGCTCCTCACGCGGAAGCGCGGCGGGCCTTTCCCGCAGGACTGGAACAGCCCGAGGGCAGCTTCCGATTCAGCGTCGACGCGCTGTTGCTCGCGGCCTTTGCGGCAAGCCGTACAACCGATGTTACCATACGGTTTATAGATCTTGGAACAGGGTGCGGCGTTGTTGGCCTTGCCTATTTGTTACTTAAACGAAACATTTGCCAAGGCTTTGGTATGGATTGTAATCCCGAGCTGATTGCCGCCGCTCAAAACAATACTGCCAAGCTTGGTTTTTCGGATCGATTTGCTCTGCATACCGGGGAACTTGCCGACACGCGGTTTTTAGAAAACCTCCGTATGGAAGCCTCCCCGGTCCAGTTGGTCATGGCGAACCCGCCGTGGCGTCTTGTCGGCTCCGGACGCTTACCCGCAACAGAGGCCCGCCGAAAAGCCTTATTCGGGGATAAAGGAACGTTCCCATTGTTCGCGTCCGCAGCCTCCTCATTGCTCGAAGAAGATGGACGTTTCGCCTGCATCATAAGCCCGGACAGGCTTCAGGATATGCTGGCGGCGCTGAATGGGGCGGGGCTCACCCCCTACTTGTTACAATATATCCACAAGCAAAAAACTTCTCCGGCCACGTTCGTGCTCATAGAAGCCCGTAAAGGCGCACACGCCAAACCATCCGTCGCCGAACCAATCGCCCTGTACGGCCCGGAACGTTTTTTCACACTGGAATCACTGGCTTTCTGCCCTTTTTTGCGCTAGTCTGAAGGCATGAAATACTTTCGCGCAGATCTGCATGTCCATTCGCGCTTTTCCCGCGCCACCAGCGGCAGGCTCAATATCCGCAATCTTGCGGCATGGAGTATGATCAAAGGCCTCTCCGTCATGTCCACGGGCGATTTCACCCATCCGGCATGGCGGGACGAGCTGCGGCGTGACCTCGTCTATGACGACAACAGCGGCCTCTACCGCGTCCGCGAAAAGACGCCGCTGGAAACGGAAATCCCCGGCTTTTCCCGTCCGGACGGCGTCAGCGAGCCGCAGTTCCTCATTCAAGCGGAAATCAGCTCCATCTACAAGAAAGACGGTTCCGTACGCAAAGTGCACAACGTCGTGATCATGCCCAGTCTGGAGAGTGCGGACAAGCTGTCCAACAAGCTCGCCGCAATCGGCAACATCACTTCCGACGGGCGTCCGATCCTTGGCCTCGATTGCGAGCATCTCCTTGAAATGGTGCTTGAAGCCGACGAGCGCGGCGTGCTCATTCCCGCGCATATCTGGACGCCGTGGTTTTCGCTGTTTGGTTCCAAATCCGGCTTTGACGCGCTGGAAGACTGCTTCGGATCGCTCTCCTCACATATTTTCGCCCTGGAAACCGGCCTTTCCTCCGATCCGGACATGAACCGGCTCTGGTCCGCGCTCGACCGTTATGCGCTCGTTTCCAACTCCGACGCGCATTCCGGGGAAAACCTCGGCCGCGAAGCCAATCTCTTTGAAGGCACGCCTTCCTATGACGGCATATTCGACGCGCTGCGCCGGGCCGCCCGGGACGAGGAAGGCTCAGGCTGCATCTACCGGGGGACGGTCGAGTTCTTCCCTGAGGAAGGCAAGTACCACCTTGACGGGCACCGCGCCTGCAATGTTGTCCTTGAGCCGGAAGAATCCATGAAAATCGGTAATATCTGCCCGGTATGCGGCAAGCCGCTCACCGTCGGCGTACTCCACCGGGTCATGGCGCTGGCCGACCGCAAGGCCCCAGTCATGCCCAAGCACGATCCGGGATTCGTCTCGCTGTTCCCGCTTCCGGAAATGCTCGGCGAACTGCTTTCCGTCGGCCCCAAAAGCCGAAAAGTGCAGGAAAGGCAGTCCGAACTGGTCCGCTTGTTCGGTTCGGAAATGGATATCTTGCACACGGTCCCCGAGTCGGATTTGCGTCAGCACTGGGACGCCCTCGGCGAGGCCGTGGCCCGTATGCGCCGGGGCGACGTCATCAAGGAAGCGGGCTTTGACGGCGAATACGGGGTCGTCAAAGTGTTCTCGGAAGAAGAGCGCAAACAGTTTGTGACCGGAAGGTATCGTTCTTCCTCCTTGCTGGATGCTCTGCCCGAAGCCCAAAAACCGGGCAGAAAACCCAAAGCGGCACCTTCCAAGGAACCGGCATCGAAACAGGTGTCCCTGTTCGCGGCAATGACGCCCCCGGCACCCCAGACGCCGCCCGATCCGAAGGCGTTCCCGTATTCCGAGGCGCAGCAGAAAGCCATCCAAGCCGGGCCAACCCCCGTGCTGGTACTCGCGGGCCCCGGTTCCGGCAAAACCCGCACCCTTGTGGGCCGCGTCCAGCGCCTCCTCCATCGTGCCGGCGGAGAGCACCGGGGAGACCGCCGAGTCCGCGAAAGCCGCTAGGAACCGCTCGCGCGCCTCGCCGAAGCAGACCACGGCCCGGGCGTTCTCTTCGCAGGCC
>OGXB01001562.1_pt1 | contig 11037 bp, 10 predicted proteins | sample 1576161 | NCBI WGS metagenome assembly OGXB01 (sample SAMEA3541474, study PRJEB24748) | human gut metagenome | biome: human gut; feature: human-associated habitat; material: faeces | place: China | collected 2012
GTCTAAGCCTTAGACAGACGAAAACGGATAAAGTAGATGCCCGCACGATTGCTTCCATGCTCATGTCTGATGTGAACTTAAAGTCCTACTCAGACACATCTTACCACAACGAAGAGTTAAAGTCATTAACTCGTTATCGTTTTGATAAAGTAAAAGAACGTGCCAAGCTAAAAACTTCCGTTTCAAGACTGGTCTGTATCTTATTCCCTGAATTAGAAAAACTTGTACCAACACTTCATATGGCATCTGTTTATGCATTGCTTTCTGAATTTCCCAGTGCTAAACATGTAGCTACTGCACACCTTACCAGACTTACAAATCTTCTTTCCGAATCTTCCAAAGGTCGATATGGTAAAGATACTGCTATTACTTTCAGAGATTCTGCAAGAGCTTCTATCGGCTCAAATATGCCAGCCAAATCTCTTGAATTGAAGCACACCATCAAACTTATTCAGGAACTTGATTCAGAGATTGATGAAATCGAAAATGAGATTAAAATCATCATGGATGAAATCAACTCTCCAATTCTTAGCATTCCTGGAATCAACTATCGCATGGGAGCTATGATTATTGCCGAGATCGGTGATTTCAATCGTTTTGATTCTCCTGATAAGATCTTAGCTTATGCCGGCTTTTCGCCATCAACATATCAATCCGGACAACTGGATGGTGCCTACGCACATATGGAAAAACGTGGCTCCAGATACCTGCGATACGCTTTGTATAATGCCACCAAATATGTCTGCCACTGGGATCCAACATTTGCAGCCTATCTTGCTAAAAAACGAGCGGAAGGTAAACATTACAATGTTGCCATATCACACGCTGTAAAAAAATTGGTTCGAGTGATTTATCATCTTGAAAAAACAAAGCAGCAATACATAAAAGCAGCTTAAATCTTTCTAATTCAATACTCCTTTTTTGAGCACTTATCACGATGCTCTTTTTGTCATACAGTTTTCAAGGTTCAAGGAACTCTAACTGAGTTCCAAATATATCTAAAATACATTTCTGTACTTTATTCAAAAAATATCATTTTAAGGCTTGACTTTTAATAGTTAGTCTTCCATATATCAAAAATTAAAATAGTACTTTAATATCATTTATTATATCATAAAAGTATATAAATGTGGGGATTAAATACATATTTTACGAACGGTTTGTGGTTTAATCAATTGGACAAACTCTGAAGTTGTTACAGTACATAGTAATACAGACAAATATTCTGATAGGTTCCGTCTCTCATCAAAAAACCATTGGGAATGGTCCCCAACATCACAAAGCCAAGTCGTTCATATAGATGCCGGGCATGAACATTATTTTCTACCACGGCATTGAATTGCATCAGTTTGAACCCATGTTCTTTTGCCTGGTTCAAACAGTCGGAAACCAGCTGTTCTCCAATGTGTTTTCCCCGGCAGACAGAATCAATAGCATAGCTTGCATTTGCAATGTGACCGCAACGACCAATATTGTTCGGGTGAAGTATATAAAGTCCAACGACTGTTCCGTTGTCGTCCGCGACAGCACAGTATGTTTGTGTAGCAAAAAATGCCTTTCCGCTTTCTTCATCGAGAAAATCTAACTGTGGAAAAGCAACTCCTTCCTCAATGACCTCGTTCCAAATGCGCACCATAGTCGGCACATCGGTTTCACAATAGTTTCTGATTTGCATAAGATACTTCTCCTTCACAACTTCCGATTGAGATTTCACCTATTTTAAGTGATTTAATAATTATTATATCGTGTTATTAAATTCTTTGCAAACCCTTGAAAACACTGGATTTATCGCAGGTGAGCTTTCCCTTATTATTTCCCTTGTGTTATATCGTCCCACCAGTGTTTACGAACTCTGATAAGGGCAACTACAAGGGCAAAAAAATCTGATAACACATTATAACACAAAATGAAAATGACATGGTGAACTGATTGAAATGCTTCTGATTTTTGTAACTGATGATTGATTGAATAATAAGGAGATTCGATATGATGAAAACGATATTTGCAGAATACAATCCACAACGCAACAGTATTGATGTTTATACTTCTGCTGGTTATATGCTCCGCATTGACTGTTGGGAAGCTGAAAAGGATTTAAAAACTACACCCGGATCAGACTGTGCATTAACCTCACTTGCTGTCGATGAACCACTTGAATATGCGAGATTATATCTTGATGGAAATTTACAGATGTGGGTAGATGCGGAAGATTCATCAGAATTATAAACCACAAGCAGCCTGTATACTTTGTCACATACAGGCTGCTTAATCAGATTCATTATAACTGATGATAAATCGGTTTCATTTTATCAAAAGTACAAAACTCTTTGAATCCCAGTGTCTTTAATTCCTGTTTTGTCTCATCAATAAATGTTCCGGTTTGTGACTGTCACTTCCTATGGTGATTATAGTTCCACCTAACTCTCGATATAATTTCAAAATATCTCTTGATGGGGTAAGATCAGATAATCCATATCTGTGACTGGAAGTATTTACCTCAATTCCTTTTCCATCAGCAATTACTGTCTTTAAAATTTCAGTAAATATCGGCTTTAATTTTTCAAATGGATATTTCGCATACAATTTTTCATATTGTTCTATTGTATGTACCTGCATACCAAATTCCATTCCCAGCTTTAGCGTAATCTTATCTCCGTACTGCGTTTTCATCTTCTGGTAAGTCTTATAATACAATGGATAATTAACATTGAGTATCGGCATATTTTCCGGTTCACCCGGTATTCCTTCCCGATATCTTATTTTGTCACCATCATCCCAGTCATTTTTCACCCCATAATCAACGTGATCTGTAAAACAGATTTCATCAAGTCCCATTACTATCGAGTCTCTTACAACCTGCTCCATCTGATATTCTGAGTCATCACTAAATTCCGTATGTACATGATAATCTGCCTTCATCGTTCTATTTTTCACTTCCGTTTCCTATCGTAGTTTAGGTTCTTCTTCCAAATCCCCATCCTCGATCATACGATCTTTATAATAATAAATCTGATCATACTCTCCAATTTCACGGATCACTTTACATGGATTTCCTGCTGCAACTGAATTAGCCGGAATGTCATGGACTACCACACTTCCGGCTCCAATCACACTGTTTTCACCTATATGAACGCCCGGACAAATTGTTGTACCAGCTCCGATCCAGCAGTTATCCTCAATTGTTACCGGATCTGTATACATATATTCCCTCATCTTTGGATTAACAGGATGCCCCACCGTAGCTATTGTAACTGCCGGACCAAACATTACTTTTTTGCCAATGATAATTTTCCCATCATCAACAAAGTTACAGTTAAAATTCAGGTAAGAGCCTTCCCCTATGGTAATATTAGTCCCATAGCAGCAGTAAAATGGCGGTTCCACCCACGCATTTGTTTTTTTCCTAAAAGTTCATTTAATGCCGTCATTCTTGCCTTTACATCATCAGGCATAGTAGAATTAAACTGAATCATTCTTTTCTTACAGTTTATCCGGTCTTCTGGAAGTCCTTCGCAATAATCTGTAAATAATTTTCCGGCTTCAATACGTTCTCTCATGGTCATATTATTTTCCCTCCTGCACACATATCATGTTCCACGCTTCATCATCAATTTCTTCATCATGGAACAATTTTCTTTTGTCATTATCTGTTATTTTTCTGAGCACCCGGCACGGATTCCCTGTTGCAATCGACCAGTCTGGAATATCTTTCGTGACAACACTTCCGGCACCAATTACCACATTGTCTCCGATGTGTACCCCTGGGCACACTACTGAATTTCCTCCCAGCCATACATTATCCCCGATGGTAACCTCTTTTCCATATTCAAAAGCAGAATTGCGCGTGTCTGGGTAAATTGGATGTCCTGCTGTATAAATAGCTACATTTGGTGCCATCTGACAGTTATCGCCGATTTTTACCTTTGCCACATCTATGATCGTGCAGTTATAATTTGCAAAAAAATTCTTCCCCACCTCAATGTGTGAGCCATAATCACAGTAAAAAGGCGGGTTAATACATGCACCTTCAGATTTTCCCAAAAGTTCTTTTACCATTTCTGCAATTCCATCAAAATCCGACCGGTCTGCAAAATTAAGTTTTTGCAGGATTTTTCTGCATTTAATCTGTTCTTCCATAACTGCTTCATCTGAAATATAAGCAAGCTGCATATCTCTTCTTTTTTTCATATCCATAATTTAATTCTCCGTTTCTGTTAAATTTTTTACCCATTTATATTGTCTGTAATGTTTAAATACCGCTGGAAGTTTTACCAACTCATCAAGATTTAAGACAAAATACACCATTAGTACCGGCAATTTCAAGACAAATGCCACAATGCATCCCAGCGGAACTGCAAAGCACCACATAGTAACCATATCACACTTTAAACCAAATTTTGTATCTCCTCCTGCCGGGAAAATACCACCTATTGTCATGGAATTGATTGATTTTCCTATTACATAATAGCTGCTCATAAACAGCATATACTTCAAATACCCACCTGCTATATCGGTCAGATTCGTAAAATGCAGAATAACCGGTGTCAGGAGAAGAATCATTCCTCCGGTCAGAATCCCCGAAAATACCGCAATTTTACATAAAGTATTTCCACTTTTTCTTGCTTCGAATAAGTTTCCCTCGCCAAGCAGATTTCCAACGATAATACTTCCGCCATATCCAAAACCAGTACAAACACAGATCAGGAGATTTTTGGTTATATTTGCAATAGAATTAGCTGCGACAGCATCGGAACCAAGATGTCCAAGTATAACTGAATACATCGTAAATCCACCGCCCCAGACAAGTTCATTCAAAAGCACCGGATAAACATGTTTCCAGAATTTTGTGGTTATATTTATTTTTCGTTTTTTTATATCTGATATTCCCACCCAAAGCTCCTTTTTCAAGTGCAAAATATATATCGTGATAACCAGACCAATCCCATTTGCAATGACAGTAGCCAGTGCTGCACCCGCAATCTCCATTCTTGGAAATCCAAAATAGCCATAAATGAGAATAGCATTCAATGCAATATTAACACAGACAACGATTGTACTGATCATAGTGCATTTGCCTACATAACCACAATTTTTCAATATTCCCTGTAAAACCTGTAAAATGCCCGAAAACACATACGATAATCCAATCAGCTTCAGATACCTAACCCCATAATCAATCAATATAATATCATTTGTAAATAATCTCATAAGAGTTTCAGGAACAAATAATGTTGCAATAAAAAAGAAGCCAGAAACTGCTACTACATATTTCAAGACAAGTCCTGCTGATGTCCGTAATCCATCAAAGTCTTTTTTCCCATAATACTGTGCAACAAACATATTCTCCCCTATTGTAAGTGCTGTTAAAATCAAATTAAAAACAAAGGTGATCTGCGAAGCCAGTGAAACTGCTGACAGAGAATTCTGATTTAGCCCTCCCAGCATAAAAGCATCACATGCACTCACAAGTGCCAGCATAAACTGCTGTGCCGTAATAGGCAGGGCAAGTTTCAGAATCTTATTTCTGAATTTGTTTTCCATCTATATTTTATTTCCTTTCTGTGCACAATATAAAGATATACAAATTTTATTGATTTTTATACCAGAATCCGCCATAATAATATAACAAACGTTCGCAAAGGAGAGGATTTTGATGGAAGTATGTCCAAGTACTGTTTTAAACTCAGATGCATCCGAAAATGTTGCCTATAACAATCCAGACTTTCCTGCATATATAAAAAAGAGACAGCTTTCAAGCTATCCTGATTTTCGTGCAGTCAGCCATTGGCATGACGATCTGGAATTTATTCTGATTTTAGATGGACAGATGTTTTATGATGTGAATGGTCAGAGGATTCCTTTGCAGACGGGCGAAGGGATTTTTGTAAACAGCCGTTGCTTTCATTATGGCTATTCCGATACAAATACAGAATGTCTTTTTATCTGTATTCTTTTATCCCCGCTGTTACTTTCTATAAATACTTATTTTGTAGAAAATTGTTTAAATCCACTGTTACAGAATATTCATTTTCCTTATCAGAAACTGAACCCATCGATTCAGTGGCAGAATTCTATTCTTGGTGACCTTGAAATGCTTTACGAAAAAAATATGGACAAAATACAACTGTTTATTACTCTGGAAAAAACAGTTCATATTTTCCGATTGCTTGCTGAAAATATGAACTATTTTCCTGACTATGATAAAGATTCGGAAGACATTCTGGCGCTCACTGCAATGATTGGATATGTGCAAAAAAATTATCCAAATAAAATTTTGCTGAAAGATATTTCCTCTTCTGGAAATTGCTGCAAGACAAAGTGTACTTCCCTTTTCCAGAAATATTTAAATACTTCCCCTATGGTCTATCTGAACTGTTATCGTCTGGAGAAATCTGTTTTTCTTCTTCGAAATACCACAATGTCTATTACTGAGATAGCATATGCCTGTGGTTTTTCAAATAGCAGTTATTTCTGTGAACTTTTTCATAAGTATTATAATACAACGCCGGGCAAGTTTCGCACCAATAATAGATAAACACTATTCGTATTGTTTGACTTATAATCATAATGGATATTTTTTAATAAAGTCCCCGGTCTTCACGCCAGTCTTTCACATAGCATCTATCATAGAAAGAGTAAGTGCTATTTTCTTCTATTCAGCCTTTCCTTCCGGAAAAATTATTTTAAATACGAAGAAAAATATCACCATGGAAACTCCACCTGTAATAATTGTCACAAGCATGTTATAGACTGCCGGTGCCACATATGCAGATGCAACCGGCATCCACAGATTATTAAATCCATTACAAATCAGTGAAATTACCACCCATGCAATAAAATACCAGATTGCCTGATATACAGGATTTCCATGGCTTTTAAAAGTAATATTTCTCTGAAGCGGAAAATTGATACACTGTGCAAGAAATGACCCCAATTCATAACTGATAAAATAACCAAGTCCACCACCAAGCAGTACATTCCCTGCTGCATCACGCAATACATTATACCCCAGCAGACTCCATGTGAATTTTACTCCAAATAAATTCATGGAAATCTTTGGCCACATGAATTCTGTACCAGCCAGACCAATTCCCAAAATCCCTGGTAAAAATGTAAATACAAGATACTGGAATACTGTCACGCCCATACTGAATATAACAAAATAGAATATCTGATAAAGCCATTTTGCAATAGCAGAATGTTTCTCTTCAAAACATTTCCATATATTTTTTATATGATTCATCTGTACTTCCCTCCGGCTCCTTTTAATAATTTTTCATATTCCTTATTATTTCTTCTGTTTCTGAAATATCCGCCAATTACTTTTTTTACTCCAAGCATAAAGTGGCCATTCACAGCATCGACAATTCCATATACCATTTCCATACTGACTGCTCCGCCGGTCATCTTAGCAATCGCTCGAAACGGCATATTATAAATAAAGAGAATATTCAGATCCGGCTTTCCCTGTGCCTCACTCTTCTTTTTCATTTTTGTGAGACATCTATATATCAGTCTTGCAAGTTGGCTTTTTGCATAATACATCTGACAAATTGCATCATTGATTTCCAGATTTCCACTCCATCTTCTGTTCGGTATCTCATGACCAAGAAGTTCACGAAATTCCTCATCTGATATTTTCTGCACGATTCCTGTATAATAGTAAGGCATTTTTGCCGGATTATAAGGATATTCTTTACTGTTTCCTATTCTCTCAGTCTTACCTGTTAAACGAATATCTGCAACACTGGCTCCTACCATAATCTGATAAGTTCCTGTTTCTATTTCCCACTGTCCCGTTTTTATATTCCAATAACGGAATGTCTTATCATCAAACGGAATCCTGAGCTGTCTGCTTTCTCCTGCCTTTAGATAAACTTTTGCAAAACCTTTCAGTTCTTTTTCCGGTCGGAACACGATTGCATTAGGAAGTCCTACATACATCTGAACAACCTCTGCCCCATCTCTGTCACCTGTATTGGTAACCGAAACTTTGATTCCATCCTCTTCTATGATAAGATCAGAATATGTAAATTCCGTATAGGAAAGCCCAAAGCCAAATGGATATTGCACCCGGACTTTTGAAGTATCATAATAGCGATATCCTACATAAACACTCTCGCGGTATTCCGATGTTTTCTCATTACTTGGATAATATCGGAATGCCGGTGTCTGTTCATAAGATATGGGATATGTTTCTGCCAGTCTTCCTGATGGATTCACTTTCCCTGTCAAAATATCCAATGTTGCTAAAGCGCCTGCCTGTCCATTCAGATATCCATGCAAAATCGCTTTGCAGTAGGTATGCCATGGCATTTCTATCGCAGATCCTGCACTTAATATTCCAATAATATTTTCATTCACTTTACTGATATCCTGCAGAAGATTTATCTGATTCTGCGGAATCCGCATATGTGTTCTGTCCAGTCCTTCTGATTCACTGATTTCATCAAGACCAAAGCAGAAAATCACAATATCCGCGTTCATAGATAAATCTAATGCAAACTTTCTATCATTCTCATCTACATCTCCATTTCTCTGATAGCCTCTTGTCATCCCCAGAATATTCAGATCATATTGTTGCAAAATTGATGACATATCTTCTACTTTTGTTGGATTGACCATAGAAGAGCCTGCCCCCTGATATCTGGGTGAAAAAGCAAAATCTCCAATAACAGCGATGGATTTTTTGGTATCCAGCGGAAGAATCTGTTTTTCATTTTTCAAAAGAATCATGCTTTCTGCTGCTGCTTTCCTTGCCAGTTGATGGTGTGCATCTCTGTCAAAGTTTTTATCTGAAAGCTTCTTGCCTGATGTCAGTTCCATCACTGCATCCACCAGTTCTCCAACTCTTTCATCCAAATCCGCTTCCTTTAGCCTTCCGTTTTGGACAGCATCAATTACTTCTCTTGCTGAATCATACCCACAAGACGGCATTTCCAGATTGGAACCGGCAGCAACACCTTTCACATGGTCATTGCTTCCGCCCCAGTCTGTTACTACAATCCCATCAAAGCCCCAGTCTTTGCGCAAAATATCTGTCAAAAGATGTTTGTCCTCATTAGCATAGATTCCATTAATCTGGTTGTAACTGCTCATGATTGCTTTTGCGTGTCCTTCTTTAACAGCTATCTCAAAACCGGTCAGATAAATTTCTCTTAATGTACGTTCGTCAACAACTGCGTCCATTGCCATTCTACGAAGTTCCTGACTGTTAACTGCCAGATGCTTCGGGCATGCATAAACGCCTTTACTCTGTATTCCACGAATATATGATGCTGCCATCTTCCCGGAAAGATATGGATCTTCTGAAAAATATTCAAAATTTCTTCCACATAATGGGCTTCTTTTAATATTTAATCCCGGACCAAGCAGGATATTTACATCCATACTTGCCGCTTCTTCTCCGAGAGCCTCTCCAATCTCCTCCCCCAGATCCTGATTCCAGCTGTTTGCGATCGTCGCTGCTGTGGGAAAACAAGTTGCATTCAAGGATGCATTCAGTCCCAGATGGTCTCCTGCTCCTGCCTGTTTTCTGATTCCATGCGGTCCATCCGAAAGAAAGATGGACGGGATGGAAAGTCTGTCTATTTCTCTGGTTTGCCAGACTGTTTTTCCACTGAGGATTGCTGCCTTTTCTTCTATTGTCATCTTTTCAACCAATTTTTGTTGTTTCATAATTGTTTTCCATCCCACTTTCATCTTTATTCAGCGTTCTTTCTTTTCTTATATCCTCTTATTACCAATACTTCCATTCCTGCCATGAAAAGCACTATTACAACGTCAATACCAATTGCTGCTTTTTTCCAGTTTTCCATACCTGTTTCTTTATGTTTTCCATCATAAGCCCAGCTGCTCACAACTGTATACATGACATTTTTGCAGGCATTTCTCATCTGAAGTACAGACGTTGGATGCTCTGGATTAGCTACATTATTCTCTTCTCCGTTAAATGTAGATAACATTGCATCTACACCATTTGCTAATGCTGCATCTGCATTCATGAATCCATGACCATTGTTTCGGAAGAAGTCTGTAAGTGCCATTCCTCTGAATCCCCATTCATCTCTAAGAACTGTCTTCATAAGATTACTGCTTTCTCCAGTCCATTTATCTCCAAGGAAACTCCAGGAAACCATAACCGCATTTGCGCCACCCTGTTTTACAGAAATTTCAAATGGTTTCAGATAGATTTCCCGGATTGCCTGCTCATTCGACCAGACACTTACCATTTTGGCATTACCTTCATACATAGCAAAATGCTTGATGTAAGAATATACTCCGTATTTTCTTGCTCCTTCTACTGCTTTTGCTCCCATATTTCCTGAAAGGACTCCATCTTCTGAGAAATATTCATAGTTTCTTGCACCAAATGCAGTTCTATGAGTGTTCATACCCGGTGCATACCAGCCTTCTGCACCCATTTCCTGGCTGATCTTGCCCATGCATTCACCCCAAGTCTGTGCAAGATTCTTATTCCATGTAGAAGCAATCACTACTTCGATTGGGAAACCAATTGAGCCAACTCCTGTAAAGTTATTATTAATTGCTGCCGGTCCGTCAAAATCAAGTGTACCTACTTTTCCAACAGAATCCATCGCAGCTGTCTGATAACCTGCCATTGCAATCATATTTGACATTTCATCAACAGTAAGCTGATCTAAAAGTTTTTCCCAACGTGGATCATCATAATCAGCATCACGCATATCAGCTAACGTAAGTCCATTATCTGCTCCTGTTGTTGGCATTTTGTCCTTATCATTGAGATATGTAGTCTTATCAAAATTCTTGTTCAAATGATATTCAGAAACATATGGCTCACCTAGTTCAGCAGATGCCGGTGCTTTTGTGGCCTCTTCATAATTCGCAAAATGATCTGCTCGTGATAAATATGTCACATCACCTTTTGCATCTTCAAATACATTTGTTGCTGCAGTATCATCTGATACTCTTTTATTTTCTTCCTTATATACTACATCATCATCTGCAGTATAAGTTTTCTGATCCAGCACAGTGTGTGAATCGCTGTTGATAGAA
>OGXB01001564.1_pt1 | contig 11027 bp, 8 predicted proteins | sample 1576161 | NCBI WGS metagenome assembly OGXB01 (sample SAMEA3541474, study PRJEB24748) | human gut metagenome | biome: human gut; feature: human-associated habitat; material: faeces | place: China | collected 2012
TAATCATTGGCAAGTTCTGTTCTATTGCCTGTGGCACGAAGTTTCTGTTTAATTGCGCCAATCATACATTGAAATCTCTGTCTACCTATACCTTCCCTCTATTCTATGAAGAATGGGAATTGGAAAAGGCGAATATTACTACTGCATGGGACAACAAAGGCGATATTGTGATCGGCAATGACGTATGGATCGGCTACGAAGCTGTGATTATGGCGGGTGTTCATATCGGTGATGGTGCTATTATTGCCGCACGTGCCGTAGTGACGAAAGATGTCCAACCTTATACGATTGTGGGCGGCACTCCTTCCAAAGAAATACGAAAACGCTTTGACGCAGAGGTAATTCAACAATTACTCATACTGAAATGGTGGAATTGGTCTACTGATAAAATACGCCAGTGCTTACCATATATTGCAGAGGGAAAAATGGATGAATTACTTACCACAAATAAAGAGAGATTATGAACTATATAAAGAAACGATTGACAAGGATTGATGCAAGTTTCAGTTCTTCTGTATAGCTACATTTCGCTATTTTAGAACTCATGCTAGTGAATTATATTTGTAAGAAACGAGAATTTGACGTTCACCATTTCTGGAATTGCGACCAATAAGGCTGAATACCCCTTGAATCATTCTGATTAGCAGAGGAACTACAAACAAAACAAGAAATCATTCAGCATACAAAGCTAGTGCTTTGATATATATAATTTATTCACAATTAAATTTTATGCCTATGAATGATTTATTGAGAACGAGGTTTTTCATCTTACTGGCTGACACCTCACAAGAAGTTATTAACACAGAAATGCAAGATGCTTATGAAGATTTTGTGAAGCAAATAGTAACAATTAGCCATTCGGAAGATTACGCTCATATCTTCCGGATGCTGAATCTCACCCATATTGAGATAGCCCCTTTAAAGGGGTTGTATCAGGATGGGAAGGGGGAAAAATGCGCCTAAAAATCTATACATTCATAAAGCATTATCCCTAATTGATGCAGAATTAGAGTTACTCAACCTGAAAATTACCCATCCCGAACAGTTTAATTCGCCTGTGTCTACAGAGTTCAAGTCAGACCTGTATGTAATTCCTAAGTCAAAAGACTTGGGAATTATTGGTATTGCTGAAATTGTACTTGGTTTATTTCTTCAAGGAGAGATTACCGGAAAGAATGGGAAACCTGTTTCAGAGGCTTGTTTAGCTCGTGGCTTTGAGCAGCTTTTCAATCTTAAATTCGGTAGTATCTACGATAAGATTGGTGAAGTGTTTACTCGTAAACCGTACAATCTTACTAAAACATTGGACGCTTTGCGAAATGCTATTGCCAGAGAAGACCGTAAACGGAAGAATAAATAAAGATTAGAAAAGATGATTCTGCAAATTGTTTATTTATAGCAGTTTATAAACCATTTTTCGGGGAGTAGTTACCTACTCCTCTTTTTCTGCAACCTTGTTTTGCAGAACTTTGCTTCATCAATCGATTGAAAACAATAATGTTGAACTAAAAATTGAAGCAAAATGTATATAGACAATGAAAACTTCGAGAAGTGGATGACAACGCTTTCAAAGAAACTTACCGAGATCGGGCAAGACCTGAAATCTCTTATCAATACCGATACTGTATTTGACGAAAATGAGAAGCTATTGGATAATCAGGATTTAGCATTTCTGCTAAAAGCATCTTTCAGAACTTTGCAACGCTATCGGGCGAAAGGTGTACTTCCCTACTTTACCATCGGGCGAAAAACGTATTATAAAGCCAGCGACATCCGAGCTTTCGTTCGTGAATATGCCGATTCTCAAACCTACAAACAGTTTGAAAAAGCCAATCAGTTAGCGAATCAGCCCTGATAGCAAAAAGTAGCAGAGGAAAGAAGCCTGTGTTCAGGCTATTCCTTTATGCTACCACCCCGATTTAGCACAAACTGCCTCACCTCTCGGTTCAGCCCGTTTCTCTAAATCGAGCAAGAGGGAACTGGACAAGTCCTGTTCTTCCCTCTTGCCCTGCGGGGCAAAGCCTTCGGCTTTAGCGTGTTACAAAACACGCTGTAATGACACCTGTAATAAGCATTTTCTTTTTAATGCTTATTATCAGGTATTTATCTATTCATATTTCTATAAAAAAGTAATTACCATGCCAAACAGCAGTCGAAAAACGATATTCACTACCATTTCCATAGACAAGGAAACGGCATCTTTGGTAGAGAAGATATGCAAACGCTATTCACTGAAAAAGAGTGAAGTTGTAAAGTTGGCGTTCGGGTATATAGATAAAGCTCATATCAATCCATCCGAAACGCCTGAATCTGTAAAATCAGAACTGGCGAAAATAAATAAGAGACAGGATGATATTATCCGCTTCATTCGTCACTATGAAGAAGAACAACTAAATCCCATGATACGGGTTACAAATTCTATCGCTTTGCGCTTCGATACTATCAGTAAAAATTTGGAAGCTCTTATTCTCTCTAAACTGGAAGCAAGTCAAGAGAGACAAACAGCCGTACTAAAAAAGTTAAGTGAACAGTTCAGCAATCATGCCGATGTTATAAACAACCAATCCAAACAGATTAACGCACTCTACCAAATGCACCAACGGGATTATAAAAAGTTGCTTCACTTGATACAACTCTATTCGGAACTTTCTACTTGCGGTGTGATGGATAGCAAAAGGAAAGAGAACCTGAAAGCTGAAATCAATAATCTGATAAATACATAGGATTATGCACATAGATTTTGCACCACCATCAAATGGAGCATATAATAATGCAGGTAGTAGCCGACAACTCGCTAATTACATGGAACATGAAGATTTAGAACGTATAGAAAAAGGTATCTATACCGAAGGCTTTTTCAATCTGACAGATGATAACATCTACAAATCAAAGGTCATAAAAGATATAAATAGTAATATCGGGCAACTTCTGAAAACGGATGCTAAGTTTTATGCTATCCATGTCAGCCCATCAGAAAACGAACTTCGGGCGATGGGTAATACAGAACAGGAACAAGCCGAAGCAATGAAATGCTATATCCGTGAAGTGTTTATACCTGAATATGCCAAGAACTTTAATAAAGAGCTATCCGCTTCGGACATAATGTTTTACGGGAAGATTCATTTTGACCGTAGTCGTTCAGATAATGACTTGAATATGCATTGCCATTTGATTGTGAGCCGAAAAGATCAAGCGGGTAAGAAAAAGCTATCTCCGCTAACCAATCATAAGAACACCAAGAACGGAGTAATCAAAGGTGGCTTCGACCGTGTGAACCTGTTTCAGCAAGCGGAACAAGGTTTTGATAAACTCTTTGACTACGACCGCCAACAATCCGAATCGTTTGATTACCACAACAGGATGAAGAACGGTTCTATCTCCGAACAGCTTGAATTACAAGAACAAAACGATCAATCCAGTGAAAGAAAAACTAAAATCAATCAGGATAGTAATCTAGTTTTCGATGTAAGCCGTAACAATAATACAAAACAAAAACTCGATTTCCCTTTCAGCCAGAAAAATATTTCAACTAGTAAGCCATTTTTCCCTTCTATTTCATCGAATACAAATTTCCAGTACAATCCAGAAGAAGAAATGATAAAACCTAAGATGAAAAAAAAGAAGAGGCGCAAAATATAGTTTCTCTTTATGCACACTACATAGTACACGTCTTATATAAACTGAAGTAGTAAAAGTGTAATAATCAATATCTCATATATCCTCATGGCTAAACTTTAACAATGCAAGAGTAGTGCTTTACAATAAGAGAACTCGACCTTTTGGGAGAATATCTGAAGAAAATGTTTAGAAATCATTCATTTATATGTATTTTTGCAAAAGATAGTATCAAAACATATATCTACTTAAGTAGTTATATATCAACTTATAATATAAAAACAGATTAACCTGATAAAAATGAATGAATATATTAAGATTCCTCCATACGAAGGAAGTGAAAGTTCAAATGAAGATATTATATATAGTTATTTTAGAAGAATTCTCAATCAAAATGGATATTCATTTAAAGTAAAGAGGACAGGGTTTCCTGAAATAGATAACATAATACCTTCTAGAAACTCAGGAAGAAAAGGAAAAGGTAGTTGTGATGGATATATATTTTCGTTCACAAATTATCAATCATTTCTAGGTCTTTTGGAACTAGAGTCTACTGGTAAAATTGATGCAGGTATTAAGCAAATCCAAGGATATATAAAGGGATTCAATTCGACTTCTTTAACACATGAGCAAAAATTACATGTTGAAAAAATAGAAAATAGAGATATTTTTCTTATTGTGTATGATGGGCAAAAAATATATATATCATCATATAATTTAGATACAGAATACGAAACTATTATTTTTAACAAAATTAGCATATCATCTAATCATAATAATATTTCATCGAAAATATATGAGATATTCTCTCCAAAAGAACAAATTAACAGAGAAGATGATGAAAAGGAACTTGTCGATTTAATAGCAACAATAATTAGAGGTCATGAGAAATTACAGAAGAATCAAGCATTGCTCATGACTATTTTGGCTTCCATATATGGAACAACAAAAGAGTTAGACTATGACAAGGCCATAAAAAGTCTCGAATCTTCTCAAACGGATTATGATGTAAAATTATCAAGTACACTGAAAACTTTTTTACAGGATATTCCAGAAAAAAATGATATAGAAAAAATACCTAATCTATATAAAAATGCTGCATCTAAATTATTTGAAATGTCACAAGATAGAGGTATGGATTTATATGGTTTCATTTATGAAGAATTAGCTAGTAAAGAAAGTAAGAAAGAACAAGGAGAATATTACACTCCTAGACATACAATAAAGCCTTTAATTAAAGCTGTATATACAAATTATTTAAATTGGACGTATGAAGAAATTGATAATAAAATAATATTTGATCCATTCTGTGGGTCGGGAGGGTTTCTTTATGAGTATATACAACTAATAAAGTCATTATTTGATTTACCCAAAAAAGAGATTGATGATATTGCTAGAAAAACGATATGGGGAGTCGATAAGAATAATGTGCTTGCAGCATATTTGAACCTCTTCCTTATTGGAGACGGTTCTGCAAATATTCAGCGTGTCAAAACCTCTATAAATTGGAGAAAACAATTTCTATACAAAAATCATCCTACTGAAAAATTCAAGGTTAATAAACTGACTGACAAATATTCCATAAAACACAATTTGAAATCGTCTTTTTTAGACGTTCAAACTTTACTCAAACTCTATGTCGATAAATCTTTTAGATTCGATCTTGAAGACCTAGATCCTTACCTAGATGAAAATTATCCAAATCCTATTATTGAATTTATATTAGAAAAGCTAAATTTTTACAAGACGGGGAAATCAGTTGAATTTCTTGGTAATGTTGATCTTCTGATGACAAATGTACCATATGGTAAAGTAACAGAAGCCAATGAACAAGTCATTGAAAACGGAGAAGCTATTTATAAAAACTCATTAGAAGCCAATGGACTTAGAGAATGTATTGATTTTCTCAGACCTGCAGTTTCAAAAAATGGTAAAACAATTAAAGAGGGAGGAATTGCTATTACTATAATTCCAGATTCAATTCTGGAAAACCCATCAAATAAACCAATCAGAGACTATTTAGTTTCAAGATGTAATATTTTGGGAATAATTGGTCTGCCTCCATATACTTTCTCTCCTTATGCTATGGAAAAAACATATGCACTGATATTCCAAAAAAATGCTCCTGAGTCATTTGATTATGAGAGAGAACTTGATTTGCCATGTTTTATGTATTATTCCTTATGTGATGGTAAAGCAAATTCTCAAAATCGTTTTAGAACGGATCTTATAGAGAGCATAAAAGTCAAGAAGGATTCTACTACGGAAGCTGAAGTAATACAATATATCCATAATGATTTTGAACCTTGCTTTGATACATTCGATAAGAATAGATGGGTATACAAATCAAAAGTAGAATGGGCATGGGATGGCGTTTTTTCTAAATTAAATGACAAGTGGGATCAAGATCGAATTATTGAAAATTGGACAGGGAAATCATGGAAAAAATTTGAAGGAAAAAAATGGGGATATTTCCCTTTAGTAAGATATCAAAGAGAAGTTGAAAAAGTAATTAAATCTAAATCCCTACAAAACAAGATAGACACATATATAGAAAGCTTATCTGAAGATGAGATAGAAGGTATAGTAGGAATTGATAATTACGAGAAATGCAAACAAGAGCTAACGAAATCAATAAAGCTTACTCCAAATGAATTAATCAAATTAAATGAGCTGACATTCATTAAATATAACTCATTGGAAAAGACTATTGAACTTATCAAATTAGAAATTATTGATGATATAGACTTAAACCCAGACAGTAATCGATATTTAGGAATCAAGGAAGAACGTATTGATATTAGTGAGATAGCGAAAAGATTAGAAGATTTAGATGTTCAAAATGAGGACGATATTATTAATTTTTTCAGAAATGAATTCTATTCAGAAAGTTTGCTTCCAACAAAATTGATGGATAAATTTGACATTATTCAGGGTACAGGCTTTTCAAAAAGAGATGCTTATCTTTACCCAGGAAATATTCCTGTATTTACAGCGGCAACTGACGGTCCAGCATACTATGTACAAGATAATATACCTAAAAAAGTTAAATTAGCCGGTCCTTCACTTATATGGAGTAGAAAAGGCGCTAAAGCTGGAACAATTCAAATTTTTAATAAGAAGTCCGATTTCTATATTTCTGATGTATCAGGAACGATTAAGCCTAAAACGTCTAATACAAATTATAATCTAGATTTTCTTAGATTTTATATTGCTGGTCAAGTAAAAAGAGAGCTACAATCCAAATCGAATAATGCCCAATTAAATAAATCTAAGTTGGAGAATCTAAAGTTGTATTTACCAGATAATCAAACAAGACTATGGAATATTATAAAAAAGAAACTAAAAAACATCTAGTATATTTTTTATAACTAGTAAAAGCCTTATCTTTGCTTCTAGTATTCTCCATAAGCAAACTACCGCAAAAGCACGTAGTAAATCAGTGGGATAAATCATGGGATATGCTTGAAGCTAAAAATATAAAGTTTTAAATATCAGCGTGGTAACTCCGTTAGGAGAACCCCAGGCGGATCACATAAGAACAAAGCTAAAAGAGATAAGTCCTGCAATATTAACGTATTGTGGGACTTTTTTATGTTTTAGTCTTGCTTGAAAGCCCAAAAAGGCGCACGAAAAGATACGGTTGAGTATCCAAATCGTACCCCCTTCCCCGAAAAACAAAAAGGGGGTACAATTGTCGGAAAGTCCTTCTGATAAACTACGTGGAGGTCTTCTATTTAATACCAAAACTCATGATCGAATACAGAACTAGCTTTTTTATTTGGTAGATAACCTATTTACTTATTTCTCCAACTTTATAACCTACGATTCCAAAAGATTTGTGTAGCGCCGGGATTAACCACATGATCAGGCCGGGTAGTCCCCAGCGTTTTTTCTCTTCGCTGATGAAATAGAATCGTTCGATCAGTTTGAGCTTGGGGAACCATTGCTCGATTGTGTGCGGATCGTTTAGTCCGAAATGGAAACGGGCTTTTGTCCGTTTTACCGATTCATGCTTGTCGGAGTTGCGGGCGGCCCATTTACTGACGAAATCAAAATATATCTCGCATCCGGGAAAGCGTTGGGCGAGGTTTTGGATAACAGATTTTACCTGTTCCTCATTGAAATACATCATTACACCTTCCGCGAGGAAAAGGAAGCGGCCGTGAGGATGTTTTTGTCTCAACATATCCATCCAGTCCGTCTCGAGCATAGAGCCTTTGATCGTGAGATCTTTAGCGGAGGCAGGGAATAGCTTTTCACGCAAATTGATTACTTCAGGTAAGTCTAGTTCGTAGAAGGTCGCTTGGTTATGGTTGGAGACACGTTGGAAACGGCTGTCTAATCCGCAACCGATCGATACCACTACCGGATCTTCAGTTACCTTACGGTCGATGAATCGCTGGACCAAACGATCGAAATGGCGTAGGCGGATAGCGGTTCCGGTAGTACTCATCGTGATTTTACCAAACTTGGCGAAATCATAATCTATTTTCTCAACAAGCTCACATGCCATCGGGTCTTTTAATATCGCGTCTTTCCGGTGACTTTCGTGAGCGCGTGATAGTAAGGGAATAAACAAGGTCTCCGCGATGTTATCCTTTATCTCTGGTTTTATTTTATTCATAATATACCTATTTATAGGGATTGATTATCCGGTACAAAGATGGGATCTTTGCTCTTGGTTTATTTACGCAAGAAGGAAGTGTATTTTAATCAAACGGAAAAATGGTACACATAGAACTCTCATCTCGTGGAAGAGATACGATCGCTTTAGAAATGCCGGATATAAGTTATTTTTCTACCAATCGTTCAGGAGGGCTAGAAGAGAACTGTTGGGAGGCGGAGAACAAATTATTGACCTATCGTATCAGTGATTTCAGATGCAGGGATTTTAATGTGACAAGATACCAGATCTATTGCAAGGAGGATTGTTGGATGCGTTCCCTAAATGTCGGTAACTCGTTTATGGGACTTTCTGTTGTTCGTCAGGGGATCGTCGAATGCTTTTTGTCGGAGACACGGGATAAGCGGATTTGGCGGAAAGGGTATACGAATATGATCGTAAGTTCTGGTATCAAGGAAGAGCGGAATCTGTTCCGTAAAGGAGATACTTTTGGTATGACAAGTATTCTGGTGTCGCCGGATTTCTTCCAACATTTGTCGGAACGTTATACGGAGTACTTCGGGAGTGCTTATTTGCGATTCGGCAGGGGGGAGACTTTCTTTATCGCTCCCAAGAATCTCTCGATTCCAATCGCTTTATCTGTGGCGTTGAATGATCTTGAGGTCTCTCAGATGATGGGAAATGCCTCGCCAATGTATCTCGAAGCAAAAGTAACCGAGTGCTTGTCTTTATTTATGCGGGAGACGGAAGGTAAAGAACCGGTTAACGCAAAGATAGTAGGCTTTTCCGATCGGGATAAAATTTATCAGGCCCGGGATATTATATGTTCCGAATATTTGAACCCGCCTTCATTACATGATTTGGCTTTACGTGTCGGAACTAATGAATGTACTTTGAAAGCGGGGTTTAAAGAAGCGTTCCGGACGACCGTGTTTAACTATCTCTTTGATTATCGTATGAATATAGCGATTCACTATCTTTTGGATACCAATAAATCAATAGGGGAAGTTGCCGGCTTGGTCGGTTATGAACATCAAGCGCATTTTTGTACTGCCTTTAAGCGGAAGTTTAATGTCACCCCGTCTGAATATAGGTTGAAAGCGTAGTATAGACCATCGACTTTTATTTCCCGAATCGGGAACTATCCACCTCTTTATGCTCTTTTGCTTTAAAATCTCCGAATTTATAGATAAAGGATAAGGAGACTCGTCTGGAATCCGGGATCATACGCATATGTAAGTCTTGTGTTTTGTATTGGAGATTAAGATCTTTTGGGACCCATGAATTAAACATGTCATCCACTTTTAAAGAGATCTCCGCTTTGCCGTTGGGGGAGATCCATTTCAAGCCGGCGTCTACGTTATACATACTGCTGATCGTCATTGGGCCTTGAATGTTGCGGGTAATATAAGAACCGGATACTTCCGCTTTGATAGTAGGCTTCGATGAGATGTTGAACGTATTATTTAATTCGGCATAGAATGCCAGATTATCTTTATTGAAGCTTATATCATGGTAATTATCACATTTCATCTTGTCATAATAACCGTTTAACGTTAATCTGGAATCAAGCACGGAGCCGGCTTTGAATGGTATCATTACATTTAGGCCTAGCTTACTGGAATAGTCGAAATTCAGTGTCTTATAGATAAGAACTAGTCTCTCGGAGGATTGATAGGGGAGCTGGTTGAAATTATTGTCTATATAATTTGCGTATAGCGTGAAAATGTATTTGTTTTTTAGGATGTAGTTCAATTGGGCAGAGTAGAGTCTGGACGGCCTTAAATCCGGGTTACCTTGTATCTCGGTATATCCATTCAGATAAGACACCGTATTCTGCATCTCCCAATAGCTGGGATAGGTCTTGTCTGAAGAAACGGATAATTGCAGGATGTGGCTGGGGTGGGCTCGGTACGTGATTTCCATCATTGGGAATAAGCTCCAATAATCAATCTCCTTATGTTTGTAATACTCTCCGGTCAAAGAGGCGTTTACGGATAGGTTATCAGAGAAGCTTTTGGAAAAGCCGGTATATAAATCATATACATATTCATCCAGTTTACTGTAACTATTAGAGATGGACCAATCGTGTTCGCGCAGTGAATGATATACCTGAGAACTTTTGTCTGAGGCGAAGCTGAATTTTGTCCCATAGTTGAGCATCCAGCCTTTTCCTAATTTATGGTTCTGGTCCGCGTAGACGGAGAGCCTACGGATGTCTTGTTGTGATTTAGCGTTGAAGGCATCTTCTTTCCCGGCTTTCTTCTCTTGGTAATATTGTGTCGTATGATTGATGTAAGCGGTAAAATCAATCCCTACATTAAGGCCGAACCCGGAGGCATAGTCGAGCGCCAGATTATGCATCTGGATCGGTTTGTCGGATTTCTTTCTGTTTTCGGAATCCGAATAGGTTCCTGCAGAAGAGGTGAAAGGATGAGTCCATTGCTGGATCTCTGAGGTATAGGCGAAGCTTAGTTTGTTCTTATCGTTCAAGAACCAATCATTGCCTAGGCGTATGGTATGGACTGGGAGCCGGGTATGTCCTCTGTCGAATTGCTCGATCTCGTAGGTCTTACCATCGAATAAATGGTGTGATAAGATATCCTCACCTGTCCGTTCCCTGTGGTAGCCGAAGGAGTACATGAGATCGGTAGAATATTTAGGCGTGTTGTAAACGAGAGTAGCGCCACTTTGGTAATTAGCGTAATGCCCTTGGTTGTATAGAGCATTGACTTGTCCTTGCAGTTTGGGAGTCTCGGAAGTACCGTTATTAAGGACCAGATTA